>ERZ779725.1000-NODE-1000-length-16855-cov-2.386131_pt1 | contig 16855 bp, 15 predicted proteins | sample MGYA00511890_ERZ779725 | MGnify/ENA primary metagenome ERZ779725 (study PRJEB29588, sample SAMEA2148549) | human gut metagenome | biome: human gut; feature: human-associated habitat; material: faeces | place: Denmark | collected 2008/2010 ...
GTAGTCCGCTTACCAATAAGTATGCAGAAGGATATCCGGGAAAGAGATATTACGGCGGCTGTGAGTGCGTGGATATTGTTGAAAATCTTGCAATAGAGCGTGCAAAAAAGCTGTTCGGCTGTGAACACGCGAATGTTCAGCCCCATTCGGGTGCAAATGCAAACACGGCAGTTTATTTTGCAATGCTCAATCCGGGCGATACGATTTTGGGAATGAATCTTGCTCACGGCGGTCATTTGAGCCACGGAAGCCCCGTTAATATTTCGGGAAAATATTTTAACGTTGTTCCGTACGGCGTTGATTCCGTTACGCATAGAATAGATTATGAAAAAATGTACGAGCTTGCCATGACGAATAAGCCGAAGCTTATCGTTGCGGGTGCAAGCGCATATCCGAGAATTATAGATTTTAAGAAGATAAGCGAAATTGCAAAAGAATGCGGTGCGCTTCTTATGGTTGACATTGCGCATATCGCAGGTCTTGTTGCGGCAGGACTTCATGAAAGTCCCGTTCCTTATGCGGATTTTGTAACCACAACAACGCATAAAACATTGAGAGGCCCCAGAGGCGGAATGATTATGTGCAAAGAAGAGTACGCAAAGGCTATCAATAAAGCCGTATTCCCCGGTTTGCAGGGAGGTCCTTTGATGCACGTTATCGCAGGTAAGGCTGTTGCTTTGGGCGAAGCGCTTACGGACGATTTCAAAAATTATCAGAAACAAATCGTGAAAAATGCGGCGGCTATGGCTGATGAATTTTCAAAAATCGATGTTGACATGGTTTCGGGCGGTACGGATAACCACTTGATTTTACTTGATTTGAGAAAACTCGGAGTAACGGGCAAGGAAGCGGAACATAACCTTGATGAGGTTTCCATAACCGTAAACAAAAACGCAATTCCCAACGATCCCCAGTCTCCGTTTATTACAAGCGGTATCAGAATAGGTACTCCCGCCGTAACGACGAGGGGGATGAAAGAGGACGATATGCGCCTTATAGCAAGACTTATAAAAATGACTCTTACGGATTTTGAAGGCACAAAGGACGAAGTGAGAAATTCCGTAAAAGAGCTCGTTTCAAGGTACAAGCTTTATGAATAAGCCGCTTGCCGACAGATTGAGACCCGATAACCTTGAAGAGGTGTTCGGTCAAAAGCATCTCGTTGGCGAAAATGCACCGCTTCGGAGGATATATGAGCAAAACGTCATTCCGAATATGATTTTTTACGGACCGAGCGGAACGGGGAAAACAACGGTTGCCAAAATTATAGCAAAACGCACCGATAAAAAACTGTATCAGCTTAATGCGACAAATGCGTCCGTTGCTGACATAAAGGCGATAATTGCGGATTTGGACGGCTTTTTGGGTTCAAACGGCGTTGTTTTATATCTTGATGAGATTCAGAATTTTAACAAAAAGCAGCAACAGTCGCTTTTGGAATATGTGGAAAAAGGACTTATAACGCTTATTGCGGGTACTACCGAAAATCCGAATTTCTACATATATAATGCGCTTTTGTCACGCTGTACCGTTTTTGAGTTTAAGGAGCTTTCGGAGGCGGATATTTTGCTTGCCGTAGAAAGAGCGGCGGCGATTTTACATGATGAAAGCGGAATAGAGTTTACACATGAGGCTAAAGAATATATTGCGATGAACTCCTGCGGCGACTGCCGAAAAGCTATAAATGCCGTTGAGATGTGTTCGCTTTTGGCAAAGACGAACGATGAGGGAAAACCCATTATAACGGAAACGGAAGCGTCTGCGGTTACGAGTGGAAACAACTTTAGATATGACAAATTCGGCGACAGTCATTATGATATTTTGTCGGCTTTTCAAAAATCAATAAGAGGAAGCGATGAAAATGCAGGGCTTCATTATCTTGCAAGACTGCTTTCGGCAGGCGACTTGATTTCGCCGTGTCGCCGTCTTCTCGTCATTGCCTCTGAGGATATAGGAATGGCATATCCGCAGGCGGCGTCTATCGTAAAATCGCTTTGCGATTCCGCCGTTCAGCTCGGATTGCCCGAAGGACGGATACCGCTTGCACAGGCTGTTATCCTGCTTGCGACTGTGCCGAAATCCAATTCCGTTATTACGGCGATTGATTTTGCAATGTCGGACGTTAAGAATTTCAACTGCGGAGATATTCCGCTTCATTTGAAGGATAGCCACTATGAGGGCAGTGAAGAGCTTAACAGGGGCGTAGGATACAAATATGCGCATGATTACGAAAACAATTATGTGAAACAGCAGTATCTGCCCGATAACATCAAAAACCGTAAGTATTATAAGGGCGGAAACAATAAATTTGAACGTGAAATAAAGGCTTATGCCAAATTTTTGGGAAAAGAATAACAAGAATCGAGGGACAAAGTTCTCTCGATTTTTGTTATAATGTCGGTTTTTGAAAAAAATTTAATAACTTTTAAGAAAAATATTTACAAACTCTTTTTTTTGTGATATAATCAATAATGTATTTGTATATCTAACAAAACAGGAGTACTATAAATGAACGAACATCTTTCAAAAATACGCAATTTTTCGATTATTGCACATATAGATCACGGTAAATCCACACTTGCTGACAGACTTTTGGAAAAAACGGGTGTTGTTTCCGAACGTCAGATGGAGGATCAGCTCCTTGATAATATGGATTTGGAGCGTGAAAGAGGAATTACCATAAAAGCAAGAGCGGTACGGCTTTTGTATAAAGCGAACGATGGTGAAGAATATATTTTCAATCTTATCGACACACCGGGACACGTTGACTTTAATTATGAGGTTTCCAGGAGCTTAAAAGCTTGTTTAAAGAAGTAGGATTGGTTGATGCAATTGGCATAATGCCTTAATTTAATATTTTCAAAGAATAAAAGCGGAGTTGTTGAAATAACCAAAATCAACACTCCGCTTTAAAATTAAATGTATTACAAAATGATTGTATTAAACGAACGGGGTTTCAAAACGTAATTGTTACATTCAATTGTCAGAATTTTCTCTTCAGAAAACGGATTCATAACAATTGCAATACGTGAACCATCCGGGTTCTCGAACACTGTTGTATTGGAAGAAAATTCACCGCTCGTTTTCAGCATAACAGCTCCGCGTTTTACAAAATGCGAAAAATGTTTGTATACGTAAAATTCAGGATTGAATACATATTCGCCGTTTTTTACGCTTATCAGCGAATTCTGATACCAGCCCCAGGAACTTAATCCTTCATTTTCAAGCGCCATATTCCAGTAGACATTTGCTTTTGCTCCGAATTTGAAATAATGATGCATTAATTCGTATGTATAAATAGCATGCTCCCAAGTATTTTTTCCATCACCACATTCCATTTCGCTGTTAATGAAATCCATATTCGGGAAATCCTCTTTTGCCTGAATTATCGCAGTACGGCCTGCCCATTGGAATCCCATACCTTTTATGCTGTTTCTGCACTTCTCATTTTGCATAATTGTTCCGACGTATTGATAGTATCGGGTTGTGAGCTGCCTCCAATCCGTCTCCGGACCGTTGTATGTACCAAACCATATATCAGCCATTTCACCGATTTCATCAATGAGATAGTCTGCCAAAAACTTCTCAATCGTTTCCGGCTTCCATACACACGAAGGAAACTTTTGGTCTGATATAAACTCATTCTGGAAGAAAATTTGTTTAATATCTATTCCGTTTTTCTTGTATTCTTCAAGATATTTTTTTAAGTACTTGGCATATGCTTTTAAATTCGCATCAGTTTCAACAATCTGACCGTAATTGCATACTTTCGGAAATTTCATCCATGTCGGAGGACTCCAGGGCGATGCGTAGAACATGATTTCCGGAGAACGTTTTTGCGCCTCTTTAATTGCCGGAATGATGTATTTTTGATCGCGCTCAATGGAGAAGTTTTTCATTTCGTAATCGCCGTCAATTTCGTTATAGCTATACCAGCTTTCCGCAAAATCATTTGCTCCGATAGGCAGGCGGCAATAATTAAAGTTGCAGCCGTCGATTCAAAACAGCTCATCAAATATTGCTGTTTTCTGATTCTCCGAAAGTCCGAAAACCGCCTTTGTGCATATTTCGCTGATACAGCACCCCCCCAGCCATACAACGGTTTTCCTATTTTTTCACCGACCACAAGTTTTTTGCCTTCTTTGTCGGAAAACTTATTTTTTTCCGACCATTTTTCATTTTCAGTTGTTGAAACCCACTTCATAAAATCAATCCTTTCTTTTATTTGCCAAATCCGCAAGCATTGAGAAATTGCTTTTCAGCGACGGATACAGGCTGTTGTATATTTCATAATATTTTTCGTATTCTGTATGGTTTGTTTTGTTTGGTTGCTGTTTATGTCTTGCTTTCACGAGCTTTTCGCAGCCCTCGGGAACGTTTTTGAATATACCTGATGCACATCCCGCTAAGATTGCGGCACCGAGCGCAGGACCTTCCTCCGATTGCATGATTTTGATTGGCATATTGAATATATCAGCAATCATACTGCGCCAAAAGCTTCCCTTTGCGCCGCCTCCGCACAAAGCCATATCGGTTGCATAGACGCCTGTCAGCATATATCGTATGTAATCCTTTGGCAGTAAGATATGCCGACAGCGTCTGAAGTTTTCGGGCTCATGCTTTTTCACCCACATAATTTTTGACGCCGTAAAACCTTCCAATGCCGGATTTCCGGTGATTTCAAGCAATCGGTCGTGTCCGATTATGCTTTCGATTTCATTGCATTCTTCGGTCGTTCTGCCATCGCACCAAATAATTGCATCGCGAATTACCTCATTATTTTCATCCAGCATCACCAATCCGTGCATTTGCCCGGAAAGCCCAATACCGCAAATTTCACCGCATGCCTTTTTTGAAATTTCGCTTAAGGTACTGCAAACAGCCTTCCACCAGTCCTGCGGATTCTGCTCTGCCCAGCCGTTTTCCGGCTGATAGAGCGGATAATCTGCCATTGCCGATGCAACCGTGTTACCCTCCGTATCAAACAAAACACTTTTTGTGCCGGAGGTTCCTATATCAATTCCGATTAAATATTTCATAAGTTTACTCCATATTAAAAATGATTTGGTTGACAACACTCTCCAGATATTCCTGTCGTCTGCTTTCAGGCTTAACGTCTTTTAGAGAAAGCGCATACTCCGACAATTCCTCAAGATTGGTTTGATCCGCAACAATCTTTTTTCCGATTCCGCTGTCATAGGAGGCATATCTCTTTTTTATAAATTCATCAATTCTGCCGTCCTCAATCAGCTTATACGCATTTCTTAATCCCAGGGCAAATGCGTCCATTCCGGCAATATGCGCAAGAAAAATGTCTTCAATTGTGTTTGATGCACGTCTTGCTTTTGCATCAAAGTTCAATCCTCCGTTTTTAAAGCCGCCGGCACGCAAAATTTCGAGCATGGCATAGGTTGTGCTGTAAACGTCGGTCGGAAATTGATCTGTGTCCCAGCCCAAATGGCAGTCCCCCTGATTTGCATCAATCGAGCCGAGAACATCATTTATTCTGCACACGCAAAGTTCATGCTCGAATGTATGTCCTGCAAGCGTTGCGTGGTTTGCTTCGATATTCAGTTTAAAATCCTTTAAAAGATCATATTTGCGAAGAAAGGCAAGCACCGTTGAGGCGTCAAAGTCATATTGATGCTTTGTGGGTTCTTTCGGTTTCGGTTCAATGTAAAAACCGCCGTCATAGCCTTTGCCTTTGGCATATTCAACCGCCATTTTTAAAAATCGCGCATAATTGTCCTGCTCCAATGACATATCGGTATTTAAAAGCGTTTCATATCCCTCTCTGCCGCCCCAAAACACATAACCTTTTCCGCCTAGCTCAATCGTGATATCAATTGCTTTTTTTACCTGAACTGCAGCATATGCAAAGGAATCGGCACAGCAGGAGGTAGATGCCCCGTGCATATATTTTGGTGCGGCAAAGCAATTTGCCGTACCCCACAAAAGCTTGATACCGTATTTTTTCATTTGTTCTTTGATAATCGGCACTATTATGTCAAGGTTTTGCTGGAATTCCGCAAGCGATTTTCCTTCGGGAGCAATATCTCGGTCATGAAAGCAAAAATATTCAATCCCAAGCTTATTCATAATTTCAAATGCGGCATATACCTTTTTCTTATAAATTTCAATAGGCTCTTTTTCGCCTAAGCTTTTGTCAATTGTACCCACACCGAACATATCCGTGCCATCGGCAACCAACGTATGCCAATATGCCATGGAAAACTTTAAATGCTCGCTCATTTTTTTGCCGCCGAGAACCTCGTCCTTGTTATAAAACTTAAATGCAAACGGATTCTTTGACTTTGGACCCTCGTAGTTTATTTTTGAAATATTACCAAATTGTTCCGTCATTGTCATAACCTCACTTATCTTAGCTTATTTTATTTTATCATAACTACAATTTATTTTCAATAACAATTATAGCTTTTTATGCGACAGATATTGCTTTTTTATAGAATAGGTGATATAATAACAATTAGCACAATTATTTGCAAATTGAAGGGGGACTTTGAAATTGAGTGAAATTTTTTTTGAAAAAGTGAATCAGGCAAGAATGAATTACCCATATATGGATTTTGATAGGCAACGGCTGAATTATTTTTCTCATTTTCATGAGGAAATTGAAATTGTTACCGTCATTTCGGGAGAGGTTTCGGTCGTGTGTGAAAATGAAAAATTTTGCGCTTCAGCCGGAGATATTTGTATCTTTATGCCGGGTGAAATACATAGTTTTTCATCTTTTGAAGAAAATCACACTTATGTGATAAAAATTAGCTGCAATGATTCGGTAGAAGATATTGACTTTTACTCGCTTAGAATTTCTCCTGCCATTATTAAGGCGGCAACCAAATTAAATGACGAACTGATGCAAAGTATAAAAAGCTTAAAACATGCAGCGGAAAACGTAGAAAAAGGATATTCTTTTCTTGTAAAATCTATTTCCTGTAAAATCGTGTATCAAATTATGCGCAGTGGTAGCATAAATAAATTGAATACCGAAAAGCGGAAAAAAAATATTACAACTTTGTCAATTCTGAAAAAAAGCGGCGAATATATAGAAAAGCATTACAAAGATTCTTTCTCTCTTGCTGACATTGCGCAATATTGCGGATATTCAAAATACTATTTCGCACATTATTTTAAAGAGATTACCGGACAGACATTCTATCATTATCTAACGGCATATCGGATTGAACAATCCATTCCGGAATTGTTAAATTCAAAAAATACAATTTCTGCGATAGCCTATAATTGCGGATTTTTAGATGTACGTTCGTTTAACCGCGCATTTAAATCAATTATGGGCATGACACCGTCTGAATACAGGGTAGTGTAGAGCGTTTTTTATACCATCAAGTGGTAAGAGCAATAAACCAATCCACAGCATCTAAACAATTACACCATAGTTCTTGGATAGGAACTCTAAAAATCACTACATTTATTATACTAGGAATAATAAAAAAATAATCAGTATGGACGGTGAGCTATAAAAGTTATCCGCATACTGATTAAAGGCAATAAAAAATCGAGAGTGTTTATAGAACATCTCAAATCCTATAAGAACTCTCGGTATGGTGCGGATAACAGGACTTGAACCTGCATGAAATTGCTTTCACATGGACCTGAACCATGCGCGTCTGCCAATTCCGCCATATCCGCATATTTAAAACAATACTTATATATTTTACCATACAGCTAAAAAAATGTCAATACTTTTTTCGAAAAAATATGAAAAAAATCAGGCACGCGGTATGCCGTGTGCCTGATTGCATGAAAAGTATTTATTCGGTTTATACCTGCTCCAAAACAACGCCGCCTACCAAGCGTCTTGCCTGTATGAGTGCATTTGCTCTGACTTCGTAGTCCGAAGGATAGAGAAGCTTGTCCGAAGCGGATTTTATGGAATCGAGATTTCTTGAGCTTTCTATAAGATAGATTGCATTTTTTGCGTTTTCTTTTTCTTCATCCGTACCGTTTTCAACCAGTGTTTTAGCTTTTTTAAGAACGAGATCCTGCTGAATTGTGAGGATTTCTTTTATTGTATCCAAAGGTGAAGACGTAAGTCTTGATCTGTCAACGCCGCCAACGAGAACTTCAGCCGCCAAAAGATTGTCAAAGCAATACTTATAGTTGAACGGGAAGATGATGTGCGGTGCATGAGGAAGTGTAGGAGGCCACTGTCCGTCCGAGTTGAACGAATTTGTCAAGTGGTACCATACCTGTTCAATTGTCTTTTCGGAAAGTGTATCCTTGATTTCGTGGAGCTTTTCTCTTACAAGATCCTGCCACGGTCTTAATATTCTTGCCATAGGTGTGGAAGCCCATGTGGACGCTCTTGCACCGTGCCAAGCGGCATCATCGTCAAAGTTAAGCGTTTCTTTCATAGGCTCTAAATTGCAGGCGTCATCATATGTAATAAATTGACCGAGCTTTTCAACAGCCGTAACGAGTTCGATAAGTTTTTCTCTCGAATCGGGGCTCTTTTCAAATACGTTGTCGGGCTTATTCTGATATTTAAGTCTGAACCAGCCGTTTGTTCCTACATATTCGGCATCGTCTGCAAATATAACGAGCGCACCCTCGGATTCGCCTTCGTTCTGTGCGGAATATTTTTTGATAAGGTCAAGATATTTTTCAAATGTATATCCTTCCATACCCATGAAATATCTAACCGCAAACTGTGCAACTCTGTCTGTTCTTAAGAACATTCTCAACTTGCCGGGTTCAATTCCTTCGATTTTGTCAAAGGGGAAGTGGATAGCTCTTTCGCTTCCGGGAAGGTCATATTTGAAGTCAAAGCTGTAGAATGAGGGATCGTCCGAAAATTCTTTTTCATAGATTTCGGGACGGTTCGGTTTTCCGTCGATATCCTTTGAACGGCTGTATGACTCAAAGTCTCCGATAAGGTTGTGAGCGCCGTTTGCGAGAGCTTCTTTGGGAACGTAGCTTCTCCAGCCGCATTCGGGGTTCCAAAGGCTCTTGGGCCTAATGCCCAGATATTTCTCAAATATATCCATTGAGAATTTAAACGACCATGTTCCGTCTTCTTCGGGGAAGTTTGGGAGCATGGGGTGAGCATAAGGACTTCCCATAAATTCACAGGTTCCGTTTGCAATAGCCTTTTTAAGCTTCTCCAAAACGTCGGGAGTTAAGAGAGCCATCTGCTCGATTGTGTAGCCGGAAGCCTCAAACACATATTTTGTGTTGGGGAAGTTTTCTGCCATTGTGTCAAATATAAGTTCATAGCTGTTTCTGATAACGAACTCATACTTGTCGGGGTGAAGGTACGCATAGTTTAAATTAGCGTGAAAAATCATTACGTATTTCATGTTGTTTTAAGTCTCCTTTTCAATAAATTTTATTTACATACTTATTTTTACATTTTATGCTTGAAAAGTAAATAGAAATATGCTATAATAATATGGAAAAATTCTATTTTTTTACGGAGGCGCTGTTCTATGCAGAAAGACCATATATGGGTTGAACCTATAAATAAAAGCGAACTTAACGTATATCAGTATGGGCATGAAAAATGCGAGGCGGAATACATGTACGGTCCGTACGTCCGAGACCATTATCTTATTCACTTTGTAACATCGGGAAAAGGACGTTTTGTGCTTAACAATATTTCATACGAAATAGAAAAGGGAAGCGGTTTTATCATATATCCCGATGAAATTACATATTATCAGGCAGATAAAACGGAGCCTTGGACATACCGCTGGGTAGGCTTTAACGGCGGAAACTGCGGTACTATACTGAAAAATATGGGCTTTAGTGCGCAGAATCCTATTTTCAAATGCGATGATATCGACAAAATGCGTGAAATTTTTTCTCATATGAAAAAAACGGAGGAATTTACAAAAAAAGGTCAGCTTAAGCTTGCAGGCTATCTTTATATGCTTTTTTCGCTTATGACGCAGTCAAATGCCGATACGGATAAAATCCCGGAAAATCCGTATGCATCAAGTAAGGAATATGTTGCGGGCGCTATTGATTTTATCGTAAAAAATTATGCAAATAAAATTACCGTAAACGATATTTCCAAATATATAGGGCTTAACAGAAGCTATTTCGGAAGCATTTTCAAAAAACATACATCAAAATCACCGCAGGAATTTCTTATTGAATTTCGGCTCGACAAGGCGGTTAAGCTTATGCCCAACGCAAAGCTTAATATTCCGCATATCGCCCGTTCGGTCGGATATGAGGATTCTATGCTGTTTTGCAAAACCTTTAAAAAGCATTACGGTATGCCGCCTACGGAATACCGCTTGAAAAGAGAAATATAAATGTATAAAAAACAGTATGTTAAACAGAATTTTTTTGGTTAAAATAATAAAAATGAAAATTTTTTCAATTTTTTTTAAAAAACTCTTGACAAACAGAGAAAAATCTGCTATATTATAGTTGTTAGCACTCAAGGCGATAGAGTGCTAACAACACAAAGAGAGGTGATTGGTAATGAATTTGGACGATAGAAAAGCAGCGATATTGAAAGCTTTGATAGAAGATTATATCGAAACTGCAGAGCCTGTCGGTTCACGTACCATTGCCAAGAAATGCTCAATCGGACTTTCCTCCGCAACGATACGGAACGAAATGTCGGATTTGGAGGAAATGGGTTATCTTGCACAGCCTCATACCTCCGCAGGGCGAATCCCCTCAAGCTTAGGCTACCGTGTATATGTCGATTATCTTATAGAAAATATTAAGACGGCGAATGCGGAGCTTGAGTATATAAAGGCGAAGATGCAGGCGAATATGTTAGAACTTAATAAGCTTCTTGATTTCGCCGCGAAAACCGTTTCCGATGCTACAGGTTTGACGGCTATCACGAATATCACAGCGCCCGATTTGGGAACAATTCATCACTTTGATATCGTGAGAATGTCGGAGCATTATCTCATGTTTATACTCGTAACGAGTGTGGGAGCGGTAAGAAACAGACAGGTACGTATCTTGACACCGGTAGATGAAGAATCGTTATCGTATATTAAAGCGATAATAAATGATGAATTTGCCAACAAAAGAATGTCGGATATCACGCCCGAAAAGATTGAACGCTTAAAAGCGAGATTCAACAGTAACTTTGAACTTTTGGGAGTTATTTTGGATTTCATAAGCGAATGTATGGAGGACAAAACAGCGTCGCAGTACAGCGTGCAGGGTAAATCTTATATGCTGAAGGCTCCCGAATTTTCCGATAATGAAAAAATCGCCGATTTTCTGGAACTGGTAGACAATAAAGAAAAAATAACAGACCTTGTTTCGGGTGCGGCGCAGAAAGCGGGTACAACCGTTGTGATTGGCGATGAAAGCCCTGTTCTTAAGAATAAGGACTTGAGCTTGGTCGTAACTTCATATGAAATGGAGGACGGCAAAAACGGAGTTATAGGCGTTATAGGTCCGAAACGAATGAATTATTCAAAGGTTATCTCAACGCTTGAAAATATGTCCGCCATGATGGGCAGTCTGCTCGGAGACAGCCGAACCGATAAGAAAGGAAGTGTCGTCAGTGTCAAAAAAAGAAACAAAAAAATCGAATGAGGTACAAGACGAAAAAAAAGAGAATATCGAAGAACAAAAAAATGACGAAGCGGTAAATGCGGAAAAGAACGAAAAAGCCGAAGACAAAACGGAGGCTTTGGAAAAAGAAATTGCAGACCTTAAAGATACGAATTTGCGTATTCGCGCAGAGTTTGATAACTACAAGAGAAGAACGCAGAAAGAAAAGGAAAGCACTTACGAATATGCTGTCTGCGATGCCGTTAAAAATCTGATTCCGATTTTGGATACGCTTGAGCTTTCGATTAAAAATGAATCAAAAGATGAAAAAGCGTTTCATCAGGGAATCGAGCTTATAGTCAAAAACTTTAAAGATACATTGGCAAAAATGGGCGTAACTCCCATAGATGCCGTGGGTCAGCCCTTTAACCCCGAACTTCACAATGCGGTTATGCAAGCCGACGAAGGTGATGAGGAAAGCGGAGTTGTAACCGAGGAGTTCCAAAAGGGGTATAAATTAAACGAAAGAGTAATAAGACACAGCATGGTTAAAGTAAAAGCCTGAGTGTGATTAGATTTGGAGGAATGCTTTATGTCAAAGATTATTGGTATTGATTTAGGTACAACAAATTCATGTGTAGCAGTTATGGAAGGCGGCGAACCCGTCGTTATCACAAATTCCGAGGGCGCAAGAACAACACCGTCCGTTGTAGCGTTTACAAAAGACGGCGAAAGACTTGTAGGTAACGTTGCAAAAAGACAGGCAATAACAAACCCCGATAAAACAATTATCTCTATTAAGAGAGATATGGGCAGCGACAGAAAAGTAAATATAGACGGAAAGAGTTATACACCGCAGGAAATCTCGGCTATGATTCTTCAGAAATTAAAAACAGATGCAGAAAGCTACTTGGGCGAACCTGTTACACAGGCTGTTATCACAGTTCCTGCATACTTCTCGGATTCACAGAGACAGGCAACAAAAGACGCAGGTAAAATCGCAGGTCTTGATGTACTTCGTATCATAAACGAGCCTACGGCGGCATCGCTTGCTTACGGTCTTGATAAAGATACGGAACACAAAATCATGGTTTATGACCTTGGCGGCGGTACATTCGATGTATCTATCCTTGAAATCGGCGATGGAGTTTTTGAAGTTTTGGCAACTAACGGTAATAACCGTCTCGGCGGCGATGACTTCGATGAAAAGATTATGAATTATCTTGCCGATGAATTTCAGAAAGAAAACGGCATAGACTTAAGAAAAGAAAAAATGGCTTTGCAGAGACTTAAAGATGCGTCCGAAAAGGCTAAAATCGAGCTTTCGAGCGCAACAACGGCAAATATCAATCTTCCGTTTATCGCTGCTGACGAAACAGGTCCTAAACATATGGATATAACTCTTACAAGAGCAAAATTTGACCAGCTTACGGCTGACCTTGTTGAAAAGACAATGGGACCGACAAAGAAAGCCCTTGCAGACGCAGGCTTACAGCCTTCCGATATAGCCAAAGTACTTTTGGTCGGCGGTTCTTCAAGAATCCCTGCCGTACAGGAAGCTGTTAAGAAGTTTATAGGCAAAGAACCGTTTAAGGGAATTAACCCTGATGAATGTGTTGCTATCGGCGCCGCTATACAGGCCGGCGTTTTGGCAGGCGACGTTAAGGATTTGCTCCTTTTGGATGTTACACCGCTTTCACTCGGTATTGAAACCTTGGGCGGAGTTTGCACAAAGCTTATAGAAAGAAATACAACAATCCCGACAAAGAAAAGCCAGATTTTCTCAACTGCAGCAGACGGTCAGACAGCTGTTGACATTCACATTTTGCAGGGTGAAAGAGAAATGGCGGCAGACAACAAAACACTCGGTAACTTCCAGCTTTCAGGTATTCCCGCGGCTCCGAGAGGCGTTCCGCAGATTGAGGTTACATTCGATATCGACGCAAACGGTATCGTTCATGTAAGCGCAAAGGATTTGGGAACCGGCAAGGAACAGCAGGTAACGATTACAGCTTCTACAAACTTATCTGAAGAAGATATCGACAAGGCTGTAAAAGAAGCTGAAAAATTTGCGGCTGAGGATAAGAAAAAGAAAGAAGCCATAGACGCAAAGAACCAGACAGACAATTTGGTATATCAGGCTGAAAAAACAATCGAGGACGCTAAAGATAAACTCACAGAGGACGATATCGCAGGCGTTAAAGCTGAAATTGAAAAGACAAAAGAAGTATTAAAGGGCGATGATGCGGAAGCTATCAAAGCCGCAGGTGAAGCTCTTTCCAAGAAGCTTTATGAACTCGCTCCGAAGATTTATCCGCAGGGCGACCCGAACGCACAGGCGACAGGAAATGCACAGGGTGCGGACGATGCAGACCAAAACGGAGGAAATAAAGACGACGGAACATACGAAGCCGATTATACCGTTGTTGACGAATAATAAAAAATCTATAAAGCGGGAAACCCTCGTTTCCCGCTTTTCTGCGATATAAGGCAGTATGTACCTGAAAGGAAATGAGCGATATGGCTGAGAAAAGAGATTATTATGAAGTCCTCGGCGTTCAAAAGGGCGCAACGGAGGACGAGATAAAGAAAGCATACCGAAAGGTTGCAAAAAAGTATCACCCTGACTTGAATCCGGGAAATAAGGAAGCCGAAGAAAAATTCAAGGAAGCAAACGAGGCTTACGAGGTTCTTTCCGATCCGAAGAAGAAAGAGCAGTATGACCAGTTTGGTCATGCAGCATTTGAAAACGGCGGAATGGGCGGAGCAGGCGGATTCGGCGGCGGATTTTCGGGCGCAGGCGGATTCGGCGGCTTTGAAGATATATTCGATTCGTTTTTCGGCGGCGGCTTTGGCGGAATGGGCGGAGGAACAAGAAGAAACGGTCCTCAAAAAGGCAGAAATCTTCAAAAATCCGTTACAATTTCATTTAAAGATGCGGCTTTCGGCATAGAAAAAGAAATTTCAATTACCAAAAATGAGAAATGTTCCGCCTGCGGAGGAAGCGGTGCGGAAAAAGGCACTTCGCCCGAAACGTGTCCTACGTGTAAGGGAACGGGTGAGGTTCGCCGTGTTCAGCGTACTCCGCTCGGCAATTTCCAGACTTCTTCGACGTGCCCGAATTGCGGCGGTACGGGTAAATTTGTAAAAACTCCGTGTAAGAAATGCGGCGGCTCGGGCTTGGAGAGAAAAACAAGAAAAATAAAGATTAAAATACCCAAAGGAATTGCGGACGGTCAGACAATGACCTTAAGAGGCGAGGGTGAACCGGGTAAAAACGGCGGTCCTAACGGCGATTTGTATTTGGAAATCAGAGTAACCTCGGATAAAATTTTCAAACGTGAAGGTTTTGACGTTTATATTGATTTGCCGATTACTTATGCCGAAGCGGCATTGGGCGCAAAAGTAACTGTTCCGACGCTTGACGGTAAGGTTGAATTTTCAATCCCGGAAGGAACGCAAAACGGTGCTAAATTCATGCTCAAAGGCAAAGGTATTCCGTATCTCCGCGGAAGCGGACGCGGCAATCAGTATGTTGTCGTAAAGGTTGAAATCCCCAAAAAGCTCAACGCAAAGCAAAAAGCATTGCTTAAGGAATTTGACGCCGCTTGCGAAGAATCAAATCACTCCGCGAGGAAATCCTTTTTAGATAAAATTAAAGGACTGTTTTAAAACCAAAAGAACCGCTGAAAATCAGCGGTTCTTTTTATTTTCCTATTTATCTGTTAGGTTTTTCAATGCTTTGGCAAAATCGGTGAGGTATGAATTTTCATAATCCTCGATTTTTCCGTTGTCGCATGCTTCGGCAAGATTGGGGTCAATCGGGATTTGAGACGAGAGCGGTATTGCGTGAGCCAAAGCGATTTTTTCAATGTCGCTTTTTCCAAAAATATAATGCTTTTTGTCGCAGTTATCACATACAAAGTATGACATATTTTCAACGATACCCAAAACGGGGATATTCATCATGTCAGCCATTTTTACAGCCTTTTCCACAATCATTCCGACAAGCTTCTGCGGAGACGTTGCGATTACGATTCCGTCAAGCGGTATTGACTGAAATACCGTAAGTGGCACATCGCCCGTTCCCGGAGGCATATCAACAAAAAGATAGTCAACGTCAGACCAAATTACCTCGCTCCAAAACTGTTTAACAGTTCCCGAAATAACCGGACCTCTCCATACAACGGGGTCTGTTTCGTCAGGCAGAAGAAGATTGACCGACATTATCTCGATGCCTTTTTCCGTCTTTGCAGGGAATGCGCCAAGCTCCGTGCCCGTAATTTCCTGCTTTACACCAAATGCTTTGGGAATAGACGGACCGGTTATATCAGCGTCCAAAATTCCGCAGTTAAGTCCGAGTTTATTCATCTCAACAGCCAAAAGCGAGGTAACAAGCGACTTGCCGACACCGCCTTTACCGCTGACAACACCTATTACTTTTTTTATATTACTGAGTTCGTTCGGCTTTTCCAAAAAGCTCTGCTTTTCATTGCAGCTGCTTTTGCACGAATCACAGTTATGATTACAATTTTCACTCATAATTCATCTTCCTTTCTCCAATAATTATAGCAGACTCAGCTTTAAATGTCAATAATTTATTTCAAAATATGTGAATTTTAACGGTATGCAAGCACAAATTTTTAAATTTAAATTATAAAAGCGAAAATTTCTCTCCAAAGAATTGATTATTCGGTTTTTTTGTACTATACTGAATAACGAGGTGTTTTTTATGTGGATTGTATTTGCGGTTTTGTCTGCGTTTTTTGCGGGGATAACCGCGGTTTTATCAAAGGTGGGTATAAAAAACGTAAATTCAACCTTGGGAACGGCTATCCGTACTTTTGTTGTTCTTATCATGGTTTGGGTTGTTGTGTTTTACACAAAGAGTACGGACGGAATAAAGAATATAACGGCGAAGGATTATATTTTTCTTGTGCTTTCGGGCATTACAACAGGGCTTTCGTGGCTGTGTTATTACAAGGCTTTGCAGGAAGGCCCTGCAAGCGTGGTTGCACCAATCGATATATTGAGCATACTTGTAACCATTATTTTTTCCTACGTTGTTTTAAAAGAAAAGCTTGACAAAAAATCTTTGCTTGGGCTTATTATGCTTGCAGGCGCCACACTCCTTTTATTGGTTTGATAAAAAATACCGAAACAAACGAAAAAACAGCGTTTTTTCTCTCTGCTGGATAGTATGTGCTAAAATTTTCGGATTTAATTAGGCACACTACCGTGTACCCAAACCTCCTTTCATATGTATTTGCACACTTTTTTATAAAAATTTCCGAACAAATAAAAAAGTGTGCGGCAAAGCCACACACCGAAAAAC
>ERZ779725.1014-NODE-1014-length-16729-cov-3.098357_pt1 | contig 16729 bp, 16 predicted proteins | sample MGYA00511890_ERZ779725 | MGnify/ENA primary metagenome ERZ779725 (study PRJEB29588, sample SAMEA2148549) | human gut metagenome | biome: human gut; feature: human-associated habitat; material: faeces | place: Denmark | collected 2008/2010 ...
TTAGTTTTTACATTAAGATTTGTTTTTATTTATCTTGAATAATTTCTAAGTTCTCTTTTTGAAAAGTTTTAAAAATCCATTAAAGCAGAGGAAAACCAATGACAATTAAGCGGGAAAAATCGATATAATTATTTTTAAAAACGGTTTGCCTGTTAGACATCAATACTTAATACGTCCCGTTTTCGGTGCCTAATTTGTTGAAGTTTTTCTTGAAGTATGATAAAATAAAAATAGTTTTAACGCGGGGTTTTGATATGACGGATAGTTTGGAAGCAAAAAAATTGCTGATTGTACGCATTATGCAGATTTTAGAGTATTACAGTGATGTAAATCATCCGCTCACGCAAGAAGACATAATAAAGAAGCTATACGAGAATTACGGCATCGAAGCGGAAAGAAAGGCAATAGGTCGAAATATCGCGCTTTTGCAGGATATGTTTGAACGCGAATCGATGAACAAAACGGCAACGGCAATCGTTATCGAATCGGATAAGCGGAGAGGAACTTTTTTGGATAAAAGGCTTTTTGAAGATTCCGAGTTGCGCCTATTGATAGACGGCGTTCTGTCAAGTAAACATATCTCGGAAAAATACTCTAAGGATTTGATAGAAAAGCTTTCGATGTTATCGAATAAATACTTCAAATCGAACGTAAAACATGTTTACTCCGTTAAGGATTGGGATAAGACGGAAAACAAGGCGTTGTTTTATAATATCGCAATCGTTGACGAAGCCATTGAAAAGAACAGACAAATAACGTTTGATTACAACAAGTACGGCGCGGATAAAAAGTTACATAAAACTTCGGCGCATACGGTGAGTCCGTATCAACTTATTCTGCATAATCAGCATTATTATCTTGTGTCGTTGAGCGAAAAATGGAAGAATATAGGGCATTTCAGGGTGGATAAAATAACGAATATTGAACTAACCGACATGCCGCTTACGCCGCTCAGGAGCCTAAGGGGCTACGAAAACGGGCTTGATTATAAAAAATACGCCACAGCGCTTCCGTATATGTTTACCGATAAAACCGAGGATATAACGTTTGTTTGCGAGTCTTGGGTTATAGATCAAGTCGTCGATTGGTTTGGTAAAAACATAAAGATAACCGACATAGGCAACGAAAAATACGAAGTTGTCGTTTCGGCAAGCCCGAACGCGATGGAGTATTGGGCGATGCAATATCTTAATTTCGTCGAAATAAAGTCGCCCACGGCGTTAAGAGAGCGGATTAAAAAGAACGTCATCGTTGCCGGAGAAAAATATAAAAATTAGGAGTAAACGAAATGAATAAAGAAGAATTCAGAAACATGTACGATAATTTTCAGTGCAAATGGAAAATAGAAAACATAGAAGAAATTAAAAAAACTTGGGATAAATATGCAGACGCAATACTAAGTGATGACGGCTTGCCGTTTGACAAAGAAGCAAACGGAAGTATTTCTTGGCTAAAATCAAGCGATACCGATAAAGACTATTTACCTTATTTTATCGAGCGAATAAAATCGTTCGGAAGTGCAAGACCGGGAAGTTCTTTACAGTACATGATATATAAACACTACGGCAATGGTGACCATAAAGGGTTGTATTATGATAAATATCGGAAAGGTTACGTTGAAGCTCTGACCGACGCGAAAAAGGACTATCAAAATAAAATAGCTCCTTTGTTGAAAGAAATATTAAATGCCGATAGTTTTGACGATTTGAGAAAATGTGAAAACGATGTAATGTATAAAGAGTTCTATGCAAAGCAATTTCTAAGAAAACTTTCGGTATTGAAATCAATTTTTAATGATACGGTTGATTTTAAAAACAGTCTATTATGGATTTATAGCGAAAATGTTGTAGATAAGCTTGTAGAAATATTCGAACTTAGTACTCAATTAACCGAAGATTCTACGTTTTTTGAAAAAAGTTATAAAATATGTAGGAAAACAGAGGAGTATGCAGACATAGAACTATCGGCATTAAATACAGACTGCTCTGAAGACGTAAAAAAGCTGTGTAAATTAAATGAGTTTTTATGGGCTCTTGCTTCAAGGCAAGTAAATGGATTTACGGACTTCGAATCCCCGAACGTTATTTATCATGGCGCGCCCGGAACCGGTAAAACATACACTACGCTTCAGACTGTGAGAATGTTATGCGGCGGAAATTCAAAAAGATATAAATATTGTCAATTCCATCCTTCATATTCGTATCAAGATTTTATAGAAGGTATTAAACCGATGGGGGTTGTTGGCGGAAACGTTAATCTGGAAGTCGTTAACGGAATTTTTAAGCAGTTTTGTATAGATGTAAAAATAGAGAATGAAAAGACGTATTTGAAGCTTAAAGACAATTATAAGGATTACCCGCATTACTACTTTATCGTTGACGAAATTAATCGCGGGGATTTGTCGAGAATTTTCGGAGAAACGTTTTCTTTGCTTGAACCGGATTATAGGGATAAAGATTTTTCTAATAATTATCAGTTGAATGAAAATCTTATCGTAACGCCGCTTTCAGGCGTTATAAAAGCAAGTGAAAAGAACGGAAAACTTATCTATAAAGAAATAAATGGCGAACCGTATTTCGGTATCCCGTTTAATATTCATTTTATAGGTCTTATGAATGACGTTGATAGAAGTATAGATACTTTTGATTTGGCGCTTAGAAGGCGTTTTAAATGGGTAGCAAAAAGCTGTGATTACGATGTTATTCAGAATTGTATAGACGAACCGGAAATTGCCGAAAAATACAGGAAAGCATGTGAAAATCTGAATAAATTTATATGCGATAAAAACGACGGGTTTGGCTTAGGAGCGAACTACCAACTGGGGCAATCTTATTTTATGAAAATCGGCAATCCAAAGACGATGAAGGATTTAGCGTCTTGCAAGGAAAAGGTTTTTAATAACTACATCGAAACGACTTTACGCGAATATGTCCGTGAAATTTGCGACGAACAGGAAATCGACGAGAAAATAAAAATGGCGAAAGATAAGTTTTTGCAAGAAGATTTAAAGAAGAATCAGCCCAAGGAAACGCCCGACAGCTTCGGTGAAAATGATGACGAATAAACTGAGTAACCGGGACAAAGACGATAAGAGTAGCGTCTTACAATTGACAACGCAGATATATACCGAATTTTATCGCGATAACGTAAAGTCGGCTTCAACAGACATGGAGCAAAAATCTCTAAAAACGCTATACGATACAGCTAATTGTCTTAATTTCGGCGATTTGCTTGACGGAAGCAATCAAAAATATTCGCGTATAGGGATTGTGAACTACGGTGCTTTTCGTCGGGTAAAAGAAGATTCCGAATCAATGAAACAAGAATTGATATATCGGGTAGATAAAATCGGTGACCGATATAGGCTGGTTGCGGGAAAATATTGCGGATATATCGGATTACCGTATAAATATAAAAGAAAGTTTCTGCAGATAAAAATAGATTGCGGATATTCTGAGCGTTTTTTTAAGCGAATACTTGATTTTTGTTGCGGAATTTATGTAAACGATTCGCCGATTGGCGGGAAAAAGGCAGAGCAAAGTATTTACTCTTTGCTTGTTCAATATATGTTTCTCGTCACTCTTCGAAAGGCTGTAAATAATGGTTTGCCGAAAAAATATGCTATCAGGCGAGAACGAGGATATGATGTTAAAGGTAACGTAGATATTGAAAGTTGCGTTAACTTAGATTTGTCTGCATTTGATAAGAAAATAACGAGCGCGCGAAGTGAACGATTTGAGATTCAGTCGATTGTAGACGTTTTGTATTTTGCTCTCTGTTGTTGTGATATGGAAAATTCCGTGTTGCCGAATTTACGAAAATATCGTCATTATTTGCACGGTTTGTATTCCGGAGTAAAGCCGAGCGCAAATACCATACGCAAGGCTCTTTCCGAACCGGTGTTAAAGAGCAACCTATATGTTTCGTTCCGACAGCCGCTTTTCTATGCTGAAATTATTATAAAACACAATGACTTAGGGATGAAAAACGATAGTGTTCAATCAAGCGGTTTTCTTGTCGATGCGTCATTTCTTTGGGAAACTTATTTATACAATTTGTTGCGTTTGCACTTTTCCGATTGGAATATTGATGCGCAAACGAAAATAAGCGTTTACCATGATATGTTTTACGCAAAAAACAATTATCCCGATATAGTAATGACTAACAAAGCAACAGGAAAGATTATTGTTTTGGATGCTAAATTCAAGAGAATGAAATTTAAGAATGATGACGTCGATATGGAAGATTTGAGGCAAATTCATTTTTATTCTTACTATTATTCCGTTAAGTATCCCGGTAAACTTGTCGGTTTGTCACTTGTTTATCCGGAATGTGAAAAAATCGACTCGGAGAATAGAACCTACACCGGCTTGTTTGGAGATCTTAAAGAAAAAGTTAAATTCGGTGTTTTTACGATACGTGATTGCGGAAACGAGGAAAACAAGAAAATGACGGATAGTGAACGCTCCTTTGTAAAGAATTTGAAAGAAGCTTTTATGGAAGATTTATAAAAAACAATTTTATTTTGAATTTCTGTGTTAAGTCCTAAAATTGTCGCTTAAATTATGATATACTCCTGTTGTAGCCGGAAAAACGAAGGCTACGAAAGGAGTATTTTTATTATGATAGTTACGGCAATACAGAAAGGCAACATGGTGTACGTTTACGGCAACGGAAACAAGCTTTTGTTTACTAAAAGCGGCGAACTTCACGGGTATACGGGCAGTTCGGTTTCGGTAAAATGCGGAAACACGGTTTACACCTATAACGACCGCGGTTCGATTGTATCGACTCATAGCGCAAGATAATTACAATGAGCGAATTTGACAAAATCATAGGCTATAAAGACGTTAAAGCGGAACTTGTTAGGATTTGCGACATAGTTAAGAATGCCGATAAATATAAGGAGAAGGGTGTTTCGTTGCCGTGCGGGCTTATTTTTGACGGCGAACCGGGAGTCGGGAAAACGCTTATGGCGAACTGTTTTGTAAAGGAAAGCGGAAGAAAAGCTTTCGTTTGCCGTAAAAACAAACCGGGCGGAGAGTTTGTAAAAGAGATTGGGGACGTCTTTGCTAAGGCTGTAGAAAACGCCCCGTCAATCATTTTCCTCGATGATTTGGATAAGTTTGCCAACGCAGACGAACGCCACAGAAACACGGAAGAATACGTTACGATTCAGTCATGTATAGACGAAACGAGAGGGCAAGACGTTTTTGTTGTTGCCACCACAAACGGTACGGATAACTTGCCTTTTTCGCTTGTGCGCGCGGGGCGGCTGTGTGTGTTAAAAATTACGGCTCCGCAAGGTGACGATGTTTATGAAATCGTAAAATATTATCTTTCTAAAAAGAAACATAATGCGAATATCAACATTGACGATATTGCTCGTCTTTTGAATGGAGAATCTTGCGCAACACTCGAAATGGTTCTCGACATGGCAGGGCAATACTCCTGTTTCGCAAATAAGAAAGAAATAGATGCGGACGATTTGATGCGGGCGTTTCTTAGGGTTGTGTATAACGCTCCGGAAAGTACTACGCCGCGTAATCGCGCTGTTCTTGAACATGTTGCGTATCACGAGGCGGGACATGCCGTTGTTGCGGAAGTTCTTGAAGAGGGTAGTGTCGATTTGGTTTCTGTCCGAAACAATACGGGCATTACCCGGGGCTTTACGGTTTATCGTAATTATAACGATTATGGCGTTTCGCAAGCGCGTATGGAAAATCGGATTATAGCTTTGCTCGCGGGAAAAGCTTCAATTGAGCTTGTTTTTGGTAAAGTTGATATGTGCGCGGACAGAGATTTACGAAGGGCGTTTGAACTTGTTGAAAGCCTCCATAATGAGTTTTGTGCGTATGGATTCGGGTATAATGACGGTCCCGTAACTTCTCCTTTTCGTCTTTTAAGGAAAGAAGACCGTATTACGGCTGAATTAGAGCTTTATTACGCTCGTGCTAAAAAGATACTTGTTGAAAATCGGGGTTTCCTTGAAACGTTGGCACAATGTTTAATAAAAAAAGATACGCTTATAAGTTCCGAAATCCAAAAAATTAGAAAACAATTTTGAAAATGGGAATATTGTCTCATTCCGTCATGTAAAAATTAGAATAATCGACTTATAGCGCGACTTTTTGCAAAAAAATGAAATGAAAATAATTACTTTGAGCCTTTTTAGAGCGGAGAATATCGGCTTTAAAAGGCTCTTTTTTGTGCCGTCTTTGACCTGTTGTCGCGCTGTTTTGCGTGTGATTTTTCACTTCCGCCGAGCAACTTAAAGCGATTATAATTGCGCTTGCCGTGAGCGTTGTTACGACAATGAGAAAGCGCGGAAAACAAAGGTAAAACTTAAAGACAGGCGGGCGGGATGCTTTGCTTGTCTTTTTTTCTTGCGTTCGTCTTTTTGTTTAGGAGGATAATTCTCTTAAAATATTCTATTATTATCTGCATAAGGTTGTTTTTGGCGGCTGTTTCGGGTATAATAGTTATATCGCTTTAACGCAAAAAAACGAAAAAAGGAAAAGTAAAATGAGTTTTATCGACGTTTTGAAGATTATCGCGCTCGGCACAGTCGAGGGCGTTACGGAATGGCTGCCCGTTTCAAGCACGGGGCATTTGCTTTTATTAAACAACCTTTTAAAGCTCGATATCGGCGCGCGCCCGGATGAGTTCTGGAACGTTTTTCTGTATGTTATCCAGCTCGGCGCGATTCTTGCGGTAGTTGTGCTTTTTCGGAAAAAAATGGTACCGTTTCAGTTTGAGGACAAGGGAGATAAATGGGTACCCGTCGTGAGAAAAGACGTGTTTTCCGTGTGGTTCAAGGTCGTGGTTGCGTGCGTTCCCGGTGCGATTGCAACGCTTGTTTTGGACAACCTTGTAGAAGAATACCTCTCGTCCGCTATAGTCGTTGCCGCAACGCTTATTGCTTACGGTGTGGCGTTTATAATCGTAGAAAAACTAAACAAAAAAAGAGAGCCGAAAATTAACGATTTAGGAGAAATAACCTATCTCACGGCTTTATACATAGGGCTTTTTCAGGTGCTTTCGATTATTCCCGGTACGTCCCGCTCGGGGGCAACGATAATCGGCGCGCTCATAATCGGCGTGTCGCGCACAGCTGCCGCGGAATTTACGTTTTTCCTTGCAGTCCCCGTTATGATCGGTATGAGCCTTATAAAAGTCGTCAAGTATATCGTGGCGTACGGGTTTTTCGGCGGAACGGAAATTTTGGCTATCGCTATCGGAATGGTCGTTGCGTTTCTCGTGTCCGTCGCGGTTATCAAGTTCTTGCTTTCGTTTATCAAAAAGAACGACTTTCAGCCGTTCGGTTGGTACCGTATCGCGCTCGGCATAGTCGTTATCGCCTTTGTAATTGCAGGCGTCGTGTGATAAGCCGATTGCGTGTAATTTTTTAAAAAGTAGGGCTATAAGCCCGTTATCTGTGCGTTTTTGTATTTTTGTTCAGCCCGTCGGTGTTTTCCGGCGGGTTTTTGTGTGCAGAAAAACGCCGCAACGAAAACAAAACAGCATTTTATTGATAAAATACATAATTTTCACTTTCGGGAAAAGAATAATAGGAGAAGGCGGCGAGGTGGCAAGAATTGAACGGCGAACTTAATATGAAGAGATTTTTTTTAAGAATAAGCGGCGACGGGGTTTTTAAAAACGCCGCCGTTTTGTCGCTTGCGGGGATTGTGGCAAAACTTATAGGGGCGGTCTATCGAGTGCCGCTTGCCGCCCTATTAAAAAGCGACGGACTCGGGGTTTATCAACTTGTTTTTCCGCTTTATTGCGTGCTTTTGACGTTTTCGTCCGCAGGGGTGCCGAGCGGAATTTCAAAGCTTGTGGCTTGCGGAGCGGAAAAGGAAGGTTTAAGAAAAAAAGCCTTTTTGCTGTTCGGCGTTTTAGGGCTTATAGGGTCATTCGTAATGTTTTCGTTTGCGGAGCAAATCGCTTCGTTGCAAGGCGACGTTCGGGCAACCTCGGCTTACCGCGCGCTTTCGCCGTCGGTGGGAATAGTATCGCTTATTTCCGTTATAAGAGGGCTTTTTCAGGGCGAAGCCGATATGGTTCCGACAGCCGTTTCGCAAGTCACGGAGCAAACGGTGAAAGCCGCGGCTTCTCTTGCGCTTGGGCTTTTGTTCGGCAAAACAGCGGCGGAAAAAGCCATGTTCGCAACGCTCGGCGTTACCGTTAGCGAAGCTGTTGCGCTCATATACTTGCTCGTAAGGCTAAAAAAACGTTCGACAAGAAACGGAAAAGAAAACGTAGCGGAAACAGAAACACCGTCCTTTTTTGTTTCCTATCGCGTGCTTTTAACGGGCGTTTCGGCGGTTACGCTTTCTGCCGTCGCGGTGCCGCTTATAAGAACGGCGGACAGTTTTTTTGCCGTCAACTTGCTTGATAGTGGCAATGCGACGTCGCTTTTCGGGCTTTATTCGGGCGGAGCGGAAAGCGTAATTTCCTTGCCAGTTGCCGTGTGTTATGCGCTCGCCGCTTCTTCTATTCCCGCGCTGAGCAAAAAAAGCGGCGAGGACAAATCGGCGCTCTCGTCGAAAATTTTCAACGCTACGTTCTTTTTCTCGTCCTTTTCGGCTCTCGCGCTCGTGATTTTCTCTCCGCTTATCGTAAAAATTCTTTTTTCATCCCTTTCGGCGGAAGAGTCTTTCACGCTGACAAACCTTTTGCGCGTTTCCGCGCCGAACGTCGTTCTGTTGAGCCTTATCCAGTGTTTTTCGGCGTATTTTATTTCGATAAGCAAGGCGGCGCGCTCGGGAATAAACCTCATTATCGCTCTTCCCGTTAAAATAATCGTACTTTTTTTGACGCTTAAAAACCCTCGCATAGGCGTTTACGGTTGCGCATTTTCCGATACGGCGTGTTTTTTTGTTGCGGCTTTTCTCGATTTGGTGTATATTATTAGGGATAAAGAAAATGTGCGCTTTTGTGAGCGTGAAAAGGACGAAACATGTTGAAAATCATAGGGCTTGGCGTGAATACGGGAGATATCTCTCTCGTCGCGCTCAAAGCAGTTAAAAACGCCGATTTTGTTATTTTGAGAACGGATAAAACGCGCTCCGCAGCCGTTTTAAAGGACGAGGGGATAAGATATACTTCCCTCGATTTTCTCTATGAAAAATCAAGGAACTTCGAAACGCTCAAAAAAAACGTCGTGAAAGAGGTTAAAGAATATTTGAAAAAGGGCGAGGTGTGCTACCTCGTGGACGGAGCCGTGTCCGAGGACCTTTGTGCCGCGGAACTCATAAAAAGCGTAAAGGAAGTCGAAATTTTCGAGGGAACTTCCAAAGCGGGGCAAGCCGCGGCGGCGTTTTCGCTTTCGGGAAGCGGGTATACCGCCGTTTCCGCATACGATATAGACAGGCTTTCAGAGCTTTCTTTCCCGCTTGTTATATACGACTTGGATAGCGCGTTTCTTGCTTCCGAGTGGAAGCTAAAGCTTTCAAAATTCTACGGTGAAGAGAAAAAAGTCGGGATATATGTCGATAATCGCAAGTTTTTTATGCCCGTATACGAGCTTGACAGAGACGAAACTCTTTTTAATTATTCGACCGTTCTCGTTGCTTTTTCTGCCGAAATAATATGCAAAGAAAGGTTTTCTTTCGAGGACTTACTTAAAATCGTAAAAGTTTTGCGAGGTGAAAACGGTTGCCCGTGGGACAAGGCGCAGAGCATGGAAAGCGTGCGTAAAAACTTAATCGAAGAGTGTTATGAGTTAGTCGACGCGGTCAATAAGGATGACGACGAAAAAATCGTGGAGGAAACGGGAGATTTGCTGTTGCAAGCCGCTTTCTACATTCAATTCGAAGAAGAACGCGGAATTTACGACAAAACGGACGTTCTGAGCGGAATTTGCCACAAGCTCGTCAGCCGCCACACACACATTTTCGGCAAGGACAAGGCTGCCGACCCCGAAGCCGCGCTTAAAGTTTGGGCTAAAAACAAACAAGCGGAAAAAGGGATGAAGAAAGCTTCCGAATACGTCGGCGACGTGCCTATGACCTTGCCCGCCGCGATGCGCGCTTCAAAAACGATAAAGCGAGGAACGGAAAGCGGACTTAAACTTGACAAGGAAGAAGTAAAGTCAAGGGTGCTTGCGCTCGCCGAGGAGGTCCTGAGCGACAAAACGAAAGGCGGAGAGCTACTCTTTGACGCGATTGCCTTAGTTAAGCTTTGCGGAGGCGACCCGGAGCAAGACATAACCGACGAAACGGAATTGTACATAAGACGCTTTTCTCTGCTTGAAAAAGAGCTTGAAGAAAAGGGAATAAACATAAAAAACGCGGACGAAGAAACCGTTAAAAAGGCTTATTATGAAATTAAAAAGTCTTGAAATAGGTCGATTATCGACTAAAAACAACGTTTTTGTCGCGCCGCTTGCGGGGTTCAGCGATTACGCGTTCCGCTATATTTGTTCGTCCCTCGGGGCGGGGCTTTGCTTTACCGAGATGATAAGCGCAAAGGGCTTGCATTTTTCGCCCGTGCAAACTTCGCTACTCACGAAAACGAGCGGCGTCGAAAGTATAAAATGCGCGCAGATTTTCGGTTGCGACTCGTTTTTCATGCGTGAAGCGTGCGAAAGCAAATATCTTGAAGATTTTGATATAATCGACGTGAATATGGGCTGTCCCGTGCCTAAGGTTTACAACAACGGAGAGGGCAGCGCGCTTTTAAACAACCTTCCGCTTGCCGAAAAAATAGTCGAAGAGTGCGCAAAAAGCGGCAAAATAATCACCGTTAAAACTCGGCTCGGCGTAAAAAGGGGCGAGAGCGTTGTAGACGAGCTTGCAAAACGCGTAGAGGGTGCAGGCGCGCAAATGCTTACGGTTCACGCAAGGTATCGCGAAGATTTTTACAGCGGAACGCCTGACTTTGCCGCGGTAAAAAATCTTAAAAAACTGATAAGAATCCCCGTTATTTTCAACGGCGGAATATTCACGAAAAAGGACGCCGAAAACGCCATGGAAAAAAGCGGAGCGGACGGCGTTATGCTTGCGCGCGGCGCGCTTGAAAAACCATGGCTTATTTCCGAGCTTACGGGCGGAGTCTTGCCCGATAAAAAACAACTAATTAAAACGCATATTTCACTTCTGAAAGAATTTATGCCTAACGAGGCTGCCGCAAAATATTTCCGTAAGCAAGCGGCGTTGTATCTTAAAAACGCTCGCAACGCTAAAAGCTTAAAAGTGCGCGCGTTCGCCGCTAAAACTTGCGAGGAGCTTATTGACGTTTTCGAGCAAGCCGAAATAAAATAGTTTTTGACAAAACGAACTTTTTCCGCATATTATATATTGCTATGCGGAACGATATTTTATTGGGTTATATCGTCGCGGACGATTTTTCCCGTTTAAACATGAGGGGTTTTTCCGACTGTGACGTGCTTGCCGTTATCGAGAAAAGCGGCGGAGTTTTTAACGTGAAAGAAGAACTGAAGGGCGGAGCTTCTTTAAGGCGTTGGGCGGCTTTGTCTACGTTTGCGCGATTTACTTTCTTTTTAACCGATACAGAGGACTTCGGTGTAAAAAGGCGTTCGGTTGTGGCGTTCGGCGGCGGAAAGCTCTTATTCATTGCCGACCAAAACCGTATATTCGACAAAGAATTTTCGCCCGGGTACGGGTACAAAAGCGTTACGGTAGACGGCGATTTGCGCGTGGGGCTATGCGTTGAAAAGGACGTTGCCGACCCCGATTGTTTGTCGGTTCTGTCAAAGCAAAACGACGTGATAATCGATTTATCGGCGGACTTTTCGGAGTTTAACGCTTCAACTTTCGTTTCCGCCGCGGCGTATATCTACCGTGTGGGCGTTGCCGTTTTAACGAAGAAAGGATTATATGCGGCAAAAAGCGGCGGGGAGATAATAGCTTCCGGCAAAGACGTTTTCGGCAGAATCAAAATTCCCGTGACAAAAAACTTTGCGTTAAGTTATACAAAGATAAAAAGATAAACCGCGGCGCGCTAAAAAACGCGCTACGGCGGACAAGGAGTAATAATGAAATTCAATATAGTTCTCGTGGAACCGGAAATCCCGCAAAATACGGGCAACATCTCGCGCACATGCGCTGCAACGGGGTCTACTTTGCACCTCGTAAAGCCGCTCGGGTTCGACGTGTCAGATAAGGCTTTAAAACGCGCGGGGCTCGATTATTGGCAATATCTCGATATCCGCTATTACGACGGAATAGGCGAACTAATCGAAAAGTATTACACGGGCGATAATTTTTATTTTCTTTCTACAAAAGGCGCAAAGGTCTACTCGGACGTAAAGTTTAAAGACGGCGACTTTCTCGTTTTCGGCAAGGAAACGCGCGGACTAAACGAAAAACTTTTGGAAAAATATTACGATTCTACCCTGCGCATACCCATGTGGGGTGATTTGCGTTCGCTCAATCTTTCAAACTCCGTCGCGATAGTTTTGTACGAAGCTCTCCGCCAACAGGGCTTTGAAAACCTTAACATAAAAGGCTTTCTCACCGGTCGCGAAGAACCGGACATAACGTAAATCGGTATGTTATACGTTTACATATTATAAACTATAAGAAGTCAAGTTTTTGCTTGATGTCAAAAACTTGAAAATCCTTGCGGATTTTTGCAAAAACTTGCGTTTTTGCGCTTCTTGTTTGAAACAACATCAGTTTTGCTTGTGTGCAAGCACCCAGACAAAACTTCCGATATTATAAACACATTGTCATGTACGAGGGAATACAAAGGACTTCTCCCTTTTTGCAAAGGTTCTTCGTATGAATAATATACGCTTGTCCGATTCTGCCGTGATATTTTTCAATAAATCTATCCAACGATTTTGTAGTATACTTCGTTCCCGATTTAACTTCTATCGGGAACAATTTTTGTTTTATTTTACTGCCGTTTGAAATCAAAAAATCTATTTCGATATCGTTGCGTTTCTTTTCCGCGTTGTATTCCGTATGAAAAAACAACCTATACCCGTTTGCGACAAGACATTGCGCTACTGCGTTTTCGAAAATCATTCCCTCGTTTATCGACAGCTTATCCAAAAGTATTTGCTTATACAAATTTTCTTCTGCAAGTTCGTTTTCGTCGAAAGCGTGGCTTATGAGCAAACCCGTATCGCCCATATAACATTTTATAGCCGTTCTGTCCTCGTTGATAGACAACCCCACGTTCGGGTCGACACAGTTAAAACACTCGTTCACAATCATTGAGTTTCCCAGCCAAAAGAATGTTTCTTCGTACATAGGAAAAGTAGATTTTTCTTCGATAGACGATAGGCGAACTCTCTTTTCATGTTGCGATAAAAAGCTCGGTATCTGGTCAAAAATCGATAAAACCTTAGAACGATAGTTTCTGTCTATCTTGCCTATATCGCTGCGATAAAGTGCCAAAATATCGCGCTTTTCTATGTCCGCGGCAGAAAAACTGCGGTTGTTGTCGAGATATTTCGCAACAGCTTTAGGCATTCCGCCGACGAGAATATACTGCTTGAAAAGCATCATCGCTTTGTGATGTAAATTTTCTTCCAAAGGTTTTTTTTCGGCAAAACATTTTCGGATATACTCCGTCATTTTCCTTTCGCCGAGCGCAAAGCAAAACTCTTCAAAATCCATCGGATACATGCATATGCTTCTTTCTTCCGAGGGAATTGTGATTCCCTTTACGTTCTCGCGAATAGAAATTAAAGAACCCGTTTCGATATAGTCGTATCTGCCGTCGCTAACTAATTTTTTTATCGACTGCCTTGCTTTTGGGTACTGTTGTATTTCATCGAAAATTATCAAAGATTCTCTCGGATAAAGCGTTGTGTTGTATTCGGTCGATAAAATCAAAAAGAACGTGTCTAAATCATTAAGATATTTTTCGAACGCATCTATAACGACGGGGCTGACGTCGTTAAAGTCTATAAGCAAATAGCTTTTGTATTCTCTTTTCCCGAACTCTTCCGCTATCGTGGATTTACCTATTCGGCGCGCTCCCTCGATAAGCAATGCTTTTTCGCCCGAAGCTTCCTTTTTCCACGCCAAAAGCTTTTTGTAAATTTTTCTCTCGAACATATTTTCCCTCCGATTACTTGTTTTCAAGTCCATTATATCACGTTTTCCGACAAAACGCAAGATAATTTTACCGCGATTTACGGATAAAACGCAAGTTTCGTTTTTGTCGATTTACGGATAATACGCAGGTTTCAAAACACTAAAAATACGGATAATACGCATTTTTCGGCATAAAAAATACGGGCTGCTTATCACAAACAGCCCGTCTTTTTCTTATTTAGTATTGAGTTTTTTACGCGCCTAACTTTTTGCCGAAGATTGCGAGAACGCCCGCAACTATGGACACGACACCGAGAGCGATATAGAACCATTCTTCCGCATACCAGTAGGTGACGATTAAAAGAATGCCCGCTATCATCGTGACGATGCCGGAAATTATAGCCGCATTATCTTTTGCCTTAATGGCTACGATAAGCTGATAAAGACCGAGAGCGGCGAGGAGAACGCCGAAGATGATAATCATTATCTTAACGATAAGCATACCGCCTATGATAAGAAAAACGCCGACAGCCGCATAAATGCAACCTTTAAGCCAATTTTTATCTACGAGATAAAGAAGACCGCTTAAAATGACGAGCGCGCCGATTACCACAAGCAACACGTCAAAAGCTCCTCCTTTAAGTTTAAGGAGCATTACGCCGATTACCACGAGTAATACGGCAGTGAGAAATCTGCTGTCCGCAGTTATTTCGATTTTGCTTTTACCCATTGTTTTACACCTCATGTTTATTTTGGAATGCGCTTTTTCAAGCCTTCCTTTCTATATTGTATTTTAATACAGACGGAAAAATAAGTCAAGCTAATTTACAAAAAAATTATCAACCGCCGCTAAAACAATTGACAGTTTTTTTATTTGTGGTAAAATTGAGCATATCGAATTCTTAAAAGCAAATTTTAACGGAGAAAACGCATGATCAGACTTTGGGGAAAACTCATGAAGGGGCATAAAATAGCCGAGCAAAAAACGCTTACGATAAATGCCGAAAAAATGGATTATTCGCTGTTTTACGGGTATATCAGCGAATTATGCCACGCGCTTGATTGTCCCACGCCCGTAATAATCAAAACTCACATTTTCAACTTCGCTAAATTTAACTTCGTAAAGTTCGTAAAAAGCGACTTCGTGGAAAAATTCGATTATGATTCGTTCATCGTCGAATATATAAAAGATTGAGTTATCGCGCATAGTTTCCGCCGCAAAGCACAAATTAAAAGCGGAGGTAAACATATGAAAATAACTTCTTTTATAGCATTCATTCTCGTAATAATAGGCGCGCTTAACTGGCTTTTAATCGGGCTTTTCTCTTTCGACGTCGTTGCGATAATCTTCGGCGTTGCTTCTATAATGTCGAGAATAATTTATTCTCTTGTCGGTTTGGCGGGGCTATGGATGATTTTCTATTTAGTAGTCGCAAACCCTTTAAAAACGATTTCTTAACCTGTAAAAAGCGGCGTTAATCAACGTATAAGCCGACTTTTTACATCGGAGGCTTATACCAATGAACATAAAACAACTAACACGCGCCGGCGTAACCGCGGCTTTGTACGCGCTCATCACCGTCGCAATCTCGCCGCTTTCCTACGGTCCGTTCCAAATACGTTTCAGCGAAGCTTTATGCATTCTGCCGCTTCTTTTCCCCGAATGCGCCGTAGGCTTGACGGTAGGCTGCTTTATAGCAAACTTTTTCGGCGGATACGGGGCGATAGACATCGTTCTCGGCACAACGGCAACGCTTATCGGCGCGGTAGGCACGCTTTTAGCGGGCAAATTCATTAAAAACGTTCCCTTGAAGCTTATCGTCGGCATTCTTTGCCCGGTTATCTCAAACACGCTTTTAATCCCCATCGTTCTGCTTCTTGCGACCGAAACCCCCGAAAGCTACTTTGTATACATGCTTTCAATCGGTTGGCCGGAACTTTTATCCGTGGGCGTTTTAGGCACGCCGCTCTACTTTGCCGTTAAACGAATTTTCAAACTCGGCGAAAACAACGATACGAAAGGCGGAAAGCAAGCGGACAATGCGAAAGACGACAACTAAAAAACAAACCCCTTTCCCCGTCTTCACCGATGGGGAGTTTTTTATAAAAAATCAACATTCTGACAAAATCCGTTTTCCATAAATGGACACGAAAATGTACCTTTTATACATTTCCGTGTCTTAGCTGCATTCCGCCCTATATTTTAATCTTCATGCAGCAGATGCGGAATGATAAATTTTTCCCGAATATGAACTTTTTATAAACTCCTAAAGAAAAAGTTGACATTTAAAAATCTTCTCCCTATAATATCAAAAGTTAGGTTGCTAACCATTTCTTTAGAAAGGAGTGTGATTGGATTGCAGAATTTTGATGAAAAATCCGCTAACATGCACATGGGACGACTGATTCAGATGCTTTCCCACCAGATGAAACGAAAAAACTGCATTGTCACTATGATTGACGGTGACAGTCTGACCGTTATGCAGAAGCACATTCTTAAGTTCATTCTTTTGGAAACACTGCATCGGGAAATTTATCAAAAGGATATTGAAGAAGAGTTTCAGATCCGCAAGTCTACTGTAACCGGCATTTTACAGCTGATGGAAAAAAACGGATTTATCTACCGCGAAAGTGTTGAAAAAGATGCCAGACTCAAACGGATTGTGCCTACCAAAAAGGCAGAGGCGCTTCGTCCCAGTATCCTGTAC
>ERZ779725.1021-NODE-1021-length-16642-cov-6.942666_pt1 | contig 16642 bp, 17 predicted proteins | sample MGYA00511890_ERZ779725 | MGnify/ENA primary metagenome ERZ779725 (study PRJEB29588, sample SAMEA2148549) | human gut metagenome | biome: human gut; feature: human-associated habitat; material: faeces | place: Denmark | collected 2008/2010 ...
CGATCGACGCGATCGCGACCGGCCGCGAGGGCGCGGTGTCCATCCACCGCTTCGTCAACAAGGGCCAGACCCTGACGATCCACCGCAACACCCGCGAGTTCAAGGAGCTCAACAAGGACGATATCGTTCTGCCGACCGAGAAGATCAAAAAGCCCGCGCGTGCCGCCGTTGCCATCGACAGCAAGAAGGTGCGCACCATGCAGGACGACCGCGTGACGTTCACCGAAGAGCAGATCCGCTCCGAGGCGTCCCGCTGCCTGAGCTGCGGCCGCAGCGTCGTCGATCCGAATAAGTGCATCGGCTGCGGCATCTGCACGACCAAGTGCGAGTTTGATGCCATCCACCTCAAGCGCGTGCGTCCGCAAAACAGCAAGATGATCCCGGCCGAGGACAAGTTCAAGGCCATCGGCCCCTACGCTGCCAAGCGTCAGGTGAAGATCATCAAGAAGTCTCTGGCGGAAAAGAAAAAGTAATCCATCATTATGAGGCGGGCACAGAACCCTTCCCGCTGTGCCCGCCTGCTTGAAAGGAGCCCCCATGCACGAGCTGAGTATCGTTACTTATGTTGTCAAGCAGGTGCAGGAGATTGCCAAGGAAAACAACCTCACCGAGATCGAGTCGGTCACGCTCGAATTCGGTGAGGTCTCCGGTATTGTGCCGGAATATCTCGAGGACTGCTGGAACTGGTATACCAAGAAGGAGCCGATCATTCAGGGCACGAAATTTCTGTATGAGATCATTCCGGCCGTCACCTGGTGCGACGACTGTAAGACCACTTACCCGACCGTACAATACGGCAAGACCTGCCCCCACTGCGGCAGCGGGGATACCTGGCTGCTGCGGGGCAGCGAGATCAGCATTAAAGAGATAGAGGGTGCGTAGTATGGATACCTATAAGATCATCGAAGTAAAAGAGAGCGTGTTTGCCGACAACGACCGGGAGGCAGCGCGGGTACGGGAGGCACTGAAGCAAAAGGGGACGTTCCTGCTGAACCTGATGTCCTCCCCCGGCAGCGGCAAGACCACAACGCTGCTGCGGACCATCGAGGCGCTGAAGGACGAGCTGCGGATGGGCGTGATGGAGGCGGACATCGACTCGGACGTGGATGCCGCCGCTATTGCCGGCGCCGGGGTACGGTCTATCCAGCTGCACACCGGCGGGATGTGCCACCTGGACGCGGGTATGACGGAACAGGGCCTGCGGGAGATCGGCACGGACGATCTGGACCTGGTGGTGCTGGAGAATGTGGGGAACCTGGTGTGTCCGGCGGAGTTTGACACCGGCGCGGTGAAGAACGCCATGATCCTCTCCGTACCGGAGGGGCATGACAAGCCCCTGAAGTACCCCCTGATCTTCACCGTGTGCGATGTGCTGCTCATCAACAAGACCGACGTGCTGCCCTATTTCGACTTCGACATGGAGAAGGTGATCGAATACGCCTACCGGCGCAATCCGAAGCTGGAGATTTTCCCTGTCTCCGCCAAGACCGGCGAGGGTATGGACGCCTGGTGCGACTGGCTGCGTAAGCAGGTGAAGGACTGGCAAGCATGACAAAAGGCCCCGCGGCTTTGGGGTGTCTTTCCTTTTTATGAACGGCGTCTGCAGGTCAAAAGTCGGCCTTGTAAATCCCGGCGCGTTGGTTTATAATATAATGTACTGTCAAAACGGCTGCGGAATGCAACGCAGAAGAACATAGAAAAGGTGAGAATGATATGGAACGAATGAGAATTGCCGCGATCTTCGCCGATCAGGAGTCCCTGGGCGGCAAGGACGTGACCGTGTGCGGCTGGGCACGCACCATCCGCGACATGAAGACCTTTGGCTTCATCGAGCTGAACGACGGCTCCTGCTTCAAAAATCTGCAGGTGGTCATGTCCGCCGAGGAGCTGGCCAACTATAAGGACATCGCCGCACAGAACGTTGGCGCGGCGCTGATCGTCAAGGGCACCGTGGTGCTGACGCCGGATGCCAAGCAGCCCCTGGAGGTGAAAGCCCACAGCATCGAGGTAGAGGGAAAGTCCACGCCGGATTACCCCCTGCAGAAGAAGCGCCACAGCGTGGAGTTCCTGCGCACCATCCAGCACCTCCGTCCCCGCACCAACCTGTTTTCCGCCACGTTCCGCGTCCGCTCCGTGGCGGCCTACGCAGTGCATGAGTTCTTCCAGAGCCGGGGCTTCGTCTATGTGCAGACCCCCATCATCACCGGCAGCGACTGCGAGGGCGCCGGCGAGATGTTCCAGGTGACCACCCTGGATCTGAACAACGTCCCCAAGACCGAGGACGGGCAGGTGGATTACACCCAGGACTTCTTCGGTAAGAAAACCAGCCTGACGGTGTCCGGCCAGTTGAATGCGGAGAACTTCGCCATGGCCTTCGGCGATGTGTATACCTTCGGCCCCACCTTCCGTGCGGAGAACTCCAACACCCAGCGCCATGCCGCCGAGTTCTGGATGATAGAGCCGGAGATGGCCTTCTGTGATCTGGCCGGTGACATGGATGTGGCCGAGGCCATGATCAAGCACATCATCCGCCGGGTGCTGGAGCGCTGCCCGCAGGAGATCGAGTTCTTCAACAGCTTCGTGGACAAGGGGCTGAAGGAGCGTTTGGAGCACGTGGCGTCCAGCGACTTTGGCCGGGTCAGCTACACCGACGCGGTGGAGATCCTGAAGAAGAATAATGACAAGTTCGACTACAAGGTGGAGTGGGGCACCGACCTGCAGACCGAGCACGAGCGCTATCTTACCGAGCAGGTATTCAAGAAGCCTGTGTTCGTCACTGACTATCCCAAGGAGATCAAGGCGTTCTATATGCGCCTGAACGACGATGGCAAGACCGTGGCCGCGGCGGACTGCCTGGTGCCCGGCAGCCAGCGCGAGGAGCGTCTGGAGCTGCTGGAGAGCCGCATCCGTGAGCTGGGCATGAACCCGGAGGATTACTGGTGGTACTGCGACCTGCGGCGCTACGGCTCCTGCCGTCACGCCGGCTTCGGCCTGGGCTTCGAGCGCATGGTGATGTACCTCACGGGCGTCAGCAACATCCGCGACGTGGAGCTGCACCCCCGCACGGTGGGCAACGCGGAATTTTAAGCGAAAGCCAAAAGAGCACCCATAGGGTGCTCTTTTTATCTGTACGAAAAAGGCGCGCAGGGGGGCAGAAGCCTCTCTGCGCGCTGGCACCCCCGGCCAGACTCTAACTGGCGGCCTACCGCTTAGGAGTCACGATTATAACTTATACGTCGTCAATCGTAGTCCTTCACGACTCTCGTGGTACACCGAATTACACAGTCTTCAGGGGAGCAATTTCTTCATTCGACATTGTTGATACTCCGCTATATCTGCTGGTATTTCGTAGTGCAATTAGCAAAATGTTAGCAGTTTTACAGAGGAGTCAAAATCTAAATCAGTTGGTTCGATTTTGAATTATAGCATAGAACCATCGTGAATGGAAGTATTTTTTGGAGGTTTCCATGTCAGAATATACACTTGAGATCAAACAGATCGTAGATTATCCACGATGCCGGATCTACCGGCAGTTCGTACAAGCCTTGATAGCAGACCGGAGCATTCGCGTGAGCGGAGGCTCCGGCCTTTTTTATTTTGTCGTGCTATGCGCCTATGCCAACTTCTGCACCTCATACAAGCGCATTGATGGCATTAGTTACACCATCTACCCCGGCGAATGGATCATGTCTGTGGAGGAATTGTCCCGGTATTTCCGCACACGCTTCCGCCGCCAGACCTTGGCCGCTTTGGAGGGACTGCAAAAGAAAGGGCTTATCAGTTTTCTTGTTCTCGGACATGGTAAGCTGGTCAAATTCAAGATTCGCGGGTGGCGGCGTCACAACACGATCCTCGACTATAACGCGCCCTGTCAGAAGGATACCGGCTTTTTCTTCTTCCCTGTATCCACTGCCACAGAACTGGTCAGTGCCGGTCACTGCTCGGAGATGGACGCCGTATTGGATCTATGGCTGAACACGGTCTATAACGATCCGCAAGTCCTCGGTTCAGACGTCGGGCCGGTGGTCTATCTCCGCAACGGTACAGGCTGCCCGCTGGTCAGCTACGCGGAGCTGGCTTCCCGCTGGGGCGTCTCTAAGGCAACTGCCGGCCGATACCTCAAGCGCATGGCTGAACGGGGTTATCTGCAGCTGGCAGCCTTTCCCGGCACACATGGCACCACGATCTATCTACAGAACTATCTCTCCACCATGTTCCAAATTTCTGACATCGTGGTGGACAAGGAAGAGATCGCCATGAGTCTTGGCATCAAGCTGGAGCTTCAGGAGGAAACCGCCCTGACCACGACGGTAACAAGCGGTTCAAATGAGAACGGTAGCGTTTCAGAAATGAACCGCCATCGAATCGAGCGGAAGATGCGGGAGATCCTTGTGGCACAAGGGCTGCCATGTGCGTCATGCCCTAAATCCAAGTATATGTTATTACCATTATCCGACGACTGCGAGGTTACGATAGAAGGGGTGCCTCCGCTGCGCCGGTGGCTTCAACTGATGGTCACCTGCGGTGACGCTCAGGAAGTCTATCACTTTGAACTCAGATTGCACCCGACAGGGATGCGCGGCGATAAGGAGGTCGAACGATGAAAAAGGCTGCACAAGAACCCAAAGTGACCGAGAATCCTCTGTACCATGATACGTGGATGCTGTTGCGCAAGTACCGGGACGTGGTGTGGAGCCTGGAGCTGTCCGTGCAGCAGGTACGTCGGCAGTTCCAGATCGAGTATGGCAGCAGCATAGAGGAGTTTCTGGAATCCCTCTATGTGGCCGGCATCACCTTCGAGGGCTCGGCAATTGAGGATCATGCCCGCTGCATCGAGCGCAGCTACAAAATGCTGAAACTGCTGGATACCTCCGTGGAGCTGCTGCGGACAAAGCACAAGTACGGTGAGAGCTATTACTGGCTCCTGTACTACACCTATCTGTCTCCGCAGCAGCTGGCGAACACGCAGGAGATCATCGACAAGCTGGAGCCGCACATTCGGGACATCAGCTACCGCACCTACTTCCGCAAGCGTCAGATGGCGATTGATGCCCTAAGTTCGGTGCTGTGGGGTTATTCATCGAAAGAGAGTCTGGCACTGCTGGAGAAGTTTGTGCCGGAGGGGTGAAGTGGATACATTGTATCACATTTCCAGATTGCGATATCGCTTTGGTAAATCATGTGGGCGATTGAAAACAGAATTCCTGTCACCGCGTAGACTTTGATGATTATGGCAAGCCTGATCTTAGCCCCAAAATTAAAGGGGAAAGAAAGAATCCAAAATATCCAACAGATTACATTCATTAAGAAGATTGCCGCAGATAGGTTATCTGCGGCAATCTTCTTCCTATTCAAAACTATCAAACTCTGTTCCAAAGGGTCAATGCTTGATTAACTTGAAATGGTATACCCGACTTTCAAATCATGATACCATTCATACGGAATAATATTTTCTTTCTGCAATCGTCCAACAACAATTCCCGGAGCAATACCTATTTTCTTTGCAAAGGTTATAATTGCTTCCTTGCTTCTACAATCAGTTTGGATAAAGGCATTATAATCGGCTACAGGTATCAAAATATCTCTAGCAAATCTATCTGCTGCAGCTTCTCGTTCAGGGTCATCTGTAAAATCTTGATTGAAAATATGCCCATCAATAACATGACATAATTCATGAAATAGACTAAACCAAAATCTATCTGCGTCTCGGCCTCTTACAGTAAGCCCTATAACAATATGATTTCCTTCGATAAATGTAGCTCCATGCAAAAAGGAGCCGCTGATGTGTGGAAGAAAAACAATTGCGATTCCACATTCTCCAAGAAGTTGCCTTAATTTGGGGCAAAACGATTCCGGATCTTCTAAAGTTAATGCACGTATATCGGAAAGTACACTAGATAGTTTATCAATATTAACCGGGGAAGTCAAAATTGTTCTAGAATCCAGACGCGCTTTTTGTGCCCACGCAGCGAGGGCATAATTGCTTTTTGAATTTTCACCTACTTTGCGATAAGCAATTCCTGGAATTCTAAGGATTTCTAACAATCCTAGACGCGCAACTTCAAAAAAACCCCTCAAATTCCAAACTTTTTCTTCTGCCTTTCTTGTCGGCGGAACCCAACCCAATGTTGCCATTTTTGAGTACGGAAATTCTTTAGCAATTGAAATGTCTTCTTCTAACTCATTTTCGTCAGTGGCTCTAGCAACCTTTTCACGATAGATCGCTTCCAAATTATTCCAAAACTTGGCAGGAACTCCGAGGACAGACTCCAAACGCAGTGCAACATTCTGGCTTAATTCCACTTTGCCATTGATAAGATTGCTGATATGTTTCTCAGTCATCCCCATTCTTTTTGCAAACTCTCGCTGGTTCATTCCGCGGATTTCTAACTGCTCGCGTATGGTTGCCCCAGGTGGTACCGCTATTACGCTTTTTCCATGTAGCATATCAGTTTCCTCCTTACCTCCTGAATGCAGTAACCTCAATGATAAGGTCGTGCATCAGAAGAAGGGGCTTTCAGGCATGTGCCTTGACGAAGGAGATCATCCATGTGCACAAGGGTACGATCCGCGCCTACAACGGGGATGGCGGCGCCGTGTTTGAGATTACGCTCCCTCCCGGTGGGCAGATAAACGCAGATGTCGTCCACCAAGTACAAGGCCTTAAACGCCACAGTTTCTTTCGCGAAGCTCATCGCTCTGCGACGATTCGCTATCGGTGCAGTTCCTCTGCACGGTGGCAGGCAACAAGGCGGCCAGCGACAGGGCGCAGCTGCGGCACTTCGCGGCGGCAGCGCTCTGTGGCGTAAGGGCAGCGCGTGTGAAAACGGCAGCCGGGCGGTGGGTCAGTGGGACTTGGCAGCTCCCCTGTCAGAAGCGGCTTTTCCTCAAAGCGTGTGGCTGGGTCAGCCTTGGGGATGGCGTTGATGAGAAAACGTGTATATGGGTGTAGCGGTGCGGAATAAACCTCTGCCGTGTGCCCGATTTCACATAACCGTCCGAGAAACATTACGCATATCCTGTCGGAGATGAAGCGTACAACGGACAGATCATGGCTGATGAACAGATAGCTCAGCCCGCGCTCATGCTGGAGCTGACGAAGAAGGTTGAGTATCTGATTCTGCACCGAAACATCGAGTGCGGAGACCGGCTCATCGCAGACAATGAGTGCCGGGTCGAGGGCGATGGCGCGTGCAATGCCTATCCTCTGGCGTTGCCCGCCGGAGAACTGGTGGGGGTAGCGGAAGAGGAACTCCTCCGGGATGCCGACATCGCGCAGAAGCGAGAGCACGCGTTCGGTCATTTCCTCCTTTGTGTGGCAGAGTTTGTGCGTTTTCAGCGGTTCCGCCACAATGTCACGCACGGTCATGCGCGGATCAAGGGAGGCGTAGGGATCCTGAAATATGAGCTGCATACGGCGACGGTATGGGCTGAAGTCCTTCTCGCGGAGTGAGGTGATATCCACTCCGCCGAATGTTATCTCGCCGGAAGTTGCCTTTATGAGCCGGATAAGCGTTCGTCCAAGTGTTGATTTGCCACAGCCGGACTCACCCACAAGGGCAAGCGTTTCACCCTTGAATATCTCAAGTGACACGTCGGAAACGGCGTGTACTTTTTTCCTGTTTTTCAGAGTGAACTCCTTTGTCAGCCCCTTGGCCTCAAGCAGAATTTCGTTCATAGGCGCACCTCCGGTATGTTGATACAGCGCACAAGATGACCGGAAGACACCTCCCTTAGCTCCGGCACGACATCGCCGCAGTGCGTACCGCACTTGGCGCAGCGCGGAGAAAAGCTGCACCCCACTGGCAGATGCAGTAGATTAGGAACAGTGCCGGGGATGATCTCCAGCGCACCATTGCCGCGTGCAAGCGAGGAGACGGCAGCCATGAGACCTGCGGTATAGGGGTGCATGGGGTGGGCGAATAGATCAAACGTATCCGCCTGCTCCACAACGCGGCCGGCGTACATCACATAAACGTAGTCGCACAGCTGTGCTATGACACCGAGATTGTGTGAGATGATGACAATACCGGAGCTGGTTTCATCGCGCAGCGTACGCATGAGTTGGAGTATCTGTGCCTCGACGGTCACGTCCAATGCCGTGGTTGGCTCATCGGCGATGACGAGCTTGGGACGGCATATCATTGCCATCGCGATCATCACTCTCTGGCGCAGCCCGCCGGATAGCTCATGCGGATAACAGTTATACCGCCGTTCCGGTTCGGATATGCCGACCTTGCGGAATATGCGCAGAACCTCTGCCTTTGCCTCCTGCGGCGATATCTTACGATGCAGCAGCAACGTTTCACGCACTTGAAGTCCAACACGCATCACAGGGTTAAGGCTCGTCATAGGCTCCTGAAAAATCATACCTATCTCCTCGCCGCGTACAGCGGACATCTCATGCTCAGAGAGCTCCAGCAGCTCCGTGCCTGCGAGCTTTATACTGCCGCTGACGATTCTGCCCGGGTAGTGCAGAAGCCGCATGATGGAGCGCGCCGTCATGCTCTTCCCGCAGCCAGACTCGCCAACAATGCCGACTATTCTTCCGCGCGGGACGGATATGGACACATCATTAACGGCTTTGATCTCGCCATTTTGTGTGAAGAAGCTGGTACATAGATGCTCAACACACAGCACGGTCGCGTTGTCCATTATTCTTCCTCCTTACTGGTTTTTAAGATGCGGGTCGAGTACGTCGCGCAGGCCGTCACCAAGAAAATTGAACGCCAGTACGACAACCATAATGGCGACGCTCGGCGATAGACTAAGCCAGGGTTGGCTATAAAGAAACTGCCGCCCGGCGTTTACCATCAGCCCCCATGAGGCCTGCGGAGGTTTTATACCGATACTCAGAAAGCTTAGCGAACTCTCTGAAAGAATAGCGGAGGGAATGTTGAGCGTAAAGAGTACGATAAGTGAAGGTGCGCAATTTGGAAAAATATGCCGGAGCATGATCACCAGCTTCCCCACGCCGATGGAGCGTGCCGCCTCTACAAATTCCGTCTCCTTGAGCTTAAGCGTTTCCGCACGCACGATGCGCGCAACGCTTGCCCAGTTGACGAGTGCTAAGGCAAGGAAAATATTGATCATCCCATCACCGAGAGTATACATTATCGCCATTGCGAGGAACATCGACGGGAACGCCAGCATGACGTCCGCAATGCGCATGATCACGGCGTCCGTCCGTCCGCCGCTGTACCCGGCGATTATGCCAAGTATCGCTCCGGCAAGCATGGAAATCACAGTCGGTACTATGCCGACCAGCAGCGACACCCGTGAACCGTACAGCATCCGTGTCAGAACATCCCGCCCGGCCTCGTCCGTACCGAGCAGATGCGCACGCGACGGTGGGGCAAGGCGGTTGTGCAGGTCCATGCTGTCAAAGGTGTAGGGTGTGAGTACCGGCGCAAGAATTGCAGCGAGGATAAACAGCAGTATCACAATGGCGGAAGCTGCGGCAAGCTTGTTTTCCCACCACAGGCGTTTTACGGCAGAGGCAAAGGTCTCCGCCTCGCCAAGCTGTGCGCACAGTTCGTTTGGAAGTTCGGGAGATTTTCTCATGTTCACACCTCCTTACTTATGCGTGGGTCAAGTGCGGCATACAGGCAGTCGGCCACAAGGTTGCCGAGGATGACAAGAAGCGTTGAGAAGAGTATTGTCCCCTGCAGGAGCGGAATATCGCGCCCTTCAATTGCCTGCACAAGTAGACGGCCTATGCCGTTGACAGAGAACACCGTTTCGCATATCACAGCACCTGAGAGAAGAGAGGAAAGCTGTACTGCCATCATTGTTATCACCGGCAGCAGTGCGTTTCTCAGCGCATGCACGATGATAACACCGATCTGACGGTGACCCTTGGCCCGTGCGGTGTCGATATAATCCTCCTGCATGACCTCCAGCAGAGTAGAGCGTGTGAGGCGTGCAATACTGCCTGCACTATTCCAACCGAGGGCGATGGCGGGGAGAATGTATCCGGTCCAGCTATCCACGCCGGAGATGGGGAGCCAGTTAAGCCTATACGCCAGAAAGTATTGCAGCACCATTGCCACCATGAAAACTGGTACAGATACACCAAGCAGAGACATGCCCATGAAGAGCCGGTCGAGTATCCCATTTTTTTTCACAGCGGCGATTATACCGCAGGCTATACCAGTCACCCACGCGATGAGTGCTGCAGCAAGCGCGAGGTGAACGGTGTTGGGAAACGCCACACCGATAAGCTCCGTCACACTGCGGTTGAGGGAGTAGCTCGTGCCGAAGTCACCGCGCACAGCATCGGATATGTAACGCCAAAACTGTACGTATATCGGCTGATCCAGCCCGAGCTCGCGTGTCATGCGCTCGATCGTCTCTAACTTTGCGTGCTCACCCATCATCGTGACAATGGCGTTGCCCGGTACGATGCGAAGCATTATGAAGATAAGCAGCGCCACGCCAAGCATTACTATCGCGGCTTGAATGACGCGGTTGAGTATGTTTCTTGCCAAAAACTCAGCCTCCTGAATACACAGCGCGGACACCCGAAATATCGGGTGTCCTGCCGCACATTGATATGTATTTTTAATTACTTGAGCGTTACGTCATTAACGTAGAAGTTGCTGAACCCTGCCCAGTAGGGGATAAAGCTCTCAACGCGATCGCCAATCGCAAATAGGTGGGTGCTGCCCAGAAGCGGAACCCAGGCGGCATCATCGACGACGATCTTCTTTTCAAGCGCCTGATACTCTGCCATGCGCTTGGCGTCATCCGTGATGCCGGAGGCTGCGGCAACACGCGCCATGACCTCGGTGTCAGAGTAGTTCAAGCTGCGGATGCGCGTCTTGGCGGCACTGCCGAAGAAGGTGTACATAATGTTGGCGGGATCGTTATAGTCCATCGTCCATGTGGCGATGAAGGAGTCCATCTCGCCGGACTTGCGCAGGTCGAGCCAGGATGACTCGTCATAGCTTTTTATCCCAGCATTGATACCGATCGCCTGTAGGTTCTGCTGCACGACCTGATAGACGAGCTGAAGATTGCTGGAGGCGGAGGAGTCCATGGAAAGTTCGAAACTTATCTCACCGTCGGCGTAGCCTGCATCGGCAAGCAGTGCCTTTGCACCTTCGGGATCGTAAGCGGAACGTGTGAGATCTTTGTTAAAGCCCCAGACGCCCTTAGGAATAATGCCGTTTTCGACCATAGCGTTCCCGGCGTAGATGGAGGAAACGATAGTGTCGGCATCAACTGCCATCTGCAGTGCCTTGCGTACGTTGACATCGGAGAGGTACTGATTGTTCTCGTTGAGTGCAAAGTACGTAAGTCCTACCCGAGAGCTGACAACAAGCTTGTCGGCGTACTGCGCTTTATAGGTGGCCTCGACAATGCTGGAATCAAGAGCCTCAAGGTCAATGATGTCCAATTCGCCATTCTGATACATGAGGTTCTGGGTGGAAGGGTCGGGAATGATGGAAACGATCGCTTTCTTTACGGAAGGTACTTCTCCCCAGTATTTGTCATTGTATTCAAGAGTGAAATGGTCGTTTACGACCCATTCCGTTACCTTATAGGGGCCGGTACCGACGGTATCCTCGCAGCTTAAACCAAAATTGGCGACGCTCTCTACGGTTTCCTTATCCACAATGGACATAGCAGGAGAGGTGAGTTCTGCGAGGAAACCTGCGTTCGCGGTGTTGAGCGTGATGGAAAAATGTGTATCGTCGATTACGGCAAAGCCCTCAAGTGTGTCGGCCTCGCCGTTTTGCAGAGCCTCAGCACCGACGACCTCAAGAGGAATATCGTCGTTCACACCGCCGGCAGTCAGAAGCCGCTCAAAGGTGTACTGCACATCGTCGGCAGTCAATGCATTGCCGTTGGAGAAGACGATTCCGTCTTTCAGCGTGAAGGTGTAGGTCAGACCGTCGTCAGAAGCCAAATAGCTCTCGCAGAGGCTGGAAACGATGGCGGTGCTGCCGTCAGATTGAACCTCAGACTCAAACAGGCGGTCAAATACGTTCATAGGCACCATATAGTCGTCTGTTGTCTGCGAAACATCCATGGTGCTGATGTCATAGAGCGCTGCAACACGCAGCACACCGCTCTCAATGGTTGTAGCCGTATTTCCCGGGGAGGGTGTGGTTGCTGGGGTGGAGCCGCAGGCTGTCATCGCGAGAATGCTTGCGCAGATAAGCGAAACAAAAACAAATCTTCTCAAGTTGATCCTCCATTCAAAATAGATGTTGTGGTGTCAAAACTATCTTACGAGGTCATTATACAGAGAAAAGTTTGCAATTAAAATCGTTAAAAGTGGGTGAAAAGCTGCAAAAAGTGCTATTTACCGCTTCCCGTTACGCTGAAGCGTGCGGCAACAGCTTCAGAAAGCGTTTGCTTGTCTTCCAGAAAGGAGGAACACTTCCGCCCCTGCAAGGCTCAGCTGCACCCAAATCCGTCAGACAACAACGATATGAAAATGGTTAAACGGGATCCTTGTTCGAGATGACCCTTTAGAGGTTTGGAAAACTTAACATGAATCTTATTTTCGGTATGGTAAAATAAATTAGCGACAGCTTATGCCGCCCGGGGGCGGCTGCGAAGCACCACCAACCCTGCGGATACAGAATTACTTACAACGGAGAAAGCGTATGACATTTGAAATTCACAGCGGCATCACGAATCGTTCTATGACCGTAGCCGCCCGCGCGATGCGCAGGGTGCTGCGGCGAAAGAGAAGCATTATGTGGGTCATCTTCGGATGGACCGTCTTTTTCATCAACGCTCTGCTGCTGATCCCATTTGACGGAGAGCCTTTTGCGCTTGATGTCAGCACGGTGATCTCCCTGCTGGTAGAAGTGATGCTGCTGTCCGTTCTGCTGTTTCAGGACCGATTCAATGGCATGATCGCCTGTAAAAACACGCTGGCAGGCACAAAAGACTATCATATTGCGTTCGGCGAGGAGTCCTATACCGTCGTTACGGCGGCCACCACCTCCACCTTCCGCTATGAGCTGATCGACGCCATGGCGGAGTCGCAGGACTACATCATCTTTCTGATGAAAAAACGCTATGCGCAGCCCTTGGACAAGCGCACCCTCACCGGCGGGACGGTGGAGGAATTCAAACGATTTCTTGAGGAGAAGACCGGAAAGGACTTCCGGCGTGTGAAATGAATGAATTTACTATAACGCCCTTTCGCGGGCTGCATTTGCTTCTGCTTTTGCTTACGGCAGCGGCGGTGCTGCTCATATTCTTGCTGCTGCGCGGAAAACCGGAAGCACGGCGCTCCCGGTTTCTGATCGGTGTGTGCTTTTTTAATCTCGCGCTGTTTGCCGGCTACAAGCTCTCGCTGTCCATGGACGCAGCGTATGTCCGTGCCTACTATCCCAATGGCTTCAACATTTTCAATGAGCTGCCGCTGCACCTGTGCAACATCAATCTGTTCCTGATCCCGCTGGGCATGTGGAAGAGAAACCGCTCGATCATGGGCTTTTCCTTCTTTGTAGCGCCCCTCGGCGCACTGATGGCGCTGCTCTTCCCGGAGCCTCTGTTCTCCGGCTTTTCACTGTTCCTGCCGCGAATTTTCGGCTACTATGTGACCCACGCGATTCTTGTTGTCTGCGGCCTGAGTCTGGCGACGCTGGGCTTTTACCGCCCTGACCCAAGGGATATTCCGCAGATCCTCAAGACCTTTGGCCTGCTTGCCGTAGGCGCTCATCTTATCAATCTCCTGTTGCGCCTCACGGTCTGCCCGGAGGCAAACTACTTCTTCACCTACGGCGCAGAGATCGGCGTTCTCAAACTGTTCTGGCGTATCATCCCGGCGCCGCTGCTTTACGGACTGCCGGCCCCGCTGATCCTTGCCGCCTATATGTATGCGGTCTGTGCGTTGTCCCGCCTGACACGAGGAGCGGAAGAGGGGTCTTTTTCATAGGTTGGATAAGTTCCACAGCGCAAAAAAACAGGAGGATAAGACATTGCTGCATAGAAATAAAAGAGGAATCGGAATCGCCCTGTGCTTGTTGACTCTCTTTCTCTTCCTGTCCGGGTGCGGCTCATTGAAGGATGACACGCTTCTGACCGTCAATGCAGTGATTACGGAAGTTGATACAGGAAAGCAAACCATAACGGTAAAAGACGATGCCGATGAAAACCCTTTAGGTGAGGGCTGTCTGGTAGACTGTTCATCCATTCCTATGTTCTATTGCGACTTTGCCACGCAGAAGGTTACAAGGATTTCTTTTGAGGAATTGCAGGTCAATGATAAGGTTATTGTGAGTATCAGAAGCTCGGAAATGGAGAGCTTCCGAAGCGGCGGCGGTGGCGAGAATACGATTAAGGTCGAACAATTGCAGTTGTATACGCAAAGGGCGCTTTGCTGACTGTGGTTTTTCAAAAAAGGAGCCGTCGAACCTCGGACGGAAAAATAGTTGAAAGAAATATTCTTCGATCTTTGTAACTTTTTGGCTTGCTGGGAGTCTAATATATAGATTTGAAGAGATGGGAGGGATCTGTGTGGACGGATTTGAGGTCATCTATTCTAAATACAGCCCTCTGGTTTTTCGATATCTGCTTTCCCTTGGCGTGGATTTTCTGAGTGCTGAAGAACTAACAGCAGAAACCTTTTATCGAGCGTACATCAATTTCGACAAGTATAAGGGAGAGAGCAAAATTGAAACTTGGCTCTGTGCAATCGCAAAAAATGAGTATCGTAAGGATTGTAAAAGAAGAGAAAAGGTAACCGCTACGGAAGAAATAGACCGAGCCGCAGAACAGACAGACTTGGTTGACCGCCTGCTGGATAGGGATCAGGCGATTTCCATATACAAAACAGTTCACAGCATGGCTGAGCCGTACAAAGAGGTTTTTCTGCTTCGAGTCTTAGGGGAACTCAGCTTCAAGGAAATATCACATATTTTTGGGAAGTCTGAATCATGGGCGAAGGTCACTTTTTTCAGAGCAAAGATCAAAGTAGTAGAAAAGAGGGAGGAATCTATATGAAAAATGTCACTTGCAGCATTGTAGAGGATCTGCTTCCTCTTTATATGGACGGCTGCTGCTCTAAGGATAGCCAGCAGGCGGTTGCCGAACATATGAAAACCTGTGAAAAATGCAGGGAAACGTATCGCCATTTGCAAAGTGATTTGCCCACTATCGCAAATGGAACGACCGATATGCGCTCCGAGGAAATTGCGCGTTCCCTTTCAAAAAGAATCAAGAAACGCAAAGCGGCGGCTGCGGTGTTTGCGGTAATATTCTTTGTGTTTGCAATGATCTCTCTCTTCTTCGTAGGCAAGGCGATCATGATAATGAGAGGGCAGGGTTCACAGGTATCTCTTGGCGGACTGGAAAGCGCGGTAAATCTCTCTGAGGGCGATTTCTCCTGTTCCGCCCAAGATATAGGTGCTTACAGCTTTTTTACCAATACAACGAGAATCATTATTAGAACCGACGCTCCCTTAGATGAGACGGTGACGGTTCGTCTTTGGAATACAGAAAATATGAGCGAGAACATTCTGTTGGCCCGCCTTGACAAAAAACAGAAAATCTGCACCTTTACGCATCTATCCAGCCGGAACCGCTATGCGATTACTGTAGACAATATGCCCGATATAAGCATATCTGTCAGTAGTCGTCTTACATTTTGGGAGGCACTATCCCGGGCCCTGCAAAATGAATAAGCGTTTTGAGGCCGGGGTATGGGGCGCGGAGCCACGCAAAGCCAACAGCGGACGCCGTGCAAGAGCAGGCGGCTCCAGCTGAAGAAAACGAATTGCCGAAGCAGCCTGATCCATTTCAATCTATCAGTCTAACAAAAGCTTGAGCCATGGGCGGTGGGACAGTAAACTGTCCCACCGCTCTGATTTTCAGCGGGCATGGTCTTTCTCGTGCGTAATGGTTCTCCACGCCGAGGCTGTCTCTGCCAATATTTTGCATGGCAAGGCGGTGCGTTTTTTCGGAATATGACAGAATGGCAGCACAATTCTTCCAAAAATATCTTGACAAGATTTATCAAGATTGATAGAATGGATATATAACCCAAAAAGGAGATGCAGGGATATGCTCATCACAAGGGAAACGGACTATGCGCTGCGGATGCTGCGGGTGCTGCTGGACGAAGAGAAGCACTCCGCCGCCGAGATGGCGGAGACGGAGCTGATCCCCATGCAGTTTGCCTATCAGATCCTGCGAAAGCTCTCCGCTGGGGAGCTGGTGCAGGTGAGCCGGGGCGCAGCCGGCGGCTGCCGGCTGTCCTGTGACCTGCGTGACGTTTCCCTCTATGACCTCATGGTCGTCATGGGAGAGCATGATGTCCTGTGCGCCTGCATGGAGCCGGGGTACGACTGCCGCTGGCAAAGCGAACACGGGAAATGCGACATCCACTGCCAGCTAACGGAGCTGCAGCGAAAGCAGGACGAGGCGTTCCGCGCCGTGAGCCTGCACCGGCTGCTGACCGGTGAAGCAATTAAAAAAGAAGAAGTGACCCAACAAACGTGATATAAGGAGGTACACCGTATGCTGTTTCAGACCACACCCGCGCACGAGGAGCTGCGCGCCAAGATCCGAGCCTTTGCGGAGGAGGAGATCAAGCCTCTTGCATTCCTGCTGGATCAGAACAATGAGTTCCCTGACGAACCTGTCAAAAAGATGGCACAGCTGGGCTGGCTGG
>ERZ779725.1023-NODE-1023-length-16631-cov-4.369751_pt1 | contig 16631 bp, 16 predicted proteins | sample MGYA00511890_ERZ779725 | MGnify/ENA primary metagenome ERZ779725 (study PRJEB29588, sample SAMEA2148549) | human gut metagenome | biome: human gut; feature: human-associated habitat; material: faeces | place: Denmark | collected 2008/2010 ...
ACCGGCTCCAACTGCTTGATTCCTGTTCCAAAGCGGCTACCGATACCGGCTGCCATGATAAGTAATGTTGTGTTCATATTTTTTTCGTTCTCTTTTTATTATGTTCCAATATGTATGATGTAAATAACTCATCTAATAAATGTCATTAGTTTATCTCGAATTCTTCTAAGCAAACAAAGTTTTATGCTATTTAGAAAACTTACAGTTATCATTGACCATATTTGTGTCAGTATTGTTGTATTCATTGTGTTTTCTCTCTTAATAATCAAGTGTTTTATATTGAAAAATTCAAGATTCTTAAGTCTTGTATTTCTCCGTGAATACGTCAAAGATATGAGCATTTCAATGTACTCAATACTGATATAGCAGAAAAAGCGCACGACATAAAACATCTCTGATTTCCGTTTTATTCGCCTTGTGTATACTCTTCCCCTATGGCAACCAATCTTCTATATCCACTAAAATCTTCTCTATCTCCATAGTTTCTACTAACTCACTTCATTCTAAGTATGCTACTTATTGACAAATATACCTTTTGTAGCAGAATTGCAACTGGAGCCAAAATAATAAACACCCATATAATAATTAGCAGTGGAATTTTAGGTAAATACCCTATATTTTGTAACCATACCACTTTAGAATGAAATATCACATGTACAAACCAATACCAAACACTATACTTTGAACAAAAAGTCAATATCTTGTCAATCAATTTTATCTTTGTACAGATTCTCACAAAATATACAAGCGCATAGGTTATTATTGGTCCGATTAGTGTAATCACTGAAACTGGGCCTATCGAATCTCCTACCACTAACCTCAATATAAACGCCATTAATAATAGAAATGTACTTGTTACATATTTTAGAAAATTTCTTTTATATAGATTCTCCCATTTTTCATATAACCTATATTTTGAAAATATATAACCCAACATAAAAACTGGAAAATAGTGCGAGAACATATTTCCCGGATTAACATATTCTATTAAAACTGGTATTGGAAGCAGAAAGATACATTCTGCTAACAGCTTATTTATTCTAAAGCAAATAAGAGCCATTACTATGGCCTGAATATAAAAAACCACATACCATGCTGTATATATAATTGATGTTGATTGTAGAATAATGTTACAAATAATTTCTAGAGTACTTATTTTCTTAAATATAGAGAGTACGGAAACAACAAATAGAAGAGACAACCAATACATTAGAAGCAGATTAGCAATCTTTCTCAAAGCATATTTAATACAACCGTGATTATCCTCTCTTACTAAAGATACATATGTCCCGTAGCCAGAAATAAAAGCGAAAATGCAAACGCACAGCTTGCATATTTCACCAAGAAAAACTTCTAAAGGCTTACCGAGAACACTTCCCCCCCCCCCATAAATAAGCCAGTAGTTAACTGCCATTCAGGAAATGCAAAAAAATGATGAAAAATCATCATTATAATTGCAATTCCCTTAATGTAGCCACTATCTCTTTTATTCAAAATCATTTTGTTTTCATTCCTCCGCATTTTAGCACACCTTTGTGTAGCTTATATATTCAGAAAATATCACCTTTGCATCTGCACACAACTACACCACATCAACATTGAGCCTCCACTCGTGATCTTCTTCAGCTATACATTAAATGGAGTCTTGATAACTTTTCTTTGCTGTAAGCACAGTCTGACCGGTCCCCTCCCCCACGATATTGTACGTTCCTCTGGCAGAGTTCTTAGAATGTATAATCCATTGTTACATCATATATTGCACAGATAGCTTTAATACGCTCACCGATCACCTCTTTGAACTCTTTCTCGATATCCTTACGGATAATAAATACTACATGGTTGAAGCTAGCCTCAATTGCATCATGAATCGAGTAATCTATGATAATATGGTTAGAAACATCAACTGGCTCCAGCTGCTTGATTTCCGTTCCAAATCGACTACCGATACCAGCCGCAATAATAAGTTATGTTGTGTTCATATCTTTTCTTCTTACTATCTTTTATTCCACTGTCACACTCTTCGCCAGATTTCTCGGCATATCCACATCCAGTCCCTTATCCACAGCCACATAGTAAGCAAGTAGCTGCAGCGGAACCACGCTCAGCAGCGGAACCAGCGCATTCAGGGTTCTTGGAACCTCCAATACATTATCCGCTATCTCCTTCACCTGCTGGTCACCCTCAGTCACCACGGCAAGGATGCGGCCGTTTCTCGACTTCACCTCCTGCATGTTCGAGATAATCTTCTCATACAACTGATGATGCGTAGCAAGGAAAACGATTGGCATATCCTGATCTACCAGAGCGATAGGACCATGCTTCATTTCGGCAGCAGGATAGCCCTCGGCATGGATATAACTGATTTCCTTCAGCTTCAAGGCACCCTCCATCGCCACAGGATAGTTCACACCACGACCCAGATACAGGAAGTTGTGCGCATAGGTAAACATTCGGGAGATATCCTTGATCATCGGAGCCTGCTCCAATACCTTCTCCATTTTCTGCGGAATCTCAGAAAGTTCCTCTATCATCTGATAGTAGTCAGCATTGTTTAGGGTTCCCAACTCATGCCCCAAAGCCAAAGCAAGAAGCGTAAGGACCGTCACCTGCCCGGTGAAAGCCTTCGTACTTGCTACACCAATCTCCGGACCCACATGGATATAGATACCCGTATCCGTTTCACGGGCGATGGAAGACCCCACGCCGTTCACGATACCGAAAATCAGCGCACCTTTCTCCTTCGCCAGCTTAATCGCAGCCAAGGTGTCTGCCGTCTCACCACTCTGGCTGATTGCAATCACCACATCCTCAGGTTCAATCACAGGGTCGCCATATCTGAACTCACTGGCATACGCCACCTCCACTCTCTTGCGGCACATCTTCTCAATCAGCTGCTTACCGATCAGTCCGGCATGCCAACTGGTACCGCACGCCACGATGATGATATGCTTCGCCTGAACCAGTCGGTCACGATAATCACGAAGCGCAGAAAGAACGATGCGGTTGTTCTCAGGATGTTCCTTATCAGCAAAGAGGCGACCACTCATACAATCCTTCAGACAGTTAGGCTGGTCATAAATCTCCTTCAGCATAAAGTGATCAAAACCACCCTTGCTCAACTTGCTGATGTCCAGATCCACGGTCTTGATATCGTAATGACAGGCAGAATGCTCCAGGTTGATGATATTCAACTCCTCACCTACCCTGACGTCAGCAATCTGGCCATCCTCCAGATACACCACCTTATCCGTATGCTCCACGATAGGAGTCGCATCACTGGCGATATAGAAGTTCAGATTATCCTTACCCACGCCAACTACCAGCGGACTAGACTGGCGTGCCGCTACCAGATGGCTAGGGTTATTCTTCTCGACAACAGCAATGGCATACGCACCGATGGCATCGTTCAAAGCCTGGCAAACGGCAGAAACCAAGTCCTTGCCATTCTGCTGGTAGTAGAAATCAGTCAGCTGCACCAGCACCTCAGTATCAGTAGTACTTTTAAACTCATAGCCCTTCTCAATAAGCTGTTCCTTCAAAACCTGATAGTTCTCGATGATGCCATTATGCACCAGCGCCAAGTCACCACTCATGCTCACATGAGGATGCGCATTGGTAGCAGAAGGCTCACCATGGGTAGCCCAACGGGTATGAGCGATACCTACATGACCACTGCAATCCTTCTCGGCAGCCATCGCCTCCAGGTTACTCACCTTACCCTTTGTCTTGTAAATATTCAGTTGATCCAGACTATTAATCAATGCCACACCAGCGCTGTCATATCCACGATATTCCAGCTTCTTCAAGCCATCGATAAGGACAGGATAAGCATCATTCTGTCCTATATATCCAACTATTCCACACATAGTTTACTTTCTTACTAAATTATTTTTTTTATTTGTTTCTTCCAATCCAGGAATCTCATGATGAGCGAGATCTGGTCCTCCCACTTATCACTCAATCTCATCGCCTCCTCCTTGCTATAAGCAGGATGACTTTTGGTAAATCCACTGAAAATTTCATCAATACATATATTCCCCTCCGTTTCATAGAGGGAATTCACAAAATCAAACATCCGCGCCTCATCACTGGGATGAAACGACTCTGGATGTTCAGACAGCCAAAGATTGAATTTACTTTTACTCTCTGAATTCATAAATTAAATATTATAAATGGATGGTAGTATCTGCTAATCAGTACCATCATCTGTGTTAATCAGTCCATTACCTTATTTAAAAAGCAAATAAGCCAACAGGATGAGCAGATCTTTTATTCAAAGCCCTGCCCATCTTATCGTATATAATTAAAAATTAAATTCTAATTCTTTTGTGTTTTCCAAATTAGTTTTTTATCTTATATATCCCAACAGATCAAGATACATCATCCTTGACTCTAAGTGTTCATCTTCAGGAATATGATTCGCCTCTTTCTCCAAACTCTCAGTAGAGTACAAGAATTTGAAGCCATTCTTTTCATAAAAATGAAGCACATTCTCCTTATTGTAAGCATCAACAACAATGAAGCGGCAACCTGTCTTATTGTCAGGATGAACAAACCACGACGCAATGTATTCAATCACTTGTGAACCAACAGACAAAACTGTTCCTTGAAACTCCTTTGCCACACCAAGTCTTCCAATCAATACTGCAGGATAACTCCTTGTTCTCTTTGAATTCGGAATCTTCCTCTGTATTCGATTTCTTGAAGTATTCGGAATCAAAGCAGCCTTGATACTATCATTTGCTAACGTAAAAGCACAAACAATCTTCTTGTCATCTCCTGTTGTGGAAAAATAATAAGTTTTTCCCAACAGCTGCTCTGCATAAAGGAATGCGTCTTGATGAAAGAAATCATCCAAGTCCTTATCTCCGCAACTAAAACTTTCCAGCTCACCCTGAGTTGTAACAGGATATGGAAAGCCCCCACAACTATTTTGCAAAAGGTCCTTTTCCTCCATGTTCTTTCATATATTTACGTGAACGTTCCATAATGCGATCAATATCCTCAAAAGAAAAGACTAATTTTCTCCTTTGTGGATTGCGCTCATTCTCCTCAGCCTCACGAACAAACCGTTCTGCAGTCTCACCTGTCAAGACAGGAATACTTCTTATTTCTAATGCCATAACCTTTCATTTTAAACGTTTAATAATGTCGCAAAATTACGCTTTTTCTACGAAACCACCAAGAAAATTGAAAGAAATCTGCAAATTATCAGCAAATAACCACGAAATCAATCGTAAACTATTAACTATAAACTGCTATTCCCAGACGGTCCCAGCCCGCACAACCTGGCGAGGGTTTTGATGCCCCGCCAATCTTAGAGCAAAGCGGTTCCGAGCACCGGAGGACGGTTACATCCTTCCCTTTTCGAGAAGGGAAGGCTTGGTTAGGATGTGGAGCTCTCCTTGCAGGAGAGACGGAGAGGTAGAAAAGTCAGCACTGGAGGACGGTTACATTCTCTCTCTACGGGCAAGAGAGAGGTTTGGTGAGAGATATGGCGTCCTCCTTGGAAGGAGGAACTAGGTGGTTCGAAGAATTTCACTCCCATCACTCCCATAAGCCCCATCTTTCGCCTCAAAGATTACGCTAGGTTCATAAACCTCTACTGTATGCCATGCCCCTTTAGGCACTTGGCATGCATACACCCCATTCTTCGGATTAAGATTAATTCTCTCAATCTCTTGATAAGAGACCTTTCTTATGGTATCCTCACCATCCTGTAGATACGATACCATCTCCTCGTATATCACTTCATCCATTCTACCACAAAGACAGATGACACTCTCTGATGAGTTCGGATGACGATGGATCGCCACTTCAGTACCAGGTAGCAGAGCATTAAGCATCCTCTGGCTTTGATCCTCAGCACTAGTGCGAAGATCATAGTTCTGGCGCAAGCGAGGATTCTCCTTTGCCTTGGCAAAAAGAGAATCCAAGAAATCTTTGTTTATTTCTAATGTATTCATGATTCTTATTTCTTAAGAGAAGCAAGATACTCCTCGTGAAGATGATAATACTCCTTCTTGAAAAGAACATAAGCAAGTGACAACACAAGCAATGCGCCAACAAGATACATCCAGTGGCACGCTACATTATCAGGACACAGATAGATAAATCCTAATGAAATCACCAACTGGATAGCCATATACAAGGAAGACACCTTCACGTGACCGATTTTCAATTCATTTGCCATCAACTGATAAGCATGCTTGCGATGAGCCTCACCCAGATTTTCATGCAACATAATGCGATGAACTATCGTAAGACAGCCATCCACACCATATACCAACAGGAAGATAAGCCAGGTAACATCCTGAGTCTTGATAATGACGTTGCCCAGGAGGAACAACATAATAAAGGCGATACCGATAGATCCCACATCACCAGCAAAGCATTTCGCCTTACCCTTTGGTCGGAAGTTGAAGATACAGAATACCAATGATGCGAGGATGGTAGAGATAACCAAGCTCTGCGCCATATACTCCTCATTCATATTCACCAATGCCAAAGGTACCAATACCGATAGCGAATAACCAGCCGTGATACCATTGATACCATCCATGAAGTTGATGACATTCGTAGCACCCACATATACGATGAGTGCCAGGATAACCACCCACCACATAGACCAATGCAAGATATCCAGCTGAAAGAAAGCCAGGGCAGCAGAAGCAAACTGCGCCACCAATCTCACACTGTCAGGCAGCGAGCGGATATCATCCACAAAGCTGACACCCGCAATCAATGTCAGACCAGCCAGAAACCAAGGATAAGGGAATCCGAAGAATCCACTCCATACCCAAGCCCCTATCAGGAAGATGATGCCACCACCTCTCAACACGATAGAAGAGTGTGATGAACGTTCATTCGGCTTATCAATGATATTACACTTATCCGCAATGCGGAAGTAGATAAGTTCTGCGATAAGAAGCAGAACGAAAATAATGATATATGTTACCATAAGTATTTTATTAAAAAGTGGTTGGGAAGTCTAAAGAAGATTAGAAAGAAGGACTTTATCCTTCTTTCATCCCCTCCGCTACCCTCTTCAAGCTTTCCTCAAAGCTGACCAGCTGATAGTCGAAATCCATTTTCGACATAGATGGGTCATAATAGTAGGTAGCAAACATTTTATTGATAGGCTGAAGCACGAAAGAGCCAAGCCATACGAATGGATTGAAGATACGGCTAATCCATACCTTATGCCCAGCCTGCTTCGCAAAGAACCGGATGATTTCTACGGTATCAGCCTGCTCCTTGTTCTGAGGATAGAAAGTACCACTCAATCCTCTAAGCATTGCCTGCTTCACGAACTCAGCGAGATTGTCGATATACAACATCGAGCGCTTGTTATGCCAGCAAGGGAAGAAAGGAACTTTCGTTGCAAGCTTCGCCAATCTTGGGAAATTACCCTTCGCATTCGGACCATAAATCATACAAGGACGAAGGATGCAGACCTTGAAGTTCTCATCCTCTAACTTATGAAGCCCTATTTCAGCCTGAAGCTTAGAGTCGCCATAGAAGCCATTAGGATTCTCCTTTGTATCCTTGGTCAGCACCTCACTCTTCAACGACTGACTCTCATGGAAGACAATCTGACTCGACATGAAGATAAACTGCTTCACTCCTGCAGCTTTCGCATGTTCAGCAACAGCAATCGTCAAATCACGATTCACCTTATAATACAATGGTTCCATCTTTGGATCAGCATTCACATGTGCAATTCCAGCCACATGATACACCACATCATATTGAGAGTAATCAGCCTTCTTCCAATTATCCCCCATTGTATCTACAGCATCTATTTCGAAATCAGATGATGTAGAAAGAATATATTTGCGCACGCTCTCACCTACATAAGAGCCTGCACCTGTAATCAAAACTTTAATCATATCAAACTAGTTTTTTGTAAACACCAATTCAAACACCTTTACAAAATATTTCAAAAATAATAAAGGCATACATGTCCAAATACCATTTTCAGAACAGGCACGAACGATTTCTTTATTTAATCTTATATTTGCCTGAATTCCATCTGTGCTTCTACCTCCCGTTCGCATTTTCATGAAGTCAACTGGGACATACAACGAAGGTACCTTATTTACATAAAGATGTCTAATCAACAATTCATAATCTGCAGCGATATGATAGTCATATTTATAAAAGCCATACTTTTCAAAATTTCTTTTGTAAGTAAAGAAAGTTGGGTGGGCAGGCATAAAACCAAAGCGAAATCTCCATGGCTTAAAGTTCTTCGAGCTATAATATCTAACTGTTTTATTCAAATTATTCGGATTCACGAATCGCACGTCACCATAGATGGCTTCAATGCCTTTGTGAGCTTTAAAAGTATTATTTATGATCTGAAAGATATCCTCTCTATGATAGAAATCATCAGAATTGATAATGCCCACTACATCACCAGTTGACATACGAATACCTTTGTTAATGCCATCATACATTCCTTTATCTTTTTCTGATATCCATCGCATTCTACCATTAAACTTAGGCTCCCATTCCTTGATGATATCTATGGTAGCGTCTTTAGACCCACCATCTACTACTATGTATTCATAATCTTCATACTTCTGCTTCAAAACGCTTTCTATAGTACAAGCAATTGTATTTGCACTATTGTACGTTACAGTTACTATTGATATTTTCATTGCTTAATGTTTGCTTATTAATTCTGAATAAAGTTTGGCATACTCTAAAAAACATACATCCTTGTCATAATTTGAAACCGCTCTTTGGCGGCAAGCATCAATTGTCTCTTTTGTTTTGGTTAATGTCGTCATAATAGCATCTGCCATTTCTTTCACATCTCCCCTTTCTACCACAATGCCAGTCTCTGGAGTTAGCGCTTCTGGACTTCCCCCAGTTCTATAAGTTACAACAGGAGTTCCACATGCTAAAGCCTCCAAGTTAACAGTTGGAAAAGTATCTGCATAAGTTGGATTTACAAGAACATCTGCCTCAGAATACAACTTAGCCAATTCTTGCTGGTTCGAAGTTCTTGTTATGCCAACTATACCTTCTGGCAATTTCTTCACTTGTTCTTGACTCAAACCTACCAGAGTAATTTGATATTTTTCCAATGGCAACAAAGCCCTTAGCTTGAATATATCAAGTAGTCCTTTATCATTGAGCCACACATTAGAAACACCCAATACTCGATATTTATTCGAATTTGCTCTCTCGCACGGCTTAAAAGTATTTAAATCTATACCATTATGAATTATTCTTATGGGCTTCGCCCTAAAAATTGATTGTTTCAGCCAACTTGAAAGCCAATTCGAAACAGCGACAATATGGAGATTTTTATAACTCGCAATATAACGTTGCTTCAATAGAAGATTTCTTTTGGACCTATCTAATCCTATCGTTTTCTTAGGATATTTATTTTTTAAGGGGCAGTGATTACATTCTGTTTTCCATTTATTACAATTAGCAATAATTGGATGAACACAATGCCCTGTAAAAGACCAGCAATCATGCAAAGTCATTACAACAGGTATTTGTGTTTTATTGAGATACCCAAACAAGACTTTATAATTAATATAGTATCCATGTAGATTATGCAACTGGATAATATCGGGTTTAATATCTTTAATGTAGTTCACCAATCTTTTAGTTGCAACTATAGAACCTAATCCATCACCATCAAAGAACAGACTCTTCGCAAAATGTAAATACTCATCTTTTACACTGCTAAATTGAAAAGTATTTAACCCTGAAGGGTTAACACGTCTGGCACCATGGGCAAGATAAACATCCCAGCCAGCACTTTTCATTAAGGCTCCAATTTGCTCTGAGATTTTACCTGTTGACCCTTGGTTACAAGTCACATTTATTATAAGAAGTTTCGGCATGGTTATGAACGTTTACAACTCAAAAAATAAAAGACATGCTTCACAGGCCAAAATGGCTCAAAATGGCGACGATTAATCACTTTCCCTCCAAAAGAGAAAAAATGTTTATGATCACTTTGCGAAAAGACATATTTATAATATTTACATGCTATATCAATAGAATTAGAATTAGCATGCTCCAACCTGCCATATGGGAATGCAAAATACTCACAGGGCTTTCCTAATTTTTCTTCCATAACTTTTTTGCAGTCACCTATTTGATGTTGAAGTTCTTTAATATTATTGTCATTTATACAATAATGATCCATCGTATGAGCACCAAACAGATAGCCTCGTTTCTGCAAATCTTTAATTTGATTCCACGTCATCGGAAACTTACCTGGACTCTTCGTAGTATTTACAGTAAAGTTTTCAATATAAGCTTCATCATTGTTATCAGCTGCATCGGCAAAATTTGGATTTATAAAAAACATTGCATTTACACCATATTTATCCAATTGAGGAGCTATTTGTGTATAGCAATCTCTCCAGCCATCATCAAATGAAAATGCAATTTTTGGGCGGGTCACCTTTTCACCATTCAGAATCATTCTCACTGCATCTTCAAAATTGACAAAGTCACAATACTTGTGCATTTCAGCTAACAACTTTCCAAATTGTTCGCCATCTGAATCATTATCATGTTTCCAGTCTACCATATGTCCATTAAGAATATGAACATAAGGTGAAGGACGCTTAAATGTACCAACTACCGATAAATAACACGATCGCAACATAGTGCGAATCGTCATATACAAACTATCCATATATTACTGATTTTATTATTTTTATTTGTTTATGAGGATTCCAGTTCTCATCAATTTCCTTAAAGCAAGCTTCCCTTACTTCTTGACGTTTATTTCCCTTTTCTTCTAACCATTTACTTATTGTAGATGCCAAAGAATTAATATCATCTCGTTTAAAGAAACACCCGGTTTCTCCTTCATGAATTGCTTCAAATTCTGGCATCTGCCAGCAGAAATCATTATGAGAGATACAAGGACATCCAAACATCATTGAATGCATAGCAGTCAACCCTATGTTACCAGGTGCAACACAAAGATCTGCATTATAAATGAGTTCGGCATTAGTCTCTTCATCATAGCAAGCACCATAAAACCAGACCTGTTTATTCAATCCTAAGGACAGAGCAAGTCCTTCAAGACTATTCTGTTCAGATCCATCACCAATAAATACCAGATTACAGAAGACTCCATTTTTATTCAGCAAATGTAGAGCTTTTAACACTTGGTCTAGCTTTTTCACTGGAGTTAGTCTTCCTATAAAACATAGTACAGGATTATTGTTCCCAAAATGTGAGGAATACAAATTCGTGGCTTTCAAGCGATTTCTTATAAGCAACTGGCTGTCATAGTCTAGCGAATTATGTATAACATGTAGCTTTTCACCATTAAAGCCATTCTTAATCATCAAATCTCTTGCATAATTTCCATAGATAAGAGCTCCATCAGCGAGTCCAAAATAAGCTCGTTTAATCCATTTCTTTAACATCCCTTCTCTCCCATACCATCCATGATCCCAATTATATACTTTCTGTTTTCTAAACTTGGATACAAGCAACAGTTTCCATGCAGATAGGCAAAATATTCCAAGATCATTGACAATGATATCAGAATCACTCAACTTTTTTACTATACCACTTTCATAATACCAATGAGAGTTACCTAAATTTCTATTAGGTAACTCTATTGCATTGCTAAACAAATTCGTGTCAAGTCTTTTAACAGTGGATTTGTCCACGCCAAATATAAAATTACAATTAAATTCCCTTTCCATTAACAAGTAAATTCGTTTTCTGTAATGGGAAGCACATATTGAAACAAGACTTACTTTTTTCATTTAAATATTTTTTGTTTATAATAAGTTTCTACTGCTTTAATTTGAATATCATTTTGTTTCATACCATTGTTTATCTTACTTAAAGTTGGTGCATCTGGATTATCAATTGTTAGTAATTCTCCATGAGAAAGCATTATATAGTGCATTCTGTTCAATTTACACATCGCATTTAGCCATATATCGTCAGCTGTAGGAGTTAATTTTAAAGCTAAACTGATATTGGTTAAATCCTTGAATAAAGTTGATGGTATAAACAAAGTGCCTCCACCAGAGCCAAAAAACAAGTTGTCAGCCTCTGAATTTGAATATTCTGATTTCCACAAATCATAAGTTGCACTAAGACTCTTACTGTCTGCTATTATATGACTACCATAAGAACAAACAACACAATGAGGATGTTGTACAAAAGCTTTTAACGATCTTTCCAAAATATCATTCGGATAATATATATCATCGTCTATCAAGAACAGCATATCATCCGGGAACTCTTTAGCCGCATAATAATACTTTTTATGCGAGCGAATATCTTCAGGTACTATACGGATTTCAAAGACATCACTAATGCGTTTCTTTAAGGAGAAAGGAATACAGTCATCAGACGGAAATTGATCCTTAGAAAGCCACAAAATAATTTTATCCGCATGAACCGTCTGTCTTAACATACACTCAACTACTAGCCAGACATTATTAATTCTAGCTGGAAATGAAGTTAAAGATACGATTATTTTCCCCCCCCCATAATTGGATTCAACCGTATACTTTGAAGAATAAACATCTACTAAATCATTAGAAATGAAATAGTCTCTCAATAGTTCTATTTGTTTATCATTATAATTAAGGTTTCCATTATTAACCGAACTTAAAGAAGGAGCATCATTCGTCACGGGTAAAAGCTGTACATTTTTTGCAGACTTTACAACAGGAGTACCTTTAAGTCTTGCCATAGAATTCAACCAGATATCATCAGCAAGAGGACATACGTCCATGAACACAGCAGAGTTTAACACAAAATCATGCAAACAGCCTGGAGGATATAAGACACCACCAGCACCAATCTGTAACAAATTGTCTGATTCATATGGCCTAATATCAGAAGACCATTTTAAATAGGGTAAAAGAGCCCCATCATTATCATGCTTTATTCTTGAGGCATAATTTGATATTATACAATTAGGGAAACGTTTTGCCGTATCAACTAATCGTCTAATCATATCCTCATCATAATAAACATCATCATCACAAGTGATAATAGTTTTATCTGGAAAATCACGAAAGGAGTAAAAATACTTTTTATGAGAACGAAAATCTTCATCAACCAATCTAATTGAAAATAAATCATCTTCTATTTTTGTCAAAGATTTCGGAATTTGGTTTTTACTCGGAAACTGTTTAAGAGATAACCACAGAATGATTTTACTCGGTTTTACAGTCTGCCTTTTCAGACTTTCTATAACCTGCCAAACATCATTTATCCTGCCAGGAAAAGATGTCAATGAAACTATTAGACTATTATCATATAGATTAGAGGGTGCAACAGGTTTAGCTAAATAACGTGGGAGATACCAATTTGCAAGACTACGAACAGAGCGTCTTAATGGTGTCATTACCCAAAAAGGCATCCCATAATTTCTTAAGACACCATATAATTTTGTAAATAAAGACAATGCATTCATCCTTTTGAAAATTTATTTTTTGGAAAATTGCTGATATGCCTTACTACTCAATGCAACCAGCAAACACATTATAACAAAGTATTTAGAGCTATATCTAAAATAAAACAAGCCCATAAACACTATCTGATAGTAGATTAAAAAAATAAATAGATGGTTAAATCCGAGTTTTTGTGTTTGCTTTCGCTTATATCTAGTTAAAAAGAAAAAGCACATCGAAAATAATGCCAACACAAATATTGAATAATAACCAAAATCTAATAAAAAAAAGCCAGGTAAACCTGCAAATACATTTAAATACATTGGAGAATTGATATAATCATTTAATGGCCCTGTAAGTTGTTCATTCTGAGCAAAAAAATAAGGGAAACAAAGTTTACCATGCAAACATTGATCCGCTATATTTATAGATGAGAATTGATAAGAATAATTATAAGGCTGGTCTCCAATATAAACTATCAAACTAGATAATACGCCTCCATCTGTATTTCCAAATCTTGCAAAAGTCATCGCCACAATAAAAAGAATAAATGGAGATACTAGGATGATTCCGAATATTCGGATTTTCTCCATATATGATTTAGGAATAACATCCTTATAAAAAATATAACTAAAAACAAAGTTACCCAAAACTATTACGCAAGCTTCTCTTTCTCCAATTATTAAATTTTCTACAGCAGGAACCAAACTAACAACAAATAACAACAATGCTCGTTTCTTTTCATTCTGCAATAGATAATAAAAACACAAAAAAGGAGAGATAAACTGAATATATGACACCCAATTGCATAATATTTCCAATATTGATGAAGGAACATAATCTACTTCTCCATTATAATAAGCAAGACGAACTTCTGACATATTATTCAACATTGTTCGCAAAGAAAAAACTTTCGGAAGATAATAGGAAAGAGAGATAATCCCAAATATAATTAAAAATACACTTAATTTGTCTAAGAAATTTTTGTTAAAAGAATAATATTTATTATCGATGTAACCATTTCTAATTATTGGGAAAAGAACTATAAACAAAGTCATCAAATAATATAGAATTGCTCTTCCATCAATAGAATAATGTAATGGTTCAACAAAAAGTTTTAAAACACTAAACGAGGCTGAAAAGAGATATAAAAATAATATCCATCTTCGAATCGTATGCTCTTTTCTATATCTATAAAACAGAAAAAGAATAAATAGAAAATAAATAATAATCCAAAAGTTCATTTATAAAATATTTTATTTAACAAATAATACGGATTTAAAGCTTTAAACAAATCATATATGAGCTGATTTTTTTTTGTACGCTTATTTTTAAGGACCTTTATTGTAAACCAAAATTGAGCCCTAAAAGAAAACTCTCTTATCCAAAATAGAACATCGCTTTTAGAATATAAAGGGAAAACCATATCCTTTCTAAACTGCAAAAGATTTCTTACAAAGATAACTTTATAGAATTCTGTTTTCTTTTCGGTTGTAACTGAAGGCGCATTTACTCTATACAGCACTGTTTTTTTAGGCAGGTGATAAATCTTCACTCCAGACTGCATAACTTTTAAATAAAACGGCGTATCTTCAAAAACCTTATATTTTTCAATAAATTTTCCTACATCTACTATAAGTGACTTTAACATAAAAACAGTTGGTGATATATTAAATCCTTTTTCCAAATAAAAATACATTTGACTTTTCGGATCTGTATCAAACGGGATATTAATATCATCTCCATATCTTTCTGCAACTATTCTTTTTATTTTTTCTTCATCTTCACAAAAGCAGCTATAATTACTATAAGCAATTTTTACCCTCTGGTTATTTTTAAAAAAACTAACATAATCAGATATACAATTATCTAAAAGGATATCATCTGCCGCTATTATTTTTATATAAATTCCATTTGAAGTGTCACATAACCTATTGCAATTTGAAGGGGTCCCAGTATTCTGTTTTATCGTTAACAATATGCATCTTACAAATCTATTTTTATGCGATTGCATCCAATTGTTAACTATACTACAAGTAAAATCACTAGAGCAATCATCTGAGACAATTAACTCTATATTGTTATAAGTTTGTCTATATGCACTATCTAAGGTGTCTAAAATAGTCTTACTAGAATTATAAGATAATACACCTATAGTAACTAAAGGATTATCATTCATATTACTTTTCTATAAATGTTAAACTATCATTTCGCCAGCCCACTTTGTCTTGAAGTATTTCCAAAAAGGATTAGTCAAATACACATATATTTTATATATAAAGTAGCAACAAAGATATGTTACGATGCCAAGGCCTGCAATGCTTAAAAGCATAGAAGCTGGTGAAAAATTGACGATGGTCTTTATGTCTACAAACGAATAGGCAAATGAATGCAAAAGATACATTGTGAAACATGCTCTAGACAATTCATTAATACAGTTGCTTCTTAGCTTTATCTTCAAAAAGCTAACCAACAATATGACTGATTCAAAAATCACTAAAGGATTACAATATTCATAAGCATTAGGCTCACCTTCTACATGTGCATTCTTATCAACATAACTCCAAAACACCAATACAGAAAGATTTACAATTCCATACACTAAAATTCTTTTTGAGCATAAGCAAGGGTTTCTTGCCAAATAACCTCCAATAAAATACATTATAAAAAACTGTACGACAGAATATCCATATTGGCTACCATACATACCTATAGTAGACATTCCCTTTATCTCTTTTGAAGACCATTGCCCCAAAACATCGACAAGAGTAGGATATATAGAAAATAGGATTAATAGCAAAATTACGAAATTTCTATATTGCTTAATAGATAAATGTTCTATAACCATATTCAAATATGGAGAACACAAATATAAAACCACATACAATATAACAAACCAATTCTGAGGAAGAAAGGCGAAAAGCAGCCCACTAACAGAAAATTCGGTTCTACTTGTAAATACTAACAACCCAAAATAAGTGATGCTAAACAATATTACTTGACTAATTAATTGAATGGGCTTATAATAGTTTCTTTTGTGAGACTGAGTTAAAAAATAACCAGAAATTAGCACAAACAAATCTACTGAGCAAACGAACAAACACTCAAGAACTCTCAGAATGAATTCATTTATTGGGGAGGAGCAACTAGATATCGCCCCCCCAGGCCGTCCGAAAACCTTGATTTTCTGCTGTTTATCACTGTTTTGAG
>ERZ779725.1027-NODE-1027-length-16580-cov-2.076248_pt1 | contig 16580 bp, 17 predicted proteins | sample MGYA00511890_ERZ779725 | MGnify/ENA primary metagenome ERZ779725 (study PRJEB29588, sample SAMEA2148549) | human gut metagenome | biome: human gut; feature: human-associated habitat; material: faeces | place: Denmark | collected 2008/2010 ...
GCAGATACTTGAACTTCATAATTTTAAGTATGGCTTTGAAAATAAAGAAGACGGTGTAGAATTCTATTTTATAGCAAAGTAGAGTTAAGAGCATGGCTTGATTTTTTTAAAATAGGTTCGTAAAACGGACAATATAAAAATCCCTCTTGATGTAGAATAAACATCAAGAGGGATTTTTAATGCCAAGAAGTTTTCAAAACATAAGTATTTATGGAAACGAAAAGTTTAGTTTTTTACTTCAAGTAGTCTCTTTTGTACTGTCTGCACAATCCGGGCAGATCATTACGCTAAACAGTAGTTTTCTTTTTACTTTTTATCAATATTAAAATAAACCCACCAATTATTCCGCCAAGCGTGTTGTAAACAATATCGGAGATTTGAAAAGTACCTAAATGTGCGATTATCTGCATTACTTCTATAAAAACTGATAATAAGAAAGCAGAAAGAGATGAATATATTATCAGCTTGTTTGAAATTTTTACAGACTTTGTTGCAGATATCAAAAAAGAAATTACAAAAGAATGAGGCAATAGCATTATTAAATTTTCAACACAACTAAAATCATAATAATAAATATTTTGTGTTATTGTCCAGCTTCCGTATATATTTGAAAATGGGTCGTCAATTCGATTGGACAGCCTCATAAAAAGAGTTATTTCAAATACAACAGCTAAATAAAAAAATAAAATAAAAACACTAAGTGCCTGTTTTTTAGACTTGAATATAGGCTTAGCCTTAAATATCATCCGTATTAAAGCTATTATGAATAATGCACAAATGGCTATTAAACAAGGCTTTAGTAAACAGCTTTTAAATAAAAATTCAATTGTATGCTTGATTGTTATGTAAAGCTTGTCAGTGTTCATTGTAATTTTTCACTTCAAATTTATTAACATAGTGATGGGGATGTCGTTCCTCTTTTGGAGGCAACTTCATATAATCAGAAAATAAATGCTTCAAGTAAGTATCATAATCTGAAAAAGCGTAAAATTTGTGCCCCTCAAAGTCTATATCAATGAGGCTTTCAAACCATTCTTTCTTAAATAAGCTTCTATCTACTGTATCCGAGCCTAAGCCGGTCAGCGCCATTGCATAATCACTTTGATGATTATTATATTTTAGAGCTGATTTTTTGAATTTTTTAATAATAAATTTCCTTGGAATAAAGAAATAAGCAAATCTTCTCAAATAAAAGTACAAAAGACGCATACCTGTTTGATTAAAGAAATAATTGCTTTTTATATAGAGCATGCTTTTGCAAATTTTCGCAGTAATGTTTTGTCTTTTTTGATGCTTATAAATATTATCTGTTGGATAAAGCGGAAATATATCGACAAAAATTCCGTTGGGATGACCTTTTGAATAAGCGAAATATGATTCTCCGAAAACAGTTGATTTTGCCATAACTTTAGTGAAAAGCTGAGAATATACATCACTTTTTTCAGGAGTAGCAATGTAAAACTTTTTGTCAAGCTTACTATTGGCAATTTCGAGAAATTTTTGGTAATCCTCATAAAGCATAACAATGTCTACATCATCGTCCCAAGGTATAAAGCCTTTATGTCGGACTGCACCCAAAAGAGTTCCAGAAGCTAATGAATATTTCAAGTTGTTTTCTCTGCATATTTTGTCGATTTCAGTTAAAATATCAAGAGCAATTTTTTTTACGCTTTCGATATCTGAATCGGAAAGTTCAATAGAGTTAACATGTTTCATAAATAATCCACCTTACAAATTATTTGTTGCTTTCTTTTATAAGTGTATTTTTAAACGAGATTTGTTCTTTTGGTTATCATCATATGAAACTGTAAATATAGCGAGAGCCATAAATCCGATAAGTCCGGCGGAACTCGAGAGTATAGCGGAACCTACGGCGTGAATCATGTATTGCAGAAATGCTGCATAAAGAAATGCTTTTGTTTGGCTGTTATATTTATTGTTTTTAAATGATAAGAAAATCATAATATAAGCTGATATGTAAAGTATACCACCAACCCAACCAAATTGACCTATTGCCATAGGCCAAAATGTATCGCTTAAAAAAGAGCCGTCCTCCGGAGTCATACCGAATAATTTGTTAAATCCGTATTGATAGTATAATTGAGAGTAGTTTCTCGCCGCTTGGTCTGAACCGAATGTTCCGAAGCCTGAACCTAATGGAAAATAGTTGTTTGCAGTTTTGAAAGCATATTCAAAGAAAAGGCGTCTCGGTGCATTTTCATTTAGAATATATGTTTCAATTTGAAACCATCCTGCAACGATTAAAATAATAACACCTATTATTATTACTATCGGTGATAATCTTTCGTGCTTTTTGAAGTAAAATGCAAGTCCGATAAATATAATAGAGAACATAATCGGAGGTGCTTTTGTTGCAAGCACAAGGCTGATAATAGCCATAGCGTAATAGTAAATCTTTTCTTTGTTTCCCATTTTTGTGTTGCAAACAAGAATACCAAAAAATAGCATATATACAGCAATATATTGAAAATTAAAACTAAATATAAACTTAAACGAGCCTATTCCGTATCTTTCTTCACCTGTCATTCCTATATCTGTAAATAATGATATGATTGAACAGACGAAAGCGCCAATTGTGAATAGCTTTGCGAGAGACACAAGCATATTTATAGTCGCTTTTTTCTCTTCATCGTTAAGAAAATATTTCATAGCAAAATAAGCAAATAAAAGCTTCGTTTCAGCGACTATGTCTATCACTATTGAAAAATAGTTGTGAGATACTCCGCTGACAAGGTTTGAAATAACGCCTATTGCAACAACTATGCCCATGATTATTAAGGTGTACATATCTCGTCGTTCAATGCGTGTTCTGAAAAAGATAAGATATATTGCGGATAAGACTCCGATAATTTCATCAAAATAACCGCCGTTGTTAACAAGCTCAAGTGTTATTACTAATAAGAAAACTGCAATTGCAATTAAGCTTTTTATATAATAACGCTTAGCAGAACTGCTTGTTTTTATAGATGATTTCTTCTTTAGTTGATTTATGTTGTTTTCCATATTGGGTGTATCCTGTTTATTTATATAATTGATTAAGCTTAGAATAATAACTGTTTTCTTCAAAAGCTAAATTTTCTGTTTTGTTAGTTAATTTGTGGATAGGCGAAATTTCTTTTATTTGATTAAATCTCTCTTCACAATAGCTTTGATTCATTTCCATTGCCAAAATGTGCTGGTCGATTTGATTATAATAAGGAACCTTTTTCCACTCATTAGGATATTTTTCCGCAATCATTCTGAAAAAAATGTGAAGTAAAAAATATTGTTTAAGATAATTGTGCTTTTTCCAATATTCAAAAAGCATAGCTTCATTTTCAAGAAGAAGTATATTGTTAGGCTTACTGTAAATTAACCAGCTACCCATATTTATCATTTCTTCGTTAAACCAGCCGTTTCGATAAACAAAAAAATCATTTTCGGTAATGTATTTAGGTAGAGGACCGGTTAAATAAGTTGTTGCGTCTAACCACAGACCGCCGTGAAGATTTAATATGTTCAGTCTGATTATGTCAGAAAAATGAGTGTTAGTAATTGTTTTATTCTTCCATTTCTTTACTATATAATCAGGTAATGAAACATAATTAAAAAGATTTTTTTCGTCAAGCACAACAATGTCCATATCCTTGACATTGTGCCGTACAGATTTATAGCAATTTTTAACAAGCTTTGGTGCATTTTCTATTCCTTGAAGCCAGCAAATCCAAACAGTATTGCTCATATCCTTATCATTATATTTTTCAACCTTCAGTGAGTCGAGAACGCCTTGATACTCTTTTCGTATCCTTGTATATGTTTTATACATTGCGTTGACTGTACTCATATATTTATTTGCATAGCCTGTTTTGTTAATTATTAAACCGCCGATTTCATCGAACAGCGTATGCGTTTTTGTAAATCTTTTTATGTTTTTTATAAGATTATTCATGCGTTATTTCTCTCCTTTGTTTTATAGCAAAAATAGCTTTTTTCGGATAAATAAAAAATAGCAGCACATGAATCCTTTTAGCGATTTCATAGGCGATTACAGGCAAAACAAATCCTGCTAAAATGCCTAAGACTATATGTATAAACGGTGCTTGAATGTTTAGCTTTAAAAGTAAAATTCTAACTCCTGCCGCTGCTATTGTGTGCATTACATAAACCGGCATAAAATATTCACGGAATTTAAAACTGATTTTATTAACGCTTTTAAACTGCAAATTTTGTGATAATATGATTATAGAAATTACAAATAATAATCCTATAATGTATTGAATGTTTAAATCGAGATTTTCTTCTCTGTAAAAGTATATACTTAAAACTAAAGCGGTAATTCCTGTAACCATCATAATAATTTTAGATAATATTGATGTTAAATCGAACATATCAAATGCTAAGCACATACCGATTATAAACCAAATCATTCTAGCAAAGGTTGAGCTTAATATATATGGTAACTGTATTGAATTGTAAGAACAAGTCAGATATAAAATTCTTGCAAAAAAAGAAAATGTAAATAACAGTACTGCTTGTTTTTTGGTCTTTAAGCAAGGTATAAATAAAAACAGAAAGAAAAGAGCATAAAGATACCAATAAGGTGCTGTCGGATTTATAAATAGTGTTTTAAAAAAGTCATCTGCGGGATTGTTTACACTGTCGGAAAAAATCTTTTTAATCACTAAGGTTATTAGGGTAAATGTAAAATAGGGTACACCTAAGTTTAAAAGCTTGTCCGAAACATTTTTGCTCCAGCTTTTAAGGTTATGTACCTTGTTCGATTTTTGATATAAAAAACCACTGCACACAAAAAACAACGGAACATGAAAGGTGTACATTGTTTGAATTGAAAATGAATAAAACAATGAACCTTTTATTATTTCTGAAGCAATCATTGATTGATAAAAATGCCCTAACACTACCAAAATGCAGCATGCAAGCTTTATGTTGTCTACCCATTCATATCTATTTCTGTTTTTGAATTGTGTATTTTCCATAGCTTTAATCTTCAAATTCTATTGGTATTGCGTTAAGCATTTCTCTTACTGTGCAAGGTTCTTTAAAACCGAGCTCATTGTATTTTTTACTGTATTCCTTGTGCTTTTTCATAGCGTCCTCATATGTTCCTATTATTTTTGCAGGTACACCTGCCACAACACTGTTATCCGGTATATCGTGAGTTACTATTGCACCGGCGGCAACAATTACATTATTTCCTATTGTAACACCGAAATTTATAATTGCGTCTGCTCCGATATATACATTGTCTTTTATTTCAATTTTTCCGTGCCTGCAAATATAGTCTTTTGTATCTTCTTGATAGTCATAGACAACATGAGCGACTGAGTGCGTTATAAGTCTAACGCCGGCTGAAATTGCAACATTGTTATGTAAGGAAACAAGAAACGGCTCGGCAGGAAGAATCGTGCTTTGATAAAAGCAATGCTCACCTATATGATGAAAAATTCCTTTTTTCTTTAAAAATTCAGCTTTTTTCCATCCGTTTCTTTCTGCAAGCATTTTAAACTGTATATATGCACGCCTTAGGGATTCAATATTCATTTAATTACCTCGATTCAGTGAGCCTTTTATGTTAAAAATAATTCTTTTTAATGTAAGCTTTTTTCTGTTTTGCCAAATACTCTTAGCATAAAATGCAACAGGGTGGCTGACGCCTTTTCTTTTAATTAGATTCTCATTAAGCTTAAACGGCTTATCTGTTACAACATCGGAGTAAATTAAGTATTTTGCATTATCCGAAAAATTCTTCACCTTATACGACATAGGCCTGCACCAAAAATGGATATACATATATTCTTCTTCAATGATTTTACCGTTATGTAGATAATGGCGTAAAAGCTTGCCGTTTTCCCAAGTAAAAACCTGTCTGTCGTTTTTGTAATCTTCTTCTTTCGGAAGAGTCGCTAAATAAAACTTTGTTTCATATTTTGCAAGATGGGCAAAATCAACTTTTGAGTAGTATGGAATATTAAGCTTTTTATAAATTTCTTCTATACCAACTTCGTCAAAAGCGTGACCTTCAGACTCGGAAAAAGCCATTTTATAGTTGTCAAGTCCGTCAATTACAGTCCTGTATCTTTTATTTACTTCAGGAGTATTTTTATATAAAGTAGAATGAGCCTGATACCCTATTTTGTCGTATTTTTCAAGAATTTCATCTGTGTAAAATTTTCTTATATTTCCCCACATCAGGTCAATATCGCAGTTACCCCAAAAGTCATAGCCCTTAAGCTCTTTTTCAAAAATTTCGCCGTAAGCTATCTTGTAATCACAAAGCTTCCAGCCTCTGTCAAGAACAATGGGGAAATCATAAAATGATTGAAATCTTTCTCTGATTTCATCAAGAGTTGTGTAGTATACTTTGACATTGTCAGGATAATCATATTCAGTTTTATCATCTGTAAAAATAATCCAGTTTACGGTTGGGTTTGCTTTACAGCTTTTCAGCCATAAACGAAAACTTGTTTTTGGAAGTGTTCCAAAGTAAGGAACGACATAGCAAATTGAATTCATAAATCATACCTGCTTATAAACATTTAAAAATTGTTCTACCTTATATTCTGTATTTAGTGTAGGTCTGTATGATAAACAATTTTGAATATATGAGTTATCATTACATATTTTGACCAGAGATCGTGCGTTCCAGTCGTCATCTGCAATTCCTAATTTGTATTTCTTTATATAGTGGCAACCGTAAGGCACACAAGTAGTTACAACAGGAGTTGCCATTGCTAATGACTCAACTATTGATACCATATTAAGGTCGCTTTCAGTATATACAAGCATTGCTTTTGCTTTGCTGAGAATACCTACAAGTTCACTGTGAGGAAGCTTTCCGGTAAAAATTACATTATTACTTATTTTTAGTTCTTCAGCGAGTGCTTCAAGGTTTTCTCTTTCTTCACCTTCGCCCATAATGTACAGCTTGCAGGTGCTGTCCTCTTCTTTTACATATTCAGAAAAAACTTTAATGATTTTATCTATCCTTTTTCTCTTTATCAGTTGAGAGCTAACGGCAAAATAGTTTTCTTTTTCAGTTTCATATTTGAATTTTTCAAGGTTAACTCCGTGGTCGATTACTGTATCGCTGACATTATTGCAAAACTGCGATATAAACGCTCTTGCCTGAACGCTTCTTGCAACGATTTTTGTGTTTCTGAAAAACAATCTTGCAATGATATTGTACCAAATTTTAGACGGAAGTTGATGCATAAGCTTATTGTGCTTACCAAGCTCATGCCAAACGATAAGATTTTTCTTGCTCCTTACAGAGAGCATAAGGGAGTTCAAAGAAAAAACTTCGCTTGTTATGATTAGATCAAATTTATTGTTTTTTATGTATCTTTTTATGTCGGGGCAGTAGGGTATAGTATTCGACGGAAAAAGTTTTTTTATTTTTGCATCAAGCCAAACTACATTAAAAGGATAGCTTTCTTTTTGCAGCGGCTTGTAGTCACTGCATGCTATCAATGTAACATCTATGCCCTTTTGCATAAAGCCCAAGCTTAAATCATAAATCATCGTGTCCTTGATAGTATTAACTTTTTTAATATCCCTTGTTTCGCTTGTGTAGATTATGGGATTAACAATTAAAATTTTCATATTTCCCTCGACTACTTATTCGATTTTTTTAATCTAAATTTATCAAGAAATGAATTAAGTACATCTGCAACCAAAACATCTTTAAGTTCTAACAAACCGACTGCATAAATAATGGCGGCAATAATAATTGTCACTATTAAGTAGAAAAGATTTGCAATTTTATCCGCATAAAAATGTTTAATTAAAAGGAGCATCGCAAACATTACTAACGATGAAGCAAAGCATTTTACAGAAGAAGCAAAAATCGGCTTTATTTCAAGAAGCTTTTTATTTGAAACATATGACATCAATAAAATGCAAATAATTGCCTCACTTATTATTGAACCTATTGTGGCGCCCATTGAGTACAATTTAGGTATAAGCAGAAGATTAGCAGTGATGTTTACAGCACCGCCGATTAAGATAATGCGATTGTATATATTTTGCTTGCCTGTTGCTATCAAGTATTGGTAGCCTATTGTATTATTTAAGCCCTTTAAAATAAACAAGCAACTCATAACGGGTAAAAGGATTTTTACTTTGTCGTAGCCTTCTCCGAAAAATATTGGCACGAAAAAGTCTGAAATGGCAATAAGACCAAATGTAAACGGAAAGCCTAAAATCCATACTAAATGGCAGGATTTTTCCATATGCATTTTCACACTGTCGTTGTTGCCTTTTGAAACCTCGTTGGCAATTCTCGGAAGCATTACTCCGCTGAGCGCAATTATCAGCATTAGGCTCATATTTATAATTTTATCAGCTTGTTCATAATAACCGTTTTCAACACTTGTTGAAAACCAACCAATCATTGATTTGTCGATAATTGCATAAAGATTGCAGGCGATTGTCGGAAAGAAAAGCTGTAAAATTTGCTTAGTGTTTTTTAAGGGCTTTAGCTTTTTTATCGGTACTTTTACAATATGTTTTGCTGTGTACGGAAGAACTGCGAGATTGCTTATAACGGTAATTCCGGCTAAGCAAAGTATGTAAATCGGCAAGTCTTCTCTTGACTTTACAAATGCAAAAATACAGATTACATTTATGATTTTAAAGATAAAGTTTCGAATGGATATAGTTTTAAAAAGCTCCATTCCTTGTAAAAACCAGCTTGTGTCAATTAAAACGGCTAATAAATAAAGTGATTGCAAAAGAGCAATTTGTTTGTCCTGTGCTATAAAGATGACATAAAGTAAATAAAATGCTGTTACAATCAGGGTAGAGGATGAACGGAATATAAAAACATTCCAAAACTCGATGCTTCTCTCGATAGGATTATCCTGCAAGATTGCAATTTGTCTGTTCCCGAAAGCTCCGGCACCTAAAGTGGAAGCCAATGTAAAATAGCTTACTATTGCAAAGGTATAGCTGTAAGTACCTACTCCGTCAGCACCGAGAGCTCTTGAAATGTACGGCGCTGTAATCAAAGGGACAATTATAGTAAATATCTGATACCCTGCGTTAAATATGTAATTTAGCTTAATACTTTTTTTCATTTCACTTATTTAACAGCAAACTGCTTGTTTATATCCTCGTTTACAATTTCTTCGCCTGACTTATTTTCAAGCTGTTTTCTTGATGATTCGGAGAGACCGTCATTGACGACTGCGTTCAAGTCACATGTTGAAAGCTTATCAAGTTCCTCTTTAGTTCCTTTTCCGTCACGGTAATCGCGGCAAATTTTATTTTCATACATTGAATATTTGTTGTCTTTAAAGTACATTAAGAATTTGTGCTTAATAACCCAGGTTGCAGGCACCCAAATATATTTATGCATAGCAGGGGATACAGAGCCAATCATCCAGCATTGCCTGTCACAGTGTCTTACTTTCTGCCTTACTTTATCTGCCTGCTCACTGCTCCAAAGAGTATCCCAATTTGTTTCGTTAAGATTGCCCATAACTTCTTTTTCTTTTGTTCCGTTACAAGGCATAACATCACCGTATGGGTCAATAAAAAATGTATCAAATGCCATATCGCACGGGAGTAATCTTTTTTGACCGTATATGTAGTTTATCAAACCGTGGTTAAAGTATGCTCTAAACCACTTTTTAGGCGAATTTGATTTTAAAAGCTCGTTAATAAGGCTTTCAAATTCCTTGGCAACCATTGGTCTGTCTTTTATAATATTTTTTGCTTCTACAAAATAAAATGAATTATGCAAAGACGCTGTTGCAAACTCCATATTCATTTCATTTGAAAGTCTATAAAGCTCAACTAAATCTTTTGCATTTGCATCTTGAACAGTCATACCAAAGCCAACATCGGGATGTTTCATTTCCACAAGTTTTTTTAGTGTTGTATATCCCTTGTTAAATCCGTCGTCAAGTCCGCGTATTTTGTTGTTTGTATCTTCTAAACCTTCAATTGAAATGCGAATACCGACTTTCGGAAATTCCTCGCATAGTTTAATGATTCTGTCAGTAAAAAATCCGTTTGTGGAAATAACGATACGGTCACTCTTTTTGTAAAGTTCGCGCACTATATCAGCCAAATCTTCCCTAATAAACGGTTCGCCGCCTGTAATGTTGGTGAAATACATAGGCGGTAATTTTTTTATTGTTTCAATTGTTAATTCTTCTTCAGGTTTTGAGGGCTTTTTATATCTGTTGCACATATTGCACCTTGCATTGCAACGATATGTAACTATTACTGTTCCGTTAAGTTTTTTCATAATGATTATCCCATCATCTGTTTTTTATTGTTTTAGCGGGTACTCCGCCGACTATTGTATAGCTTGGTACATCGCGGTTTACTACTGCACCGGCTGCCACTATACATCCGTCACCGATTTTAACACCGTCAAGTATGGTCGCATTTGCACCTATCCAGCAGTCTTTTCCAATTTCAATACCTTTGCGTGTTGCACCTTGCAAATATACAGGTATGCTTTTATCTTCAAAAATATGGTTTTCGGAAAACAGACTTACACCGGGGCCGAAAATTGTTGAATCGCCGATTTTAACTTTACCTCTGACTGAAATAAAAGCATTTGCTGAAATACCTACATTGTCGCCGATAACAAGGCTTTCACCGAGTTCCCTGATAACACCGGTACATTCAATAATACTGTTTTGACCGAGCGAAAAGTTATTTCCTATTTTTATTCCGCCCTTGCAAAGTGCATTTATTGTGCAATTATCATTTATTGTTAAACCGGAGCCGCACTCGATATGACTTTTTGATTTAATACATACTTTTTTTCCGATAAATGAAATTTTACCTCTTTTTTTAAATCCTATTGTTGCAAAAAAACCGCGAATGAGCATAAAAAATCTTGTGAATACAATTGAAAATAAATCGTTATCAGTGATATTTTCATCAATTATATATTCACGATGTTTAATTTTACTTATGATTTTTGATACTAACTTAACCATTATGTTTTACGCATTCTCCATATATCTTCAAAAGTTTTTTGGACTCCCGATGAAGCAACTGCGGTAAAAGTGCAGGAATGTTTTTCGGTGTATTTTTCAATTGTGTTATCGCTTGAATTGATTGCGTTTTTACTCATTTTGCTTATTATTTCATCATTTTCCCAAAGATAAGAGATTTTCTTTTTTAAATCTTCTTTATCATTGTGCTTAAATATTAAACCTGTATAATTGTTGCTTATCAATTCTGGAATTCCTCCTAAATCAGAACCGATTACGGGAGTTGCCAGCGAAAGAGATTCGATTATAGTCATAGGGCAATTTTCATACCATTCAGACGGGCAAACAGAAAATGCCGCATTTGCAATGTATTGCTTTAATTCATTACCGCTTTTTCTTCCTGCAAGTTCCAAATTTTCTATTGATTTGCAATAATCTTCAAGAGGACCGTCACCTACAAAAACAAATTTAATATGCGGTAATTCCTTAATTACATCTACAAGGGTTTTAATTCCTTTTTCAATACTGATTCTGCCAAAGTACAATACATATTTTTCATTGGTTTGTAAGGTGTAATCTTTATTATTTTTTTCAATGAAATTATGAAGTACAGTTAATCTGCTTTCTTCAATTCCGCCTTTTGCAATTGTTTCTTTCATATAATTGCTTGGACAAATGTATCTGTCAACTAAATTGTATGTATTCTTTTTATGATAAATATAGGATTCTGCCGCTGCTAAAAGGCTTTGAACAGCAGAGTTATGAACGCATTTGTTTTTTGCGCAATTAAAATAATTCCCGCCTAAACAAGCATCACAATTTTCACTTTTATGCTCAATATACATTCTGTGATTTGGACAGGCGATTTGGCAGTCGTGTACAGTTTCAACAAGTGCAATGCCTTTTTCTTTCACTGCATAAATAATGCTTGGGGTGAGTTGAAAATTGAAATTGTTAAGATGAACGACATCCGGCTTGAAATTTTCAAGAACTGCAAGCATTTTATCTTTCGCTTCTTTTGAATAAATTGTTTTCAGTGAAAGTTTGATTTTTTTTAAAGCACTTGAATTATGAAAATCCATAGTTTCGGTATAAAGGCCGAGGCTGTTTGAAACACATCTTCCCTCATGTTCCATACCGAAATATTCAACCTCGTGGCCTATTGATTTGAGGTAAGCACCAAGCTTGAACATATATGTTTCCGACCCACCGTTAGGGTAGAGAAATTTGTTAACCATCAGTATTTTCATAATTACTCCGACTATTTTTGGTAAAGCGATAATGTCTTTTTTACAACATCATCCCAATTATATTTTTTGCAGATAAATTCTGCTGAAATGCTTTTGTATTTTTGAACTTCATTATCATTTTTCAAAAGATATAAAAGTTTGTTTATTAAGTCGTCAAGATTGCCTTTTTCAAAATAAACTGCGTTTTGCTCGCATACTTGAGTACACTCTGCAATGTCTGAAGTTAAGCAACAGTTTGAGTAGCTCATAGCTTCAAGCAGGCTTAAAGGCATTCCCTCAAGGTCGCTTGGCAGTACATAAACATATGCATTTGAATACAGTTCTTCAAGCACCTGACCTTGAACAAAGTCTGTAAAAATTACATTTTTGTTATCTTTTGCTAAAGCTTTGACTTGGCTGAAATATTCACTTGTGTGGCTTGCTCCGCCTGCGATTACAAGCTTTTTATTTGTATCAATGTGATTGTAAGCTTCAACTAAAAGACTCACTTGCTTTTCGGGAACAATTCTGCCGAGAAAAAGTATGTAGCTGTTTTTATCTAAATTATAAAGCTCTTTTATTTTTTCTGCTTTTTTAATTTCCGGCTTATTAACTGCGTTTGGTATGTAGACGGTTTTTCTGCCGTAAGTATCGCTGAAATATTTTTGTGTATTTTTTGATAAAACAATTATTTCATCAGCATATTTAACGGCGTTTTTTTCACCATACTTTAAAAATTTGGTTGCAAAACTGCCCCACTTTGACCTCTGCCAATCAAGCCCGTGAATTGTGACTATAACTTTTTTGCCAAATAGCTTTGGCAAAAAAGACATAGACGCCGGGCCTTCGGCATGAATATGTACTACATCGCAATTTGAAAAACTTACTTTTATTGCCGATAATATGCTGTATACTATTGCATTTAATTTGCTGTTTTCAAAAGTGAAAACAGTTTTGATTTTTATGTTTTTTAAATCATCGCTTTTTATCTGACTGTCAAATTTACTGCCGGATACATGATGCCCAAGTCGGTTATAAACAGTAATTTCGTTGCCTAAAGCGGCTTCGCGCTTTGCAAGTTCTTCAACTACTATTTCAACACCGCCCTCGCGTGACGGTATCCTTTTATGGCCAAACATTGCGATTTTCATAAAAAGTTCCTATCTGTATTATTATTCTGCACCTTTATGTGTTAAAACAACACCGACTGTTTTAATCAAAATTTGAATATCAAGAATCGGCGACCACTCATCAATGTATTCGCAGTCAAGTTTAACAACATCTTCAAAATTTTTAATATTGCTTCTGCCCGATACCTGCCATTTGCCGGTAATACCCGGTTTCATTGATAATCTTCTTTTATGGTGACTTTCGTATTTTTCAAATTCATCTATGGTAGGCGGCCTTGTTCCAACCAAACTCATATCACCTTTAAGCACATTCCAAAATTGCGGTAATTCATCAATGCTTGTTTTTCTTATGAATTTGCCGACCTTTGTTATTCTCGGGTCGTTATCCATTTTGAACATATGTCCGTCCATTTGGTTTTGCTCTTGCAAAACTTTTTTTCTTTCTTCCGCATCTTCATACATTGAACGAAGTTTATAAATATTAAATATGCGCCCGTTTTTACCTACACGCTGCTGCTTAAAAATAAGCGGGCCGCTTGATTCAAGTTTCAGCGGAATTGCAACGATTAAAATTATCGGCAAAGAAAGGATTGTACCCACAATTCCGCCGATAATATCCACTAAACGCTTAAATGCAAGTTTGCCTGGGCTTATTACGGTAGGCGCAAATTTTGCAATAGGATAATCATTTTCAACTACACAGTTTAAATTATTGTATTTACTTTGTGAAACGATTTTTTCAAGTGCAGGAATATTGATATTAACCGTAATTCCCATATCTTCAAGTTCTTCAATAAGTTCGTTTGCGTTAGGAAGCATATCGGTTGATTCAACATTGATGTAAATTTCATCAAGGCTGGGAAGGCTCCGCCGCAGATAAACAGGATATTGCGGGTGTTCACCGTAGCCAGGGGCACCATGGCATTTTTGCTATTGGCACCTACCGGTACTTCATTGATTTCAAAAACACTTTTTCCGTCTTTCAGTACGAATCCGGATTCGTTAAAATCAGCGTCAATCAGCGCGAGCGCAGTTACATTGTTAGTCCAATCTTCTTTGAGCTTGGGAATGAACTCACAGGCTCTGTCATATGTGGAAATAACGCCTACTCGTGTTGCAAACTTGCTTTTAGATATTTTTTTAATCATATAGTGCTTAAATACATATCTTCCTATAAGCGAAAAGAAAATATAAAAAATAAATGAAGAAAGAAATAAATAACGCGAATCTATAATCGGATTTTTGGTTAAAATCAGCATTGCACCAAATAACCCGTAGGTGAGTAGGCAGTTTTTTAAAGTAGAAGTGAGTTCAAATGTACGGTCACGCTTGGTAAAGTTAATTCGAACTGAAAAGTAAAGAAATACTATGATTGCACTAATCAGCAAAACAAATATGTATTCAATCGTATCGTTTTTCGGATACGGTGTAATTCTTTTGATAATCACACCGAAAATTGCGATTGATAAAGTATGTGCCAAAAACAGCGATATTAAATTTATAATGAATTCTGTATTGCTTTGAAAGCGTTTTTGCTGATTCATTGAAATCGTCCTGACTTGTTTTATTTAGCGGTATTTGTAATTGTAGTTGTAATTATAACCGTATTTTGATTTGTATCTATATCCTCTGTATTTACCGTAGCTGTAATATTTCATTGCGCCGGATTCAACAACATCGTTTAACACAAAACCTACAATATTAGCACCAAGCGATGTTAATGTTTCAACAGCTTTTTTGGTATTTGGTGTATCTGTAATTCCTGCTTTGATAATCATAATGTAGCCGGTACTTTTTGTTGCAAAAGCAGTAGGGTCGGTTACAAGGTTAACAGGCGGTGTATCAATAAATACACAGTCATAATGCTGTTTTACAAATGACAAAAGCTTATCCGTTCTTTCGTTAGATAAAAGTTCGGAAGGGTTTGGCGGAATTTTACCGGCAGTAAGAATTGAAAGATTTTCAACATCTGTTTTAGATACGGTAATGCTGTCTGTAAGACCGGCTAAAATTTCCGAAAGTCCGTTTTTAACAGGAATTGAAAATAATCTGTGTAAAGTCGGATTTCTCATATCTCCGTCAATAAGAAGTGTTTTTTTGCCCATTTGTGCAAACGAAATAGCCATATTTACGCTGTTGATTGATTTACCGTTATTTGCAGTAGGGCTTGTAACAACGAATATAGGGCAATCTTCACCTTTTTGCGAAAAGAGAAGGTTGGTACGAATTGAACTATAAGCTTCTTTAACTACGAAAGGGGAATCTGCACAAAGAATTTTTCTTTGGTCCTCTTTTGAAAAATGAACAGTGCTTTCTTTTTTCTTTTTATTTCTGTTAACTAATGCCATTGCAGTTACTCTCCTTTCTTTGCTGAATCAATTTGCTTTGCGATTTGCTCCATAGTAGCACCGTTTATTGATTCTTTCTTGGCCTCAACAGGTAAAAGTCGAGGAACTGTACCGAGTACGGGAATATCAAAGTCTTTTGTTAAATCGGTTTCGCGTGTAATTCTTGTGTCAAATAATTCTTTTGTGAAGAAGATGATGAATGCAAGCGCAAAGGCTACGGCAAAGCCTATTAAAATGTTCTTTGCAAGGTTAGGGGATGACGGGCTGGTAGGAACTGAAGCATAGTCGACAACTTCAACCCCGCCGACTTTAAGAACCCTTACAATTTCGTCAGGCGCAAGCTCTGCAATTGTGTTTGCAACATCTGAGGCAAGTTGCGGGCTTGTGCTTGTAACATTAACCTGAAAGATAAGTGTTGATTCAACCTGCGAGCAAGATATCATACTTTTAAGCTGTGATGATGTTACCTCGCTTGAAAGCTTGTCTGCAATTTTGTCACGGAAGGTGCGGCTTTTTACAACAAACATATATGTATTTACAAGTTTTTCGGATGCATCAAGGTCACTTGATGAAATTGTACCTGATGAACCTATAAGGTTATCGTTGTTGTTATTAACATAAAAGCTGACGCCTGATGTGTATTTAGGTTTAATAAAAAAGTTAGTAATGCAGCCTGCAAGTGCTGCGCCGATAAATGCAATAACAAGAATTATTGCCACTTTCTTTTTCAGCATTATGAAAATTTTTCTTAAATCAATTTCTATTTCTCTGTTTTCTTCCATAGGTACCTCCGCTAAATAGTCCTATAATTATAATTAAATATATTATATATTATAGCAATATATAATATCAATGTCAAACTAAATACTCGACAAAAAAAAGATGCCATTTTTA
>ERZ779725.1035-NODE-1035-length-16476-cov-2.695755_pt1 | contig 16476 bp, 15 predicted proteins | sample MGYA00511890_ERZ779725 | MGnify/ENA primary metagenome ERZ779725 (study PRJEB29588, sample SAMEA2148549) | human gut metagenome | biome: human gut; feature: human-associated habitat; material: faeces | place: Denmark | collected 2008/2010 ...
TGTACTCCAGTCAATTACCTTTTTCAGCTCTCTCTTCAAAATTAAATTCAGCCATATTCGTGTGCTTCGTCCATTTCCTTCTCGAAATGGATGCACAACATTCATCTCTACATATTTTTCTATAATCTCATCAAATGTTGACTGTGGCATCTTCTCAACATTTTCTATTGCTGCCTGCAAATACATAACCGGAGCATATCTGAAATTACCTTTTGCAATATTTACGTTTCTTATTTTGCCTGCAAAATCATAGATTTCATCAAATAAATATCTATGAATTGCCGCCAGCATCTGAAAAGATCCAGCTTCATAAGCATCCAGATATCCATTTTCAAATAATTCTACGGCTTTTTTCTTGCTAATCTTTTCTTCCATTCTAGCCAGTTCTGTAGAATCCGTAATATTAAGTTTATTTTCTAAAGCCATCAGATATCCTTTCCTGTTATATTATAAAATGTATTATAATTTTGCTGCTGCAATATATAACAATTATATTCTGTTTGCATATGCACCAGAAACATTCTGCTATATTTATTATAGCATAATTCGTATATTCTTCTATTCAACATTTAAATTATAAAGAATGAAATATTTCTAATTTGTCTTGATCAATGTATAATCATTTGCCGAATATCTGTCTTCAAGTTCAACACACAAATCAAGTTCCACTTTTTCACATATCTCATTCAAAGACCAAATCGTAAAATTATAATCTCTGCTCTCCCACTTTGATACCATTCCCTGAGTGACGCCCATAAAAGTTGCAAACTCTTTCTGCGTCATTCCCTTATCAAGTCGTTTTCTCTCAATTGTTGCAAAAATTCTGGCCAGTTCAACAGTCGATTTTAAATCCGTTTTTGACAAACCATCCACTACCCAACTGGTTGGTTTTGCCTTTGCTATCTTCTCTGCCATTCCCATGACTCATATTCCTCCGTATTTCATTCAGTAATCTTTTTTAGCATAAAATTACTTATAGGTAATATTTTTAACTAAAAAATTCCTTCAATAACAAATTTCTTTGAAATCTAATAGCATATTACTTTTTTCATTTTTCATACATATTTATGTTTATTTGTGTTTATGAGATTATGACTATTCTGAATAATCCCTTATATTTTAATGTTCTATTATCATCTAATTGCTCAAATAAAAATCCTGGAAATATTAGCTCTGTTCATTAATATTTCAACGCCCAAGTCGCACCACCCATATCATTTAATAATGCTACACTGGCATAATATTCTTTTGAAAAATATATACCACATAAGCACTTTTCTAAAATTCATTAATTAACTAATCATATCCTTCCTTTCCAAGTACTTTCAATTTTGCTTCTAATTGAGTAAATGTAAAAGTATCATCAAAATATTTTACTCATCGAAAGCTTATCAAATTCTGGCTTAACCTCAGTTTCTCAAAATAAATATATTGCATCATTATGAATAACCTAACAAATTTTTTGAATAGTCGTTTTTCAGCACTTTTTCTAAATGCATCTATTTTGTTCTTACAACTTAAACCATTTTCACCATTGTCTGTCACGAATCATATATGCTTTAATTGTTTCAATACCGAACATATAATTTAATTTTGTAATATCTTTACATCATACAGTAATCATTTTCCATTTATGCTATTCTACAATTTATCGCATACATAATTCTAATCTTCCTTTATTGCTTCCTCAAAAAAATCAAACGCAATATTATATATTACTTCATCATCTGCAGATATAGTTCTTGTATGTGCCCCAGCCGATCTTGATTTATTCAAAACATCCATATATGCTTCAAATTTGGTTTTATCAGGAAATAATTTCTCATAATATTTCCAATCTTTTTCCATAATAATTTTTATCTGTGAAAAATATAATTCTTGGATCGCATCTTTTAAACTAACCGCATTAATCATTTTTGTTTTCTGAGTTGAATCCTGCGTTGTTTTATCAACCATTGCTATCAATTGGTCTTTTGCTTTTTTCCCATACTTGGATTTTAGCGAAAACTGTATTAATTCTCGTAATCCTTCTTCTATATTATCCCTTCTAATATTAATCCTTGCCCTCTTATCTTTTTGTTCTGTCAATGTTGCATCATACACAAATTTACTTTTTATATAATCTTCAATAGATTTTATTCGTATAAAATATTCGCCATTTTCTTTTTCTATTATACAATATCCAATTAAATGCTGTATTCCTATATTTCCTAATGCTATTTCTTTTCTAAATGATTCTCGTCCATCTAATGCAAGTCTTTTCAGCAACTCAAATTCTCCTGGATAATAATTCTCTATTACTCCAAGAATCTGTTCAATCACACTTGTCATTCCTTGTTTATATTCATCACATTTTAATGAATAACTATTCCTTGTAACTACTGTTGGGCGCTTTACATGTCTGGCATTTAAATCATTATTTATTTTGCTACAAACTTGTCGAGTTAAAAATGGATGTCCGCCATAATCCTCCATCAATTTACCATACACGGTGTCTTCAAAAGATATACCCAATCTTCCTCCTATACTTGATATCATATTTTTTATATCATCATATTCAAAAAGAGTAGTATATATTGGGTTTATCATTCCAAATATAGGATTATCATACCCATTTATCAATGGGGTTTCAACGCACATTGGATTAACTCCAGCAATGGTAAATGCTAAATATTCACTATGCATTTGCAACAATGCTCGTATAGTCTGCCAAAAATATAACGAATCATTTTCCTCTCTCCACCACTTTGCAGGCGAAGTCGAGAAACTTATACTCTCAATCTCATCTAATATAACGAGAATCCGGTTTTTCCCAAATATATTATATATTCTACTTATATCATTATGAAAACTTTGCACAGCATTCTTTTCATTGTATCTGTCTTCTCCTAAGTCAAAATTAATTTTGCTATATTCACTTTCTCTTTCATCTTCAGTATTATAACCAGCATACTGATCAACAATATCTATAATAATATATTTCAATAATTCATTCCATCTGTGATGATGTAATCCAGAACAATCAAAATAAACTGCAATACCACCAGAATCATCTACACGAAGTTTCAACAAATTAAGGATTGATGTTTTTCCTATTCTTCTCAATCCAAACAAGCCCCCAGCCTCTCCCTGTTTATATCGCGCATACAATTCAGATATAATATTAGTTCTATCTTTTCCAAAAAATAACATGTCATTTTTTAAAGGACTCGCTATACCAAATAAATCTTTCTCATATAAAAATTCTCTCATTCTATTGCTCAATGTATTTTCATCAAAAGAATTATTTAGTTCTTCTATATAAAAAGGAACAATAAGTCTGGCATCTGGATTTTCAACTCTATCCCTTTTTATAATATTTACTATATCTATATCCCCATCTATAAGAAAACAAGTTACTTTATCTAATCTATTTTTAAATTCTGTATTCGTTACCAACATATAGTCTATGAAATCTTTTGTTCTACTTTTAAAATCTTTCATTCCATCCGTACAACATACTACTAGAATTTCATTTCCCAAATTATACATACTTTTCATTACTTCCGTAGGTTTAAAAAAACATACAGGATATCCCGAACTTTTAAATTGTATTACTCTTGAAAATGTAATCAACCCAAATTTAGCCAACGTTTTTATGGCTCTTATCATCGATACATTTCCCTTTATATCTATTGGTTTTCCTTTTATTGTAGCAAATCCTATTTGAGTATTCATAGTTATATATCCCCCTATCTAAACTTATCATAATTATATTTTTCTCAACTAAACAATTAGTTTTATCCAAACATTCATAATTGGAAAATTCAGTGTTTATTTATCTTCTTCAAAAGTTTGTCTTTCATAGCAAGTCTACTTTACGTTATATAAAATATATTTATTCAAAACTTTTACTGTTTATTTTTAATATAGATGATACATCACATAAATTATAAATTTTATTACCTTCTGTTAGAAATTGAAAGTCAACTGACATTTTAAAACACTCACCTAATACATTTTCCATTCTATATGTAAACGATATAGAATCAATCTCCTTATTAATTATTTTTTTTACCAAATCATATTTAGTTGCATACACGCATATAAGAGTAGCTCCTGGTTTAATGTCACAAGCCCGACATATCCATCCCTCATTTATATTTAGCTCACCATTTGTTTTTATATCCCTACAATTAAAATTCCTAATATTCTTCTCTCCATCGTTTTTAAATATATGCAAAAATGTATAATACTGATTAAAAATTTCTTTATTTGAAAGTAAATGCACATATGGATCTGTATCACAAGTACTAATTTGAAAAACATCATTTTGTATATCAAATATTTTTTCAAATTCTTCATTATTAAAATTATAATAAATACAATCCATATTTGTTAATATCGGATGGTATTTCGCTGCTTCTATTTTTGAATTCAAATCAATCAATGAAACACTTTTAGTTGTTAATTCTTTCATCTCTTCCTGTAAATTTAAAAATCTTTTTTCAGATTGATCAGATAATTCTTTATATCTTTTATTTTGGTAAAAAGCAATACCTCCCAGCACTATCGTTCCAATTGCTCCAAGATATGAGCCTATAAATCCGAACCATGTTTCTCTTGAAAGATAAATATGCAAATTAAACGGCCAAGAACTTTCATTTAAAATAATTCTTTCAAATATAAATGGTAAAATAATAATCAATGTGACAATTATTATTGCAAAAACTATATTTTTAAATACTCTATTATTTACTTTATTTTCTTTTCGCATTCTACTCCAACATCATCTATTTTATATAACGATTTTTTTATTTTATGGATTATAAATTAGAACAATATTTATTAAGACCTACATAAAAGAAATCCCCCTCTTTATTCGATACTATATTTTGATATTACCCTCATTCATATACAAAGTCAACATTCATCAATATAAAAATCTCCAAATTTCCATTTCATTATCTGCTGCTGTCAATTTATTTTTCTTCTTGTACAACTACTTTTATTTTTCTTCCACTTTTTGTCCTTACCATTTTCATACACAAATTCCTTTTCATCTTCATAATTCATTAGTATATCCCCATAACATCCTGAAATTATTTCCATATACTCTAAATGCACGATAACACTCACATCCTCCACCACTCCGGATGGCTGACATACCACTGAATCGTTTTCTTGATGCCATCTTCAAACTTCGTCTCCGGCAACCAGCCAAGCTCCTTATATATCTTTGACGCATCAATTGCATACCGCAGATCATGTCCTTTCCGATCCGCCACATAAGTGATCAGGCTCTCCGGTTTATTCAATTCTTTGCAGATCAAACGGACAATATCAATATTTCGCAGCTCATTATGTCCACCAACATTATAAATTTCTCCCGGAGTTCCGGCATGAATAATCCGGTCGACCGCTTTGCAATGATCCTCTACATATATCCAATCCCGGACATTTATACCTTGTCCGTATACCGGAAGCGGCTGATCTGCCAATGCCCGTGTTATCATTAGTGGAATCAACTTCTCCGTAAACTGATATGGTCCGTAGTTATTGGAACATCTGCTGATCGTCACCGGAAGTCCATAGGTTCTGTAATAAGACATAGCAAGCAGATCCGCTGCGGCCTTTGAACTGCTATATGGCGAACTGGTACATAATGGCGTTTCTTCCGTAAATAACAGATCCGGTCTGTCAAGCGGCAAATCTCCGTATACTTCGTCCGTGCTGATCTGATGAAACCGCCCCACCTGATACTTGATACACGCATCCATCAAACCCGCTGTTCCTTTTATATTGGTATCAAGAAAAATTTCCGGCGACTCAATAGAACGATCCACATGTGACTCCGCAGCAAAATTTACAACCACATCCGGATGTTCCTCTTCAAACACCTTATAAACAGCATTCCGGTCACATATATCTGCCTTATAAAAACGGAAATTCGCTTCCTCCATAAGCGGTTGTAATGTTGCAAGATTCCCCGCATAGGTAAGCTTATCCAAACAAATAATCCTGTAGTCCGGATATTTTCTCTTCATGTAAAATATAAAATTACTGCCTATGAATCCGGCTCCACCGGTCACTATTATTGTTTTGATTCTCATATGTCTATCCCATCATGTATATATTTTATGTATGACTTTCAGTTACTCTCAGTAGAACTTTGAAATCAAATATCTTTGTTCTCCGCTTCTGAAGCCACACATTTATACAATGCATAAGCTCCAAGCGTGAAACCATCATCAATCTTCCCTTCATTTATCCAGGATGTCAACTCACGGTCACTGAGCTGTTCAATGGCTACTATGCCTTCATGATCCTCAACCAATTCCAATGAATCTATATCGACACTGTACACATATGCACATCCGCCAGTCAATCCGCTGTCAGCAACAATCCGTCCAAGAAATACCGGTGATTTCGTGATGACAGCATGGATTTCCTCCTGTAACTCACGAATCGCATTGTCAGCAGGAGTCTTGTCATCCTCCTCTGCAAATCCCCTTGGGAAAGCATATTGCATACGTCGAATCGCATGCCGATACTGCTTTAACAACACAAATGTTCCTTTATATCTCGCAATGATCACAACACCATTTTTACCTGTTGGTAGTACACGCTCATATGGGAAAATGCCATTTTCACCCTCAATTGGATCTACGATCATAGTATTGTATTTGCTCTGATATACCAATCCATACTTCCGGTGAAATAATTCTTCCTGCCGGATCAATTGTGCGGTCAGATCACTATCTTCCACATTTGCAATAGGATAAATGGAAGATTCAGCAAAATACTTTTTAGGTTCTGGTTCTGATTTGCGTAATGCCCGATATTTCTTCAATTCTGCCGGACAAATATAGGGAATCGTTTTTCCTATATTATATGGTTCTGTCTGTTCCGTCTGCACCTTGTTCGAACAAGAATAGGCTGTAAATTTACGCCGGCAGATCCGCCATCCATCTACAACTGACTCTCTGATCTTTGCCAAAGCATCTGATAATGGTAAGAGCCTTGGAAATTTCAAAGAAATTATCGTTGAAAGCATCTCTGTTACAAACAACCAGACAATTGTCTCAATCACACTGAGCAGTGCTGTATTAAAGGAAATAATCCCTTCCATCATATTTTGTAATTTATTAAATACCAGCTCAATGCCACATGCCACAATAATGCAAAGCGCAGCCATTCCAAACCCATGTGCAATTTTCCCTATTATATTTCTCTTATTCTGCCTGCGTTGTTCCTCATCCTTATATTCATAACGATAAACAACCTGGTCATTCGTTTCATCTGCACGCCCAGCCTGTGAATAATCGATATATTCTACAAGACGGACTACACGGTCTAACTGCTTATATAATTGATCATCCTTGTCAGCAAACGGCTCAAACTTATTTGTCTCATCCGTTAAGAAACGATCTTTCGCTCCTGCTCCATTTCTCCAAGTTTTCGCAAATCTGCCAAAGAAATCCACACGAAAGCTTGACTTGTCCCCTGATTCCCGCCAAAGTTCATCCACATTATAATGCTTGGAAATATTGCAAATACTATTCTCACATGCATAATTATAACAAAGATCAACTATAACCTCTGCATATTGATATGAAAGTTCATCTGCAATTCTTTCAGGCGCAGTCTGCCATGCTTTTTTTATTTCACGAATATATACTGAACGATTATTATTTTTATTTTTCCAGGCTTCCAATTCTCCCAATATTCCAAGTGAACGCCGAAAGGCTTCCGCATCTACATTTATTATTTTATCATCCGGAAGGTCATAAAAAGCTAAAACAGCAGCCATGAAATTTACAAATTTCAACTCTTTATATTCCGATTCATTTCTTGGATCCAAATAAATATCAGGCAGCATACTGATTCGTAATACCGTTGACAGTAAACCTCTCAGATTCTTTAAAATATTCTGGTATGTTCCTAATTGATAATCACGATCCTTCTCGGACAGATAATCAGCAGGCTGTTCCTCCCCATTTATTACTTCCACAAATAAATCTTCCAGCTTATCTTTTTCCCGGTCATCCAAATTATCTTTTGTATATTCATTCAATTCTGAAAGATCGGAGTATGTCAAACAACGTTTCATCAAGGCAAGCAGACGTTTCTGGCTGTATTTAATCGGAATTGCCGAATATATAAATTCCTTATCTGCATCAACCGAATTCAACAAATACTGGGAAACGGTACGAACATCTCCGAACCGTGAAATACGGATCGCACCCATTTCAAATAACCGGATCAGTTTCTCTTCATATTTCTCATTACAAAGCAGACTGAAAAAGCCGCGCGAATCAACCAACTGGTTATATGTCATAACGACCACATTTCCGTTTAAAACAATCTCGTCTAATAACGCATTCTGTGCAACCTCAATCTCCTCATCTGTTTTTCGAACAGAATCCAATTCAAATAAATATACATTTTTTCTTATCTGTGGTTTTCTTTTATCTTTCATAATAATGTATCCTACTCTCCCAATCATTTGTAAAGATCATCTTTCTATATCCATCTTTTATTTATATTTTATGTATGAAGATAAACTTTATTTATTAACTTCAATATACTATACTTTTTTCATGATTTACAATGTAATTAAAAAAGAAAATTTCTATTATTTTCTGCATCTGAATGTCAAGTCACAAGATCCAGACACTTCGACATAATAACTATGTTCCATTATATCAACTAAAAATGGGAATGGGTAGAACCTTCAATATTGAAGGTTCTACCCATTCCCGCCTAGCTTTATTTTCTAATATTCCGTCTATCCAAATAACATCTATATTCTATAATTCAAATCATTTATATCTACTGCATTTCCCTTAATTTTTTTAATATAGCCATAATGTCCGGCTGTGTAGGTGTGAATTTCACACCTCTTTTTAACATCCCCATGACTTTTCTTGTTTTCTGTTCAATTTCGTTAACAGTATGTTCACTGGTAAGCAGGAGGTGATTACCACCTATCGTGTACTCCCGCTCTATGTATTTCTCAGTTATCGGAAACATATCCTGTATTAAAAATGCACTTTCTCGACTATCATCCAGTTTTACAATGTGAATAATATCACATGGCTTTCCCATATTTATTTTCTTCTCCATAATTCGCCTGTATTTATCAACACGACTTGATAATGGTATCATCCAATAAATTCCAGTTACCTCATCATATAGAAAAAGTCCCTCACCTTACGGCGAAGGACTAAACTTTCAACCCGACCATTTATATACCACATATCGGTCAGTGGTAAACTTTCTTTGTACCTACATTCTAGCAAGCCCAAAGATGAAAGTCAATAAAACTTTCTATTATAATTTTATGCTATGGGCCATAAAATATACACTATATCTATTCTATAAAAATATATATCCATAAGCAGCCATCATTTTTATCCGATGATGCTTCAAACCAATTTAATTAAAATCATTTTTATCAAATATAGCATGTGATATCTAGCGTCATATTCTGTGAAGTTCTTGCATCTACGATTGCTCTTATAACATCCAGTTCTGGCTGAATCGTTTCATATTCTTTTCTAAATTCTTCATCCTGCAACTGTTTAGAAAGCATATCATCAAAAGTTCTCATTTTACATCGTCCTTTCACATAATCTTCTACAATATCCCTACCCCACCGGGAAGCCATTTTTGAATACATATTCATTACCATACGAATCATGAATCGTTATAACAATCTTATTATTCAGATCAATCATATTTTCTTCTTTTTTATTATCCGCTATAGAAATATGGCCAATACCAGTCTCGATTTTTCCCTGGTTATAAATCACCAAATCAACCATTACTCCATCAAGGGATTTGTATGCCACAGGCATAACTTTCAGTTTAATTCTATATGGCAGCTTTACAACCTTAAACGAAGTTGTAATTGCAATTATACTAATAACAATTGTCACTATATGAAGAACAAAAGACAGAAATCCTTCATTCTGATTACACATGTAATTATCTCATTCATCTCTTTTCTCCCTCAAAAAATATTTCTTTTTAACACAAAATTCTAAATTTCACCAAAATTGATTATCCATTTCCATAATTCTGTGTCATACTATACCTTTCAATCCAACACTTCATCATCATTCATAGCTATCATCTAAGCCAGCCAAATGCAACAGTTTCAATATTATCAATGCAAAATTAGATGACAGCCATTTTATATCCAACTGATTACCTGCAAAATATGCGCTTTTATTATACTCCGGATATCTAAAATATTCAGGATTATTACCTTCGATCATTCTACAATAAGAATCGCAAAAAGATGTTACATACTTCATATATTCTTCATTAATCGAATACTTTGACCATAACAAATCTGCTAACTCTTTCAAATCATGTGTTTTCAAATCTTTTTCTACTACATTTTTTTGTACCAATAAATATTTAAAGCCCAATTCAATAGCTTGTCTCCCTATATAAACGGTAACCACTGACTTAGGTAATACATGTGTAAGCTGGTCAAATGCATTTATATATTCCAACCAATAAAACTTCCATAATTCAATTCTATCCGCTTTCTTATATCCCTGTTCTGTTCCATTAAAGGCATCCAAACTGCCAAGAACATCATCAATATGTCCCATTGATGATAGGCTATTCTTTCTTGAATTTTTTGCTATATTTCTCCCATCAACATTATTAAAAAGCGGTGCTTTTCCATAATTAATATGTGCAACTGAATATGCACCATCTAATTGCAAAATATCCTTGTAACTCAATTCATCTCCAATTGCTTGAAAAAACTTCATATAATCAACTGAATCTTCTTTTCCTTTCATACAAAAACAATCAACCCGGATCAGCAGGCTTCTGAAATGTCAAATACAAATATTCCTACCATCAGCCTTTTTATTAACACTTTAAATCTTCACCAAAAAATACTTCATCTATCATTCTTAAATGTTACTTCAGCCTTTCTATTCTCAAATCTTCGAATAACATCTGAACTAGTTTTCACTTTATTCTCAAAGAACTCCGACGCCTTTTGTTCACTTAAAACAAATGCACCATTCACTGGTTTTGAAATATCTTCCATAGTATCATCCCTTTCATCATTTTTATTTTTAATAAAATATTATCTTCCTTTATCCATCTTTTATTTTTTACCAAATACCTTGTACCAAAAACTCGATTTTATTTCTGCATTTTCCTTCTCTATAGCCCTCAATTTTGTCTCATAACCAAATAAATTGTTTTCATGTACTGCAATATCTCTATGAAGCAGTTGTATCTGCTCTCTTAACTGTTTATTAGCATCAATAACTTGACTGTATAATTGCTTAACGTGATTCAATTCATCTATCGCTTTTTTCTTTTCTCTCCTTTCGTCTTCATACAATTTTGTACTAAAATACTTCCTAGATATTGGATCTACTAATAGTTCACCCCTAATATATCCACCATTTTCCCCATCTAACCTTTCTGTTATATCAATAATTTGCTTTTCTTCATCCTTTGCATCATCAAAATTGTCTCTAATCTTCCATTTATTGACTGTAAATTCTAAACATGCAAGTCCTTTTTGTTTCATTTGGCTTATCTTTTTATTATCTACTGGATGAGTATCTTTAATTTCAATTGCAAGCTGACCGTCCCATTTTTCAACATAAATTGCTGGATCCGCTTTTTTGAATTTCACAAATAAATCAACAATTCGTCTACTCCCATCTTCCATTAAAATGGTTTCTTCTTGCAATATTTCATCAGGATATATCGTTAGAGACTCGCTCTTCCACCTTATTTCCAGACGCTCAATCCTAGAGATACATTCTTTAAAAAATTCATGTCTATATGATTTCTCACTGCCTTCTCCTTTGTTTTCGAAATCGGCATTATAATATCTAAAATAACTATTGTTAAGTTTACCATTTTTCCCCGTTTGGAAAACCATTCTCACTTTATTTTCTGGTTTTGTACAAATGCTATAAATATTATTTTTATACTTTTCCCAAAGATCTGGGCGATTCTGTTTCCAATCTAATGCATCCCATATAGTAATTCTTCTATATTTTCCGTCTATTAATAAATCTGCCCTTCTTTTCAATAACATCATCTCCCTTTTCTATGTTAAGATCGCTCTCTTCAACATCATTACAAATAACTTTGAATATAGCAATTTAGTTTTTCTTCTGTATCAACACCATATTTGTTAGCAACACTTATAAAATAATTTCTTATTCCATCTTTACTCATTATTTCTCTAGAATGTTCTGATGCTTCATAACCCACTCTGGCATTCTTCCACGGCAATTCTTCATGCGTAATGTTCTCTAATACTTTTCCACTATATTTACCAAATGTATTAATCACCAAATCAATGACCTTTTTTTCATGCTCACTTAATTCTTCAAATCTGTCTTTAAAGATAGCAAATCTGTCATCTTCTATTGGATTATATTTGAAATCCTTAAATAAATCATATACATCTTCATAAACCGGACCATGCACCCAAGCCATACAATCTTCTTTATACAACGGTTTTCCATATAAAACCATATAAATGCCCTGAATAAAATAAAGAATCTTTTGAAGTGCTAATGGAGTAACTTCTTTCATTTGTTCGAATATATATGATATTGTTAATAACATTTTATCTGAAACACAAAAAAGCCTCGTTATCTCTTCAGCTGCCTTTATTCCTTTTTTATATGCCGTTTCACCCATCTTCTTCGCATTATCATTCAAAAGCTGCATCATATAATCAGGCGATGATAACGCTTTCTTAATAATATCCGAATATTCTTTTGAAGGCATCTGACCAGATAAATATCTGGTAATTGTTATTTCTCCAAACCCAAGTGCAATTGATAATGGTGCTTTCCCAATATTATAAATATCCATAATTTTCTGGATATCATCTACACTAATCAATCCTTCGATCTGTCTATACTGTTCATCAATAGATTTTACATTTGAATCTAAAAGACCGGGAATATCCATCTCATTTCCACATTCATCGCAAAATGCAACCGCAATTTCGAATTCGTAAGATTTGTCTTTGATAACTTTTTGTACAGTTTTCTTACATATTTTGTATGACGTTTCTTTTCTGCATGAAGTACAAAAATCTAACATTCTCTCCTTTGCCATTTTGTTTTCCTCCTTTATTTTCCAATTCTCTATTTAAACATATATTTTATTGGATACTTCTGTTTATGAAATGAAATTACAATTACATACCTTGATTCTAATTTATTAAACTTTATATATAGTGAAACATGTTCTTCTCCAGACGAAAATCTAGGTAGCAATTTGACATCCTTACCAAATACATATAGCAGTTCATGTTCATAGCCTTCATGAGTATTATATATGACTTCAGAAAAATCTGTAACTTCAAGGCTCAAAAGTATTTGTTTTCTCTTGTTCTCACTAATAATATAGTCCAAAAACAAATCTTTATTGTCTTGTCTATTATTATTTATTTCCACTCTATAACGACCGATGTTAATAGCTGCTTTAACTTCTTCAAGGTACTTTTCAATATCTGCAATTGTAACTTTCAAATTTTATCCCCCAATCCTGATGATAGCATTTTTTCAAATTTCCATCATCAGTATACTATTATGATAGCTTTTTGTCAATATCCTATCACAAGAAAATATAGCAATAATAATCTTTGCTATGTTGCCCTCAACAAGCTAAATAAAAAAGCCAGAACTGCTTCCCCTTATCAATTCAAGGTTCCGCTATTCCAGCTTAATCTTATTTATCTTCTATTAACCACCAAGCAAACTATATAACATCCAATTAACTTTATATGGATTATTGATATGCCTTTTCATTTGTTGTTTATGCTAATCTAAATTTAGGTCACATGGCTCATTGAAAATTAGGTCACTCCAAGGCCTTTGTGTTATCCTTTATCTAACAACAGATAAAGGAGGTCGGAAAGGAGTGATCAATCTGGTCATCAAACAACGGATCATCCTTGCACACATCGATGGTATGAGCAATCGAGCCATAGCAAATATTCTTCATATCAGCAAGGACACAGTTAACAAATATGTCAACGAGTACAATGAAAAACGTGAAGAGTTACTTCGCATGCATCCGGATATGGATACATCTGAAATCATACAGGCTTTCATCGAAAAACCAACCTATGATTCCAGCAATCGTGTCCCATCCAAAGCAACACCGGAGCTATTGGAAGCTATTGAAAAATGTCTGCAGCTTAATCGTGATAAACGCCTCATGGGAATGCAAAAGCAAACCATGAAGAAAATCGATATTCACGATTATCTCAAAAAGCAAGGCTTTGATGTTAGCTATTCCACAGTAAAAAGAGTCACGCAGTATCTTGAAACCAAACATCAGGAAGCATTCATCCGGCAGGAATACATGCCCGGTGAAATCTGTGAATTCGACTGGGGCACCGTCAAGCTTAATATCGGTGATGCCGGTTATCAGAAGTATCAAATGGCAGTTTTTACATCTGCATACGGGAACTTCCGGTATGCGAAACTGTATCTGACACAGGATACTGCAGCCTTTCAGGAGTCACATACTGATTTCTTTGCTTACAGTCACGGTGCTTTTCAGACAATGGTCTATGACAACATGCGTGTTGCAGTCAGAAAGTTTGTAGGGCTTACCGAAAAGGAGCCCACAATGGCACTCACGGAACTGTCGATTTATTATGGTTTTAAATATCGCTTCTGCAACATCTGCAGTGGCAATGAGAAATGCCATGTGGAACGCAGTGTTGAATACATACGGCGAAAAGTTTTCTCGGGGCCGGAATGCGATAAATTTGATACCTTGGCGGAAGCCAACAAGTTTCTGTTTCGTGAATGCATGAAGCTGAATGCAAAGCCTATTTATGATAATTCAGTTCCGGCAGAAACATTTGAAACAGAAAAACAGTTTTTGCTTCCGGCAATGCCTAAATTCGAAAGCTGCATGAAAAATTCAGCTAAAGTGGATAAATACTCTACCGTCATGGTTGCCAAAAACCATTATTCTGTACCTGATACATATGTTGGAAAAACGGTTGATGTACGGCTGTATACGGATAAAGTAATCATATATCATGATGGAGCCATTATAGCCAGACATGACCGGGATTTCGGAGTTCAGCAGTGGCGGATTGATATTTATCATTATCTGAGAACCCTAAAAAGAAAACCAGGTGCCCTACATCAAAGCACAGCACTGCTTCAGACGGACACCATGGTTAAAAACATTTACGAAAAGTATTATAGCAAAGATACCAAAACTTTTCTAGAGGTTTTAGATGTCATGTATGAATACGGGGTTGTCACAGTATCTGAAGCATTATGTAGGCTTGAACAACTTTCCCCTTTTGATATGAGTGCAGACAAGGTAGCTCTCATATGTGCCAAGAAGGAGGAGTCACTAAAACAAGCAAATATAAAAACAGACCGCTTAAGTGAAAGATCAAAGACAACACTTTTGCAGTATGACCGCCTTCGCATGATTCAAAGCCAATCGGAAAGGAAGGTGGTATAAATGAAGGCCAAAATACAACACGAAATCCAGGAATACTGCAGCCTGCTGAGATTGAATGCAATCAGCGAGCACCTCGAAGAGGCAATCGCAAGCGCAACGGATTATGAAGAATTTCTTCACCAACTTCTCCGTATGGAAGTGGATGCCGAAGAAGAGCGCGCAAGGGAACGCAAAATCAAAGCGGCTAAATTTCCATACCGAAAATACATCGAAGATCTGGAAATGAATCTTCTCCCGGAAGGAATGCGAAAACGCCTAACGGAGCTGAGTACGCTGGATTTTATCAGAGAAGGAAAAAACATCATTATGACCGGCAATCCGGGAACTGGGAAAACGCACACAGCTATCGGACTTGGAATAAAGGCCTGTGAACAGGGCTATCGTGTTCTTTATACAACAATTCCTTATCTGGTAACAGAACTAAAAGAAAGTAATAGCAAGCAAAAACTCCGCACATATCAGAAACGCTTTGAAAAATACGATCTGATCATAGCCGATGAACTTGGTTATATATCTTTTGATCGGGAAGCTGCTGATTTGTTATTCACAGTCCTTTCATTAAGGGCATCCCAGAAATCAACCATTATTACTTCAAACCTTACATTTGAGAGATGGGACGAAATCTTCGGAGATGCCGCCATTACAAGTGCAATCGTTGATAGGCTTACATACAAAGCTTATCTAATTGATATGGAAGGCGATTCCTATAGGCTCCGTGAAACTCTGCGGAACAACGGAGCCGACTTCGAAACAGTAGTAAAATAGTAACTGCACCTGTAGCAGTAATGCTGCAGGTGCCAAACTTAGTCTAAAGTGACCTAGTTTTCAATGAGCGGTTGACCGAATTTTCGGTTGACAAATACACATGGTAGCTCCACGAACAGCTGCCATCTCAAATTCAAGAAATTTCCTACATTCTTTCCACGTCTGACAATTGATCTTATACGAAAAATTCATCTCTCCTGTGTCAGGGTG
>ERZ779725.1042-NODE-1042-length-16429-cov-2.296873_pt1 | contig 16429 bp, 6 predicted proteins | sample MGYA00511890_ERZ779725 | MGnify/ENA primary metagenome ERZ779725 (study PRJEB29588, sample SAMEA2148549) | human gut metagenome | biome: human gut; feature: human-associated habitat; material: faeces | place: Denmark | collected 2008/2010 ...
CCCGCCATAAAGAAGAAAAGGCCACTTCCTTGACTTTTTGAGGTTTCTTCAGTTCCACTACAATCTGTACAGTATCCTGGTAGAAGCTAATCCAGCGACGCATGTCGCGGGCATAGCCACGTCGTCCATCAGTCAGCCCGAAGCCTTTATTCAAGTGTTCCCATCCTGCTTCAGGATTACAAGTATAGTCACATCCGGTTGCCTTGTTTACAGCAAAACTCTTGCGGGTCACTTTCCCTAGCGGCTTACCGCTTCTGTAAACTGCCGAATAAATAGTTGCATCCTCGTCCAACGGTATCGGAGTCTCATAAAGGGAAGATGAAGTGTTGACCGTTGAATCATTTACCGCATAGTAAATATCGGCATCCGGACAGAAGGTGTTCAAAGTCACCTCATAAGTCTGCTGCGACTTGTTCCACGCACCAGCCTGATTGACTTCATAGAAGTTGCGGCAAGCATTCACTCCGCAATAATCCAATCGTTCAAACTCCTTATCCAGCCTACGGGCAAACGACTCGAAGTCCTTATGTTCCGGCTGTGTCCATTGCACCTCTGACATAGCCAGCAAACGAGGGAAAGCCATATATTCAAAATATTCGGGAGTCTGTATGTACTCTCCCCAGATATTGGCTTGTACACCTATTATATAAGCTTGTTCTTCCGGAGTCAGTTCAGCAGGAAGCGGGTTATAATTGTACACCGTATCCAACGGAAGAAAACCGCCGATAGCCAACGGGGCAAATTCCGGACTTTCCTGGTAGTAATCCAAATAACACTTTTTGCCGGGTGTCATAATGACTTTATGCCGTTGGCGAGCCGCTTCGATACCTCCTTTTTCGCCACGCCATGACATGACGGTAGCATTAGGAGCAAGCCCTCCTTCCAGAATCTCATCCCACCCGATGATGTCACGCCCTTTACTGTTCACAAATTGCTCAATCCGATGGATAAACCAACTTTGCAGAGCTTCTTCGTTGGGCAGACCTTCCCACTTCATCAAATGCTGGCAATGGGCACACTTCTTCCATGCTTTCTTGGGACACTCATCTCCACCAATGTGGATATAATGGCTGGGGAAGAGTTCCATAACTTCGGTCAGCACATTTTGTAAGAATTCAAATGTATGCTCTTTGGGACAATAGACCTCATCAAAAACATCAAAATAATCACGCACCACATAAGTCTTTCCCAGTCCGCAAGAAAGTTCCGGATAGGAAGCCAGTGCTGCGGATGCATGTCCCGGCATTTCAATTTCGGGAATGACCGTAATGAAACGGTCGGATGCATACTTCACAATTTCCTTTATTTCTTCCTGCGTATAATAACCTCTCTTTTCTTTTCCATCGTAACGCCGTGGAAAATAATAATCAGAGTGTCCTATCTGAGTCTGTTTACGATAAGAACCTATTTCAGTCAGTTTCGGGTATTTCTTTATTTCTATTCTCCATCCTTGGTCATCTGTCAGATGAAAATGGAATTTATTCAATTTATAGAATGCCATCAAATCAAGAAACTTCAGCACTTCCTCTTTTGGCAGAAAATTACGCCCTACATCCATCATAGCCCCACGATGAGGGAAACGGGGAGCACCCGTAATGCTGACAGCAGGAATCCTAATCTTTCCTTCGTATTTCCGGTCACCATCATAAATGGCTGCCGGCATGAGCTGCAGCAAAGACTGGACACCATAAAAAAATCCGACGGCAGTTTCACTGGAAGATATATTTATCCTATCAGAAGAAACCTCCAATGTATAGGCCTCATTGGGCAAGGAATTATCTATAGATAAGCAAATATCGGCCTTTCCCGTTTCCGAAATATCCTTCAGCGTTACAGAAGTGTTTTTCAACGCATCCTCCAAATAATGAAAAACTTTCATCGCGGCTTCCCCGGAAGGGACAGCCACTGTTTTTTTCCCTTGCAAGACATACACTCCCTGCATTGGAGCAAGTTCATTCGGCATGGGTATAATACCATAGTTTGCCTCTACATCATCAGCCACTCTCCCACAAGAGAGAAAAATGAATGACATAGCCAGTAACCAATATCTTATCTTCATAGTATTTGGGATAATAAGTTGGGATATTCCTTGATTGTATTCAGTATCAGTTCACCGAACAAAGTATTTGTCCAGGCAAACCAGGAACGAGTAAAGTCCGCGGCATCCTCCGAATGGAAAGACTCATGCATAAAGCCCGTCCCTCCATCCGTATCACGAAGTTGCTTCAGACAAGCACGTATTTCTTCGGAATCATCCGTTGTAAAAGCCTTCATAATGATGCTCATCGGCCAGATATAATTCAATCCCACATGAGGGCCTCCTACCCCTTCACCGGCTTTTCCTTTAAAGAAATAAGGATTATTGCCGCTCCATATCATTTTACGGGTATTCTGATAAATCGCATCTTTAAAAGAACAATAACCCAGATAAGGCGCAGCCAGCAAACTGGGTACATTGGCATCGTCCATACAAAGCGCGTTACCAAAACCGTCGACCTCAAAAGCATAAATACGTCCACAAACCGGATGATTGAAAGTACCATACCTGCGGATAGCTGCATCCACTTCATCTGCCAGTGCTATACATTTGCCAGAGAAGTCCTTGTTTCCATAAACTTTATCCTCTATCTCAGCCAATTGGCGCAATGACACAACTGCAAACATATTAGAAGGAATCAGAAAACCGTATTGTGTAGCATCATCTGACGGACGGAAAGAAGAAACGATTAAGCCGACCGGCTTTACCGGTGCTCCCCATCCGTTGTTAATCTGCGAATCTGTAGGGCGGTCGCAATCGCGCGTAAAGCTATAAGGTCCTAAGCCTTGTTTCCTCTGTTGCTCTTTAAAGGTCTTGACCACCAGCAGCATAGCTTTATGCCAATTTTCATCGAACACAGACGTGTCTTCCGTGTATTGCCAATAATGATAAGCCAGACGAATGGGATAGCACAAAGAATCTATCTCCCATTTGCGTTCATGCAGTTCCTTAGCCATATGTTGTGTATGGTCGGTTTCCCAATAGCTGCCCAACGGCCCGTCGTTGAAGGCATTGGCATACGGGTCTATCAAGATACATTCAGTCTGTCTGTTGACAAGTCCTGCCACCATCAACTGCAAGTCCTTATCTTTCTTCATCAACGGCAGATAGGGCCATACTTGCGCTGAAGAGTCGCGCAGCCACATGGCATCTATATCACCTGTAATGACGAAAGTATCTGGTCTGCCATTCTTCACTCTATATCTGACAGTAGTGTCAAGCGTATTGGGAAAACAGTTCTCGAACATCCAACGCAACTTCTCGTCCTTTATTTTAGGCTTTGCTTCTTCAACAGCAGCATCTACTGCCTTCGAAATGAAGCTCCTTTTGCTTGCAGAAGGACGCAACGAAACATATCTCTGGCTGAAAGTCCCGGATGAAGATAATACGGAAGCGGGCTGAAAGGTCATTGCAGCCAGTCTTCAGAAATTGGCGTCTTGACATATTGTTTTTCATGATTGATTTCTTCTTTAATAGGTATGCTTACCGGATGTCACATTTATCTTTTTCTCTTTTCCACCATAGAGTACACACAGTTCAAAATCGATATTGGAATCTACTGTGATACGGGGTTCATCACTTGCAGAACGGCGTGCTTCAGCTTTTAAGGAGATAAGCCCTTCGGGACCAAAAGGATAGCGTTCTATGCCGTTAATCTCCGTCAAATTCATATCCCAGATAATCTGCTTTTTGGCATAATCTCCCCGAATACCGATAATAAATTCTATCAATTCAGCAATAGGAGGAAGTCCTGCCCAACCCACAAAATTATCCCTTGCCATAAATCCCGGCTCAGCACTTTCCGGAGCATAATATTCCCAAAAAGTTCCAGTCTTCTTATAGACCTCAAACACCTGGGCATAATGATTCAAACAAATCTCCCGTGCCAGTTTACCATAACCTTTCTGCACAAGGCCCTGCATCACCATGTAATTAGTTCCCGGCCATACGCCACCCTGCCAATAACGGCCATTCTCCTTGTACTTGGGATTATCGGCAGACAAAGAAGGAATACGGTGTTTCCGGTTGAATGTGGCAGGATTATCCAATTCCTTCACCATACGGTCCAACTGTACAGAATCCAATACATCAGTAAACAGAGCCCAATAGGCACCTATTCCCTTGGTTGTACAGAGCGTACCGTCAGCATACTGGTCATAAAGGAAACCGGTCTTTTCATCCCAAAGATTGTCATGGATATATTTTCCCAGCATTTTGGCTTCGTCTTCAAACTCTTCTATCTCTTGCCAACGTTCCAGATAAAAGCCCATCTCAAGTAGTAAATTGGCAGTAAATAATTGCTGTAGGTTTGTATCTAACCAAATCATATGCCCGTGACTGTAGATAGGGCTGTATTCCGACGGAACACGGGGCATATTATCCATGCCGGTCCCCCATCCGCTTGACCAGTAGGTTCCATTTCTCCAAGTATGGTTCAATTTCAACCACTTATAATAAGCACAAAGTACCGGAAATATCTTGTGCAGGCGTTCCGTATCACCAAACTGATGGAAATAGACCATCTCACACCAAGGCATCAAATTCGGTCCGGTACTCACCGGATCATAGCGTTCAAAGCAATCGGCACCATCCGCCTTTATTTCACGGCAAATGAAACCGTCGGGATGCTGCTTGGCGTAAAAGTTGTTCAGCGTATTCTGGAAAGGAAAGAAACGGGTACCATAGCGGGCAAACATCAGAATGAAAGAGGAATCCCACATAAAGATATTACCATTATAAGCTGTATCCAAATAGCTTGAGACAAAACCCGAGCCTGCTTGAGGAGCACGAATATTGCCGATAGCTATTTCCCATGCCTTCCAATACATTTCAAGTTCCTTGTCATGTCCACCCCAAATGGGATTGGGAAGAATCTGCCGAGCTTCTTCGAAGCTTTTCGGCACAATCGTCTCAGGTTTTGCCACACGATACTCATTTTCAGTGACCAGCGGTTCCTTTACATATGTATTTTTATAAGGCAAATGATACTTTTCATCATTGCCACAGCTCTGAGCTTTCAGCAAAGGGAGAGTGGAAAAAGAAAGCAAGCTTACCAATAAAATGTGTTTCAACATAGGAAATAGTTATTTTTTAAATTACAAATTGAGCAGTTTTTTTATCTTGTCAAAGATAGCAGTATTTTCAAAAATCCCTGTAAATTCCTCTGCACCGGGACCAAAAGCATACACTGGTACCATTACACCGCTATGACCACCGGTAGAGAACTTACATACGATTCTGCCTTCTGCCAAATCTCCATCAACCAACGTAAGTCCACCAGTCTCATGGTCTGCAGTAACTACTACCAATGTTTCTCCATCCTTGGCAGCCCATTCATAAATGGCACCGATAGTACGGTCAAAGTCATGTGTTTCCTGCATCAGCAAATCAATGTCATTGAAGTGTCCGTAGTCATCCAGCTGCGAACCTTCTATCATCATAAAGAAACCGTTTTTATTTTGGTCCAGCAATTCGATACCTTTCAATGAAGCACGTGCCAAAAGGTCGCCACGTTCAGCAGGAAGAGGAGTATCGACGGGATAAGGTACGGCAAATACCTTACCACTCTTTATGCCAGCCAATTCATCCCAACTGCGAGGAGTCTGAAATCCTTTATCGCGTAGTTCCTTAAACAAGTCACGTCCATCTTCACGGTTTTCGAAAAGCTTGGCACCTCCACCGAATACATAATCGGCACTGCAATTAACGTAATCTGCTACGATTTCAGCTTCCGCATCCCTATCCTTGTTATGGCAACAAAAATCAGCAGGAGTGGCATCCCACAGACGGCAAGTCACCGCTATACCGGTCGATTTACCTTTAGCAGCAGCCAGGTCTACCAATGATTTCAAAGGACGTCCTTCGGTATCTACACCCACAGAATGATAGTTTGTCTTCCGCCCCGTAGCTATGGCTGTTCCACCCGCTCCCGAGTCTGTAATCAGCTTGTTGGCACAATAGGTTTTAGACAAACCCACTACCTGGCAGTTATCCAAAAACAACTTGCCTCGATTGGCTGTCCAGGCAGAATATACGTGCATAAGACTCATGCCATCACCAATCATCAAGATGACATTCTTTATCTTCTTGCCCTGGGGAGGGGTAATCTTTGTCACCTCATAAGGTTGGTCCAAAACATAGGTCTGTTCTTTATCACGGCGGCTTTGTGCCGATAACTCTACCGGCAGTAGCAAGACTGCCAAGAGCATAACGATACATATTCTTAATATCTTAGTCATAATTATTGTTTTATTATTCAACCGTTACTAAAATAGGGGCATGGTCGGAGAGGAAAGCATTATTCTCTGTTTCAGCCAATACACCATACCTCAAAACTTTCAGTCCATTACGTACAAAAACGTAATCAATCAGCGGACGTTTATCGTAAGGAATCTTTCCGAAATCATGGAAACTCCATGCCGGACCATAAACAATTGCCGATGCCTGGCGTGCATCTGTCAAGTGTTCCGGATTGGAAGGGTCAGTCACGTGTTTGATGACATCCGATTCCGGACTAGCATTAAAGTCGCCCGTTACTACTACGGGTAAGTTACCACTCAACTCATTTACTTTATCCAGCATAAGGCTTATACCTTCACGACGTGCAGCAACACCTACATGATCCAAGTGGGTATTCAATGCGAAGAACTCCTTGCCACTTACTTTATCTTGCAGTTTTGCCCATGAAGCGATACGCTCACAAGCTCCATCCCAGCCCTTGGAACCGGCAACTTCAGGAGTCTCGCTCAACCAGAAATAGCCAGAATCCAGCAAGTTGAAACGATCTTTCTTATACCAGAGTGCACTATATTCACCCTTTTCCTTTCCATCTTCACGACCTACACCGATGACTCCGTATTCCGGCAATCGTTGTTTAAGGTCTTCCAACTGATTATGAAGTACTTCTTGCGTACCCAATATATCCACATCATAAAAACGGATGGCATTTGCCGCGCGGTCTTTACGGTATTGCCAGTTGTCCAAGCTATCTTCCGGATTGTCATAGCGAATATTGAAACTCATGACATTAACGGGCTCTGGTGCAGGCGCCTGCTGCTTCACCTGTCCGCATGATGCAGCGAACAAAGGTAAAAATAACAAAAATAACTTTCTCATAGCATATATATTAAACTATTATTTCACAAATAAAGCCGATGCAGGGATGGGTGCCAACTTCTCGGCAGAAGGCAGTTTCCAAGCCCAGCTCAAATACTCACCTTCATAATCTTCAAAGTAATAGAGCTTGTAAGGATGAAAACCTTTCTTCAGCGCGACCATTCCGGTAGCAGGAATTGCAGCATGGGAAGCATCATTATTGACTACCTGCTCATCGTGAATGTACAAGACACTGCCATCGTCCGAACGGGTCTGGAAAGTATAGACCCCATCTTCGGGAACATTTATCAATCCAGAAAAGATATAACCGAAATGATCCTCCTGCTTAGCACCCTTAATAGAAGGTTCGGGCATGACACCAGACTCCAGCAACGGTGACTTTTCTACATCAGCCACTTTCTGGTAAGTGCCTTCAAAGTACTTATAAGATGTACCATTCTGAGTAGGATTTACAGAAAGAGCAGCCTTCAATTCAGCTTTCGTTGCCGATATGGATAATGTTCTGCTTGAGCGGAGACCTTCCTTGAATCCTTTGGCTTTTATTAAAGTGGTCTTGTCCAGTTCAAAAGGCTGCTCGTACAATGCCGACTGCTCTGTGGGCTCGCTGCCATCCAATGTATATCTGATTTCGGCATCCTTGGTTGTTGTGGCCAATGCAACCGTTACCTTATCCATAAACAAGTTCAAATCCTTATCCACATAGGGAATGGAAACGACTTCATCTTTAGTATAGGAATAAGGGGATGCTTCAGAGGAAACACCTCTCTCCATATTCGGCTTATCGGACAAAGTAAAACGAAGTTCTCCACCTTCCATCAACTGTGCATAAGTAATAAAATTTACATCTATCGGTTGTCCGTTCAATTCTACTTTTGTGATATAGACATTCTTCTTCGGATTGTTGGCAAGGATGGTCAAAGTCTTTCTATTTGCCAGGTTGACAACCGCTTTCTCAAATAGAGGAGTAGGCAGTGCAAATTCATTGCTTCCCGGACAAACTGAATAAATACCCAAGCTGGATAATATATACCAACCGGACATCTGTCCACAATCTTCATTACCAATGATTCCTTCAGGCGTAGGAGCGTACATTTCATGGAGCAGACGGCGTGTCATTTCCTGCGTCTTCCAAGGCTGTCCGACGTAATCGTACAGATAGGCGATATGATGGCTCGGCTCATTGCCATGAACATATTGACCTATCAGTCCGGTAATATCCACTAAATCGCCATGTACATCCGACTCTACTGTAAAGATAGAATCGAGTGCGGTAATAAACTCTTTCTTACCACCAAACAGTTGTGCCATACCGCTTACATCGTGAGGTACAAAGAAACGATACTGCCAGGCTGTGGCTTCCGTATAGGCACGACCTATCTCAATAGGATTGAAGGGAGTTTCCCAGTTCCCATCCATCCGCTTGGGGCGGAAGAATTTTGTATTACCATCAAAAACATTGATATAGTTCTGGGAACGTTGAATATACTTTTGATAAATATCATCCTTACCCATTTCCTGAGCCATACGTGCAATACACCAGTCATCATAGGCAAACTCCAGCAAACAAGAGATGGACTCTTTCTTTATATTAGAAGGAATAAAGCCATTCTGAATATAGTAATCAGCTCCCTTTTTGTTCTTTTCAGAAGAAACTACCATAGCTTCCAACGCCTTTTCCGCGTCAAATCCTCTAATACCCTTCATATAAGCATCTGCTATAACGGACACTGCATGATAACCAATCATAGTTCCCGTCTCTCCGGCAGAAAGCGGCCAGATAGGAAGTTCACCCGAAGATTCGTAAATGTCCAGAAAGGAATTTATCATATTATTGACCAAAGTTGTATCAATCAAAGTCATCAACGGATTCCATGCACGGAAAGTATCCCAAAGCGAAAATGTAGAATATTGCACTTTGCCTTTTGGCAATTGCCCAATTTCCATATTATGACGGCGGTACTCACCATTGACATCACTCACGACATTGGGTACAACCATAGAATGATACATGGCTGTATAGAAATTCTTCAAGTCGTCCGTATTGCCGCCTTTTACCGTAATAGCAGAGAGAGCTTGTTCCCAAGCGGAACGGGCAGCACTACGCACGGCATCAAAATCGAAACCTATCACCTCGGTTTCCAAATTCTCACGTGCATTCTTTTCACTGACAATGGATAATCCAACTTTGGCTATAACCGGCTCTCCATTACTATTATCGAAGGACAAGCAAGCCTGCAAATCGGTACCGTTCAACTTAACTCCTGCAGAAACCATCTTTTTATTCTGTATAAAGTCTATGGCCTGAAAAGGTTTCGAGAACTGGGCTACAAAATAAACGTACTGATTGTCCGTCCATCCCCTGGTTCTGCGCATACCTGTTATTTCGTTGGCGGCAGTCTGTTCAAGTTCAGCCTCATAAATATATTCGTTATCAAGCAAATGAGTCAAATCTATAATAATAGATGCTTCTTTGCCGGAAGAAAACGTATAGCGGTGCATACCGGCGTGTGCCGTTACCGTCAATTCAGCTTTTATTCCTTCTTCTTTCAGAACAACCGAATAATATCCGGCAGAAGCATCTTCGTCTTTATGGGAAAAAGCCGCTGGCTGGTAAATGCTTTCCGTAGTCAAATCCGGTTTCAGCGTAGTAGGACGAAACAGTATATCCCCAAGATCAATGCATCCGGTCCCACTTAAATGTGTGTGTGAAAAACCTTTTAGAGTCGTATCATTATAATGATACCCCGAACAAGCATCCCAGTTTCCGGCACGCGTGTCAGGACTTAACTGTACCGCCCCGAACGGAACGGTTGCCCCCGGATAAGTATGCCCATGAAAGCCGGTACCTATAAAAGGGTCTACATAGTCTACGGGAGATAGTTCACCGGATGTACAAGAGCAGCAAGCCCAAAAGGCAGTAGTTGCACATATAAGAGTTTTTAATTTCATCAGACTGTATATTTGAAGAGCGCTGCAGACTGTCGGGAATGCCGTCTCTCCGTATATTAAAATGATTTTATGAATAGCCTTTGCAAATGAAAGAAAAAGAAGAAATATCTGCAAGGATCAATACCCGAAAATACCAACCCCTGCAGATTAGACCAATGGCAATGAGGTCTTTTTTTATATTTTATCTCTTTCAGAGAAAATATCAATCATAATGAGGATTCTGTTTTAATTTACCATCAGATTTGGTAATCTGAACCGAAGGATAAGGGAATACGATCATGTAATCCTGATAAGCAATCTTATCCGTATAATCCTCATACTCACCTACAACGAATGTGGAAGCAGGGTCCTGGCGGTTGGCATAATGACGTACGCGCGGACGGGCATTCAATTCGGCAGCAGCCAAAGCCTTTATTTCAGTATTGCCTGAGCGATACCAGCGTTTCAAATCATATAAATGGTCTGTAAACTCAAATGCCAATTCACAACGGCGTTCATGATATAGGTCAGCCATAGTAGCAGTGCCCGTCAATAATGCAACATTGGCACGTTTACGAATGCGATTCAAATCAGCCGTAGCCAAGTCCGCTTTATTAGTCATCAAATAAGCTTCCGCACGGAAAAGTAACATTTCTGCAAAACGGATAACCGGAAAATTAATACGTACCGTCGGCCAGTCTCCGTTTGTATTGATATACCCCTTATTGGCTGCATCTTCATACTTAAAGGGATCCATGTATTTATTAATCATAAAACCGGATTCAATATCCGAGCTTGAATAAAAAGCACGGGATTCACCCAAGAATTGAAATTCCTGACCATACTCTAAAACCGTACGAACCAAACGGTCATTACCAGCTCCGTCTTTCAACATCTCTTCGTAAATATCATAAGACGGCTTGTTCTGTCCCCAGCCATTATATTGTCCCCAGCCTTTGTTCTCAAGGACAACTCCCGGAAACTCCGAACCGCCACCTTGAGAGCCACCATTTCCAGGAATAGTCCAAATATACTCTTTATTCCACCATTTAGAGAAATCAGAAGAGAACAACTCTTCATAAGTACCGGCTAAATCACGTCCGTAAGCAGTTTCCAGTTCATTGACCATACTGATTACATTTCCCCATTGTGTAGCATCCCAAGTTGCCCAATAAGCATAAACTTTAGCTTTAAAAGCTACTGCAGCCGCATCGTGCGCGCGTCCTCTATCATTATCTCCATACTCTTCAAAACGGGGCAAATACTCTATTGCCTTGTCCATATCCGAGATAATCAATTTATAATTATCGATGACCGAAGCTTGCTGAGGAGGAATAGAATTGTCATAGCCACCTTCAAAATCTTCATAACGGACAAAAGGTACCCCTTGTGTATCAAGACCGTAACGATAAGCAATCAAGAAATGAGCCCATCCACGAGTGAAGTAAGCTTCACCGAGACTTCTCTTTTCAATATCACTCAAAGTGGTGCTTTTCCCTTTCTTAAGCAACTCTTGTATTACCCAGTTGGAACGTGCCATCACTTTGTACATAGTATCAAAAATAGTACGCAAAGGGGATTCGTCTCCTGTATATTTCAATGTAGCAAGTGTTGGAAAATCACGGGTCTTTCCCCACACAACGTCGCACGCGGCACCTTGTTCCCAAAACAGTTCGCGTCCATATACAGCTTCCTGATGAAATCTTTCATACAATGCATCTACAGCATCAATAGCCTGCAGGTCATTGGTAAAATAAGTCGTTGTAGTAGCATCTCCCTCTGGTTGCACATCAAGGAAGTCACTGCAAGAACTCATAAGCAATGTGGCAGACATCGCAAAAAATAATATATTTTTTTTCATAATCATTCTTCTCTATTAATTATTAGTAAGTCAATTTTACACCAACAGATAATACGCGAGATACCGGATATTTCAAAGCATCCCAGCCACCACATTCAGGATCCATACCAGAATATCCAGTGATAGTAGCAAGATTTTCACCACTGAAGTACACAGACAAACGGCTGTTACGGTCATTCAAATGAGACCACTTGCGGAATACATCGCTTAAATCATAAGAAAGGGTTACATTCTTCAAACGCAGATAAGAAGCATTCTCCAAATACCAATCAGATGCAGTCGTAAAGTTTCCATTCGGGTCATTCTTTGACAAACGAGGAATATCAGAACCGGTATTTGTAGGACTCCAAGCATTCAATATCCCGCTGGAACGGTTAAAGTTTCCTTCTACATCACTCAACAGCATGTACTTTCCTACATATAAAGCTTTTGCTCCACCTACTCCCTGGAACATGGCACTGAAAGAAAGTTTTTTCCACGTCATTCCCAATGTAAAGGCAAAAGTCGTCTTCGGAGTCGCACTACCCATATACTGACGGTCTGCATCCGTAATTTTACCATCGCCATTATGATCCACAAACTTCAAGTCACCAGCCTTGGCATTCGGCTGAATACCTACCCACTCTTTTTCACCATTATCATTGGTCACATATGTTCCATGTTTAGCATTCCACTCGGCAACTTCTGCATCACTTTGGAACAAACCATCTGTCTTAATCAAGTAGAAGGAATTCAGAGGTTCCCCTTCCGTACTCTGCATCATATAAGGGATGCTACGGAACCTTTTATCATTAGGCCACAAACCCGGATTGCCATCCGCATCCTTCACACCTATATCTGATACCCAGTTCTTTAAATACGAGAAGTTACCCGATACGAAATAAGAAAGGTTTTTGTTAATCTTATCGCTCCAATTAGCTTGAATCTCAAAGCCACGGTTACGCACTTCACCTTGATTGATTAACATGGCATCGAGTCCCATAGTAGAAGGCCACCCCATTGATTGTGTCTGAATCAAATTGAAAGTACGTTTATCAAAATAGTCTAATGATACCGACAAACGGTTTTTAAACATCTCAACATCCAAGCCCAAGTCAGTCTGTTCTGAAGTTTCCCAGGTCAAATCAGGATTTAACGCAGAGCCGTTGTAAATCAAAGTATTCCAGATATTATTTGCCTCAGGACCATATTGTGCTTGTTCTGTCCACGAGCTTTTCTTCAACAAAGCAGACTTATAATTAAGCCCTATAGAGCTCAAATTACCTACACGCCCCCAAGAAGCACGCAATTTCAGCAAACTGATAAAATCACTCTTCTTAAAGAATTTTTCATTAGATATTTTCCATCCAAGGGTCACTGCAGGGAAATCACCATAGTTATTTTCCTTAGGCAAACGTCCAGCATAATCACGACGCCAAGATGCAGTAGCAAAATAACGGTCATTATAAGAATAAGCCAAACGGGCAATCAACGACACATTGGCATCAGGTCCAGTCAAATAGTCAGATGCTGTCACTGATCCTGCATACGCCATGTATTGTAAAAATTCCGATTCATCCGCAAAATCCTTACCCGTCACTTCCAGTCCACGCGTTTCAGAATGATCTGCCGTAGTCGAGAACAAGGCACCAACCGTATGTTCACCGAATGTCTTATCATAAGTCAGGGTATTTTCCGTCTTCCAAGCATCTCTACGGTAAGTAGTTTCTTGAAGATTATTCGACAAAGCCGGTTTACCTACTTCATCACGAATAGGATTGAACTTCTTGTAATGATTAGTCTTCATATTATAAGTAAAACGACTCGTAAACTTCAATCCAGGAAGTACATTAGCTATCTCCAAGCTGGTAGTGCTCCATATGTCACTTATCTTGTCATACAAATTCTCTGCTTCCAATAGACGTACCGGATTTACAGCATCCCCGTGGATATCAGAGAAATTCGAACCATATTTTTCAATATAGGCAGGATCTTCCGTAGTCACACCACCATAACTTCCGTCCAACGGATTATAGACAGTGGCACTTGCCGGCATGTAGATAGCCGAAAGGATAGGTCCTGTATAAGCATCGTTATCCGTAGCTTTGGAACGTTGGGTAGTGTTCTGCCATACAAAATCCTCACTGACGCTCACCCACTTGTTCAGCTGCATTTTACCATTATAACGTAATGTAAGATTCTTCTTGAAAGTATTAATCAAAACACCTTCATCATTATCGTAAGCAAAAGATATACGATTTGAAAAATTATCAGAACCTACATTCAACGCTACGTTATGACGTTGGTAGAAGGCAGTGCGGAAAATCTCATCCATCCAATCAGTACGAGTCGTACCTATCCATGGATTTTTGGTAACATCCCAACCGACTGGAAGCGAAAGTCCTGCATTTTGATGAGATATCTTACGCATCTCAATCTGCTGCTCCGCATTCAGTGGTTCTATCAAATTGGTAGCCTGACGAATACCAAAAGTGCCGTCATAAGTCAACGAAGGAGCACCTTGTTTCGCTTTTTTGGTAGTTACCAACACAACACCACCTGCACCAGACTGTGCGCCATAGATAGCAGCAGAAGCAGCATCCTTCAAAACAACGATACTTTCAATATCATTCATGGATGAGATAGGTGCACCGGGAACACCGTCCACAACCCAAAGTACATTGTCTCCATCTTGTGAGCCTTGACCACGAATCACAATGTTAGGAGAAGAAGTTGGGTCGCCACCATCGGCCGTAATGGTAACACCTGCCAGCTGTCCCTGCAGCATGCCTTCGGTAGAAGTTACCGGGCGAGCAGCCAATTCTTCAGTATTACTTACTACACCCACTGAAGCAGACAAGTCCTGCTTACGTGTATTCGCACCATACCCTAATACAACAACCTCATCCAGAAGTTCTGTATCCTCTTTAAGCACAATTACCATTTGTTTTTCTGCCACTGGTACTTCCTGAGTCACATAGCCGACAAAACTGATTACCAATACGCCGTTTTTATCGGCCGAAACATTAAAGTTTCCGTCAACGTCCGTAATCACTCCATTAGTCGTCCCCTTTACTAACACATTGGCACCAATCACAGGTTCGCCAGTCTGATCCTTTACTGTTCCTTTCACAGAAATCTGCTGTGCATAAGCACCTGCCGACAAGAACAGTCCCAACAATAGGGTCAGAATCGTTCGATAGATTCTAAGATTTACTTGTTTCATGCATTCAAAATTTAAAGTTTATAATATAGAAAATTATAATTCCGCCACAAAGGTCAGAAAGCAGAATTACATAGTTATTACAAAAGGAACAATTCTCTAACAGTCCTTATTTATGCGTAAAATAATATAACTGCAAAATATTTATTACATAAAAATGTGCGTTTGCACAAAAAAACGTACTAACTTATATTAATACGGTTGCTTAATACATAAAAATGTGCGCAAACAAGATTCTTTGGACCTCTATTGAAATTGTTAAAAAGCATTTATGACATTAGATATTAATGCCAGCCAAGAAAATTATGTAATTTTGATTTCACTTAATTCAATAAGATGACAATTAATTTTTATTTCCAAAAGTATGTGATGTTGTTAGACAGAGATTATAAATATGAGTTTAATGTCTTAAAGATATTCACCTTTAATTTTTGTTTTGCGAATAATAATTCTAATATATAATTATTTACACGATTTAACACAATTTGAATTTTGAAAAAAATCTAAATTCCATATATCTAAATTTCATATAGATAAAAAAGCAAAAAAAATGTTATAATCGATACAAGATTATATAAAATGTGGATGAGGAGTATTTACGGCTTTGATGTTATAATAAATTGAAAAAGTGAGGTAAAGACATAAGGCATTTAAGATAAACAATATAAGATATAAAGAAAGTAAATATAAAATAACTGAATGGATTGATAAAATTATTTATGAAGAGTGCCATAATTGGAAATCGTTTTGTGATTTGTTTGCAGAAACTGGTGTAGTAACAGATTTGGTTTTCAATAATTTTAATGAATTTTATATTAATGATGTTTTATATCAAATCAAATTATTTATAAAGCATTTTTGTAAAAGAAAACTATGATTCTCTAAAATATTTATACAAATTTAGATAAAAAGGAGATTATTATGACAAAGAAGCAGAAAAAGACGCTGAAACGTATCATTATTTCAGCGGTGCTGTATCTGGCCATTATTCTGGCTTCCAAACTGGTGGCTATACCCTGGTATCTGGAGCTGGTGCTCTTCCTGGTGCCGTACTTCATCATTGGCCACGATGTGCTGCGCAAAGCTGTGCTGGGCATTGTTCACGGCGAAGTTTTTGACGAAAACTTTTTGATGGCCGTTGCCACTGTGGGAGCGCTCTGCCTGGGTGAGTTCAGTGAGAGCGTTGCCGTTATGCTGTTCTACCAGATTGGCGAACTGTTCCAGAGTTACGCCGTCGGCAAAAGCCGCAAGAGCATCAGCGATTTGATGGATATTCGCCCCGACA
>ERZ779725.1060-NODE-1060-length-16271-cov-2.666317_pt1 | contig 16271 bp, 9 predicted proteins | sample MGYA00511890_ERZ779725 | MGnify/ENA primary metagenome ERZ779725 (study PRJEB29588, sample SAMEA2148549) | human gut metagenome | biome: human gut; feature: human-associated habitat; material: faeces | place: Denmark | collected 2008/2010 ...
CGCCGAAGCCACCACACCCATACCGTTGACAATGACCGTAATCAGCAAAAAGGAAAAATTGACCAACAAATCCTGCAACGCGATAGGTGCTCCCAGCAGCAGCACGCGCCTGCAAAGCTGTCCGTCCAGACGGATATCGCGACGCGTAAACTCAAAATGGAAACCTTTTCGGTACAGATACCACAAGGCCGTAGCAAAGCTTACCCCTTGCGAAGCGACCGTGGCTATGGCCGCTCCCGCCGCCCGCAGATGGCAGCCACCCACCAGTATGAAATCCAGCACGATGTTCAACGCACAAGCCAACGCCACGAAATAGAGCGGCGTGCGCGAATCTCCCAGTCCGCGTAAAATACCGCACACGACATTATACCCTATAATAAAAGGAATGCCCAACGAACAAATCCACAGATAGGCTTCCGTATCGGCCAACGCCTCGGGCGGAGTGTGCATCAACTGCACCGTCCGGCTATGAAAAGCCACCATCAGAAAGGTCAGTACCGCACCGACTGCGGCAAACAGCCCGATGGAGGTTCCAATAATGGACGCCGTTTTCCGGTAATCTTTCGCTCCCGTGGCGATAGCAATCAACACGGTCGTCCCCGTAGTAAGCCCGAGGATGACGCCCGTCACAGTCTGCATCACCTGACTTCCGATGGCCACGGCGGCCACACTCGCAGCATCGTCATACTGCCCCACCACAAACAAGTCGGCTCCTCCATAGAGTGCCTGAAGCACATTGGCCAATAAAAACGGGACTGCAAAATGTAGCAGAACCTTCGGCACGCTCCCTTGTGTCAAATCCAATTCTTTCATTTCTACGTCTTTTTTATTTTACCACACATAAAATGCCGGATAAGTTGATTGGTTTTACCCAGTCATCTTATCCGGCATTTCATTGTTGCCCTCCGATGAGGATTACAAAACATTACGAATATTATTTCGGCTGCAAAGGTAGGACTTATTTTTCATCCGGCCAAAAGAAAAATGCCATTATGGCATTTTTTCGATAAACATGACATCCTGCGCATCCCGTTTTTCGAACTTTGCAAACGTGATGTACCACCTTTCCTTTCGGAAGAAAAGAACAGCCCGTTTTATCCTAACGCTGCATAAACTTCTATAAAACAATAAAATAAATCAGTATTTCCAAAGCTGGCGTTCCACCTTCAACACTTCATTTCCACGTATTCATCTTATCGTTTTTTCACCTTCAAGAGAAACGAAAATCATTTGGCGCAGAACGAAAAATCGCTTGCCTGAGATTGAAAAATCATTTGGCGCAGAAAAATCCGCCGATGAAAGCCAACCTTTTTAGAAGTACACTATATTTACAAACCCACCTTCTTGGACTCTGAAAAACACCAAACGCCCCGGACATTACAGCCACAACCGAATGCCCGGGACGTTTCCTTATGATGTACGTTCCGGCCTACTTGAAGAAACGGAACGCTTGTTTGCCTTCACCGGTAACAACCTGAAGCAGATAGGTGCCGGAAGCCAGACGCGCCAAAGAGATTCTGCCCGAACGTCCCTCGCGCCGGTATTCCGTGGAAAGCACGCGTCCGGAGGGATCCACGATGCTTAAACCGCATTCGCCGTCCTCGGGCAGGCCTTCAATCCACAGGTCGTCGCCGACGCGGTGCACCGACATCTGTCCGGCATTCACTCCCTCTACTCCATCGCCGGAGAAACCTTCCTTATGGAGAGTCAACTCGCCGTACACGGAAGTGTCCTCCAAAGAGGTAGCACGCACCACGATGTCTCCGTTGCCCGTTTCGGTCGGGGTCAGGATGCCGTCTTCATCCAAAGTGGCCAGACCGGTTCCCTGTACCACGCTCCATGCTACGAGTTGGGAGGCATTCGCGGGTTGCACGGATGCCTGCAAGTGCAACCGCCCGGTGAGGGGAGTCAACTGCGTCGTACCTTCCACCGTGGTCACTGTGACCGACTGCGGCAGGATGCCGAAATCCTTTTTCACGACGGTCACACGAGCCTCGATGCCTGTTCCGTCCACAGTCGTGGCGCATACCATGATTTCGCCGTTCTCCTTTCCCCGGGCCGTCAACACGCCGTTTTGAGTCAGCGAAGCCAGTTCGCCGCCTTCCAGAATCTGCCAGTTCACCGTACGGATGTCCGCCATGGCCGGCAGGATTTCGGCCTGCAAATGCAACGTGGGTTGAGAAGGTGTCAGCACGAGTTCCTTCTCTATGGCCAGCACGTTCAACTGTTCGGCAGGTACCACTGTCCATGCCCCGTCCGTGCATACCACATTGGAGCGACCGCTTCCGGACGACCTCTCCTTGGATGTCCTCGTCATCGGTTGCCATTCGTCGGAATAGGTCTCGTCATACTCCAAGGCGTAGAAATACGTCCCGTCCCCGGCGTTCAGGTCGGTGTAGGCCGTATGGGCACCCGACACCTCGGCCAACAGTTCCAGACGGTCGGCAGACGTTCCGCGCAAGACGCGGTAACTGTCCACAATGCCACCCTCGTAGGCGTTCCATATCAGGTTGACGGCACCGTTCACTCCTTTGTTCAGCATCAGGTGCGTACCGCTGTGCACACGGCTGGCTGGACTTTCCACACCGAACGTCGTGCCCAACTTGATGCAATAGCGGTCGGACGAGACAGAGGGATTGGAGGACGTGTCTACGAACTCTCCCGCCCCTGGAGCCACCTGCGCAATGCAGTCAAAGGCATTGTAGCGTCCGCTCTCCTTATATATATTCACGGTGGTGACGAAATCCGGCATGCCGGGCATGTCCCACGTCACTTTGTTCTTGCCGGTAGCCGCATCAATGCCTACCAAACGGATAACGGGCACAGGCACTTCGCCCACGATGCGGATGTGCTTCTCTTCCGATTCCACCACGCCGCACACGGAATCGCGCACCGACAAGCGGAAGGAATAATCACCGGCATCGGGGAACACCGCCTTGGCTTCCCGGCTCCCTACGCGGAGCAGCATCTCGATACGTTCGTCCGACAGCTTCACGTCGATGTCCTCGCGGGAAGCCTGTGCAAAGGCTTCAGGAAGCGTGAAGGTAATCTCCGTCCCGGCCAGTCCTTCGGCGGGGAAGTCGAACGAAAGGTCGATGTCGCGCACCATCACGTTCTTGGTGGCCGTTTCGCCATCTGCCGTGCGGACGGTCACGGTTTTCAGCCCCGGCTCGTTCCATGCCACTTCAAACCGTTTCCCTTCCTGACTGAGAAGCGTTCCACCGTCCCAGTCCCACTCGGCGGTTTGCAAAGCGGCATCGGGCACATTATACGTCAAAGCCACAGCCTTGCGCGGTGCCGTCACCGTAGGTCCGGCAATGAACTGCTCGCTCACCTTAAAGGAATAGGTCTCCGACATGGGCGAATGGGCATCCCAGAGGTCTATGGCCTGTACCTGCACCTCATATTCCTGTCCGGCCTCGAACCGCTCGATAGGAATCATCTTGCGCGTGGCTTTCTGGTAATATGCCCCGGGAATGACCGCTACCTTGCCGTTTCCGCCGTTCAGCGGTGAGATGATATAAGCACCTTCGCCTTCTGCCCCTTTCTTCTTCACGCTCACATTGTAGCGCATCTGCATGGCCGGGGTTTCCTTGTCGTAGGCGTCATCCCATTCCAACAGTATGCCGAGACCTTCCTGGGTGGCTCGTACGTGGGCCGGAGCTTCGGGGGCGGTGTTCTCGATGCCGGTGCGGAGCAACGTTACCCCGTCATTCCCGGCATGATAAAAATCAGGAACACCGTCATGGTTCACGTCGGCCATGCCATCCACAAATCCCAACTCCTGATTGTGCAGCACTTCTATCCGTCCCGAGCGGTCGCGCTCCATATAAAGTATGGCATATTCCTTCTTGCTCACGTTTTGTTCGTAGAAATCATAGTACACCAAGATGTCCGGGCAGCCGTTGTTGTCGAAATCGGCTATTTTGACCACTTCTACAGTATAACGGCTACTGTGAGCGCTTTCAAATACAAATTTGACCGGAGTGCCGAACGTGTAATCCTTATTGCCGAAGCAAATGCCTATCACATCCTTGTCTACTCCGTCATTACCGTAAGTCACTACCTTGTCCGGCACGCCGTCGCCGTCCATGTCTTCGAAAGCAGCCACTGTACCTTCACTTTCAGGGGAATAACGCACGTCGAAATTCCAACCGCCGTTGTTCAGGGCAAAGGCATCTTTCCATTTCCCATCTACCCTGCCACGTGTGGAGAAGATGTCGAGCAAGCCGTCACGATTGACATCGTATAAAAATTCTATCTGTATCCAATTCCCGTCTCCGTCATCCAAAGTCATTTTCTCAAAATTGGTGTTGTCGCCCTTGTTGACATAAAACTCGGACGGTGCATAAAACCCGACCGTAGCATCCACCAGCTCGGGAAAACCGTCATTGTCCAAATCCGCAAAGCCGTGCTCGACCAGCAACGGATTGGCATCGAGGGCCTCAAAGTCGCGGCCTCCGCGATGAAGAATCAGGTTGCCCTTATTGTTCCGTACCGCAAAATCGGCATCCCCATCCATGTCAAAGTCCAAAACAGGGGCTTGGCCTCCCATACCGGCACGAGACTCCACCGTAAGGTTTGAATTGAATATGGTCCCCAGTTTTTCAAACCTTCCGTATCCGTCATTTACGTAAAAACCGTTTTGGTCCAAGACATCCAATATGCCGTCTCCGTCCATATCCCAGAACAAAACCGGCCAAGTCATCCCCAATGCCTCGTGGGAAACCTGCTGCCATGAGACACGCTGCACCGTCACTACCTTTTCGCGTACATCCTCCGTGCCATCCACCGGATTCGTCACCGTCAGGCGGAGATGCTTCTCGCCGGGCACGCTGAACGTCAGCCATACCAGTGCACTGTCAGCCGAGGCCTTTATGGCTTTTCCTCCGTCGAAATCCCAAGCGTAGTCCAACCCGTCGGCACGGGAAGCTGCCGTCAGTACCAACGTGTCTGCCGCTGCCAACTCATCATCCGACACCGTGAACGCTGACTGTACGAGGTCGTGCCTGTACACCACCTCGTCCGACCACGCCGAGCCTTTGCCCATCGGGTCCACCGTCTGTATGGCAATGTAATACGTCCCCAGCTTCCAACGGCTCACATCCAACGTGGCATCCAGATTTGCCCCCATGTTGCCGGGACGGAAATCGCGGCGGCTGCCGTCGGCATTCGCCCCCGAGAAATAGATGTCGTCCTTACCGGGCGCACTGCCGATGCGGAGGGCATAGGTCAAATCCACGGTAGAAGTCTCCTTGTCCTTTCCCGGCTTCCAGGCAATCTTCAGTTTGCCGTTCTTGCGGTCGAGGTTTACCGACGGGGCGAACATGCGTTGCGGGGCTTCGTTGGCCGGGATGCCCTGCAAAAGGGGTAAGTCTTTGGTGGCCCAATAACCTCCAGCCTTCTTCGTCGTATCGGCCAAGAACTCCAAACGTCCGTCATTATCTATATCCGCCACGGTGATGTTCTCGTCCAAACGGCTCACAACCGCTTCTTGCCAATCGGTACCAGGACCTTTGCCCCGTTCATAAAAGAAAGTCGCGTCCACTTGCATCACGGACGGTTCTTCCACTTTTTTCATGTCGTCCAACCGGAACAAATACAACCCGTGCACGGAAGAACATCCATAGTCGTTCCCTTCATCATTCTGCACGCTCGCCAAGAGTTCCATATAACCATCGTTGTCGTAATCGAGGCACTGCCCGAACGCCCACTTCGTCTTGAAAGAATACTCATGAATTGCAAACTTCCCCTTGCCGGTGTTTTCCGCAAAAACCAAAAACGAAAAAGTGGAAGACGAGAGGTAGTCGAACGTCAGCAGAATATCCACGTCACCATCCTTGTCGAAGTCATAGCAATGGATGTTCGTCACGTCCAAGTCCTTCATCAGCGTTTGTTCCTCGAAACGGTCACCGCCCAAGTACGTACGGGTGTACACACGTTTTCCTTCCGTATCATTATAGATGTAGTCGGGAATACCATCACCGTTCAAGTCCTTCACGGTCAGCTCGCCCGGCTGTGGAGAGGCCACGAAACGGTTGTCGCCCATGTTATAGAAAATCGTGCGCGGCCCTACCAAATCCATATAGCCGTCACGGTTCACATCGATGGCCTGCGTGAATTTGTAACTTTCATCTACCGTAGGGCTTCCGCCAATGAACATCCCGTCACGCAACGATGGCAAGTCGCTGATATCGAATTTTCCGTCAGCTTCCTCTGCCTTACGAGCCACCAATGAATCGGCCTGCACGCGCGAGAGTGTATCGATACGCGTGGGGGTAAATGTCCCGTCAGGATTTTGGTAAAGGATGCTCCAATCCGTGTTGTTGAACGCGAACAAGTCCGGCAATCCGTCGTGGTTCACGTCCAACGGATAAGCGGAGTTGCATCCGTCCATCAGCGTATAAGTGCCGTCTGCCCCACCCAGAGCTATCTCAATCTTGCGGAAATCCGCGAAAGCACGATTGGCAAAATCAGGTATGCCATCATTGTTCAGATGCATCATCACACGGTCTTCGTCCAGATAGGTGAAAGGCAAATCCAACAGGAAATCCTGTGCATAACAGCCGGGGGCGTGCCAATGGTAACGAGCCTTGAACTTTCCGTCCTTGTCTATCCTATAATATTCCTTCTTCCCGTCGCCGTCAGCATCGTACAACCAAGCCGTACTGATATTACCGAACTTGCCAAGCAAAACGGGTAAGTCTTCTGCATTGCATTTCAAGCAACACTCGATTTCGTTTCCCGATCCGGAAACAACTCCAGTCTTGTACTTGTATTTGACCAAGGTTTGATCGAAAACGATACGGTTGCCGTAGCGATATGCGCCAACCCAATCATACGACCGCTCCGCATCAAACCCCGAAAGCGTGGACAAATCGAACCAACCATCCACCACGGGTGACGCACCGACGGCCATTTGACCGCTGCTATTGAAAGTCTCCAACTGTGCTTTCTCGTTCAAATCTAAGGTTATCAAGGAGTTTCCCGAGCAGTCCAATACCTTTAATTCCGGACAATGCCTCAAATCCAAGGTTGTCAAGGAGTTTCCCGAACAGTCCAACACCTTTAATTTTGGACAATGTCTCAAGTCTAACGCAGTCAAACCGCATTTCGGGCACTCCAAATGCATCAGTCCCGGAGATGCGGACAAATCCAATGTGTCTAAAGAAAGGGAAGGAAGTACCAAGGTTTCCAACTTCGGACAGTCCAAAGATAGAGACGACAAGGAAGGACCGTTATTCAATTGGAAATACTCCAATTTTTTGTTTTGACGCAAATCAAGTTTCTCCAAGGTAAAAAGTCCTCCAATCTTCAAACGTACAAGATCCGCATTGGCACTTACATCCATTTCGTCCACATCGACCATCTTCAACTCCAAGTCCTGCAAATAAATGAAATGTTCCACGCCTTTCAACGAAGTAATGGTGGATCTATATTCCGACAAATCAATCCGTGTCACAGCCCGCACCTCTTCATCGTCCAAAAGTTTGTCCCCATTGGTGTCGAAATTAAGCCTGACATAATTCCGTAAACCAGAATTCGGAAAATGGGCTTCATCTATCGGCACCTGTGCCGAAGACAGAAGGAACGAAGCCGTCCCCATGGTCACCAATAATAGTCGTTTCATCATAAAGTCTCTTTAAAACAACAAACCGCCAACCGACCTCCCTCCGTTGACTTAAATGATACTCATAATAAGGAATACTACAACAAAAAAGCGTGGGAGATCTGTATCCGTCACCCGTCCCATGCTTCGAGGCTCTCGCATTGCCCAGTATAGTAGAACGAGCAACGCAGAACCCACGCCGATGAGTTTATACAATCTCCCCTCCGGATTTGCCTCTTCCTTCCGCCCATAGGGGCAAACGGACAAAACAATCCCTTGGGGATATTTATAAAAACATCCCATGGGCATCTACCGTTGCATAGTTCATGACTATACTTCTGAACTTGCGAGATTCGAAACATCAAGAACCAGCGCGTGATAAACGCCTTCTTATTTATAGCGGTTCACCTCTCCCTCCCCGTCCACTCCCATTCCCTTCTGCCCCAAAGGACAGATGTTCCTGTTCGTATCGGCGCAGGTCGCCTTGCTTGGATCGGCCTACCGGTCGCTACCGGACATCATGGCACAGCAAGATTCACCGGGAACCCAATGCAAAGTTAATCTTTTTTAAGGACCAATTCCATAAAGAACGGACAAAATTTTGAAGTTTTTATCATCCGGACTCCTTTTATCCTTTCATATTCAACGCTTCCATGAAACGGCGAATCACTTCGGGCTTGCCTGTATGCTTGCCGTCGTCTTCGCTCAACTTACAAGTATCGTTGTAGAAAGTCCATGACTCCGTGATTTTCACGGCCACCAGTTTGATGACGATGTTCATGGGCTTCACGCCCTCGAAGTCGTTTGTGAAGTGCGTGCCTATCCCGAAAGAAGGTTGGCAATACTCCCGGGCGTAACGTTGTATTTCTATCGCACGGTCCGTGTCAAGCGCATTGCTGAATATGACTTGCTTCGTGCGGGGGTCGATGCCTAACGAACGGTATTTCTCCACAATCCTTTGCAGTTCCACGCGGTTGTCGCCGCTGTCCACGCGAAGACCTTTGAACAGGTTGGCAAAGTCCTCCGAGAAATTCAGGCTGAAGATGTCCCAGCCGAAACTGTCGTAGAGATATGTGCCCAAAGCTCCGCGAAACGTGTTGCGCCACGAGTTCATGGCAATATGGTTGGCCATCTGGGGACCGTACATTCCTCCTATGGCACAGACAAACTCGTGTGCCATCGTGCCGACGGGAATCAGGTCGTACTTCATCGCCAGATAGACATTGCTGGTCCCGACAAACTTACCGCTCCACTCCCGGCTCCGGTAACAGTCTCGCATCGCCCGGACCACCGTCTCTTCCGCCTCGAAAGAGACGCGGCGGCGCGTCCCGAAATCGCTGTACACGCAACCGGCTTCCAACAAGCGGACGGCTTTCCGGTAAGTCTTCCGGTAATAATCCTCATAATCGAAACGGCCGTCTTCGCCCGTCATCCTGTAATAAAGCTCGGAAATAATGGCCAGCACTTTCACTTCCAACAGGATGGTATCGGCCCAACTCCCTTCGAACTCCACGGACAGATACCCTTCTTCATCCTGCCGTACTGTCACCCATTCGCGACAGAAACGGTAGCCTTTCAAGTAGGTGTAGAACCAACCGGGAATGTAACTGCACCGCCGTTTCATGAACGCGATTTCCTCGTCCGTGATGACCACGTCCTCCAACAGGATGATTTGTTCTTGCAACTCGTCGGCAAAACCCGGCGGATAGACGGTATGGTCCCGGTCGGTAAACCGATACTTCACCTGAGCGCGGGGAAAATTGTCGATGACCGCGCAGCACATGGTGAACTTATACAGGTCGTCGTCTGTAAAATGATTGATAATTCGTTCCATACAAAGTCATTTTGTTTGATTTCACTTTTCGCGAAGTTCCCACCGGTCTCCTGTCCGATACAACTTGCAGGTCTTGCCCTGCCAAACGCCTCCCTTACGGTCAAGTATCTCGTTCCGGAACGGAGACGGACGGAAAACCTCCACCCGGCCGCTGTCTGCCGCAAACACGGCGTACGACGCTAAAGAGGGTTGCAAAGACGGGTCGTCCACCCGCACACCGTCTTCAAAAATGCGGATACAGTCCCCGCGGAGTTCACTCCACGTATAACCGGCCGCCGTAAGACAACCATGTTCATCCTTATTTCCCCCGATAAGTTGGGGAGCCTGCACAGACCTGCAAGCCGAAAAGCAGACCAACCCGCTCACGATAATCCAAATATTTTTTCTCATATCCTATTTTATTCAGTATAAAGTCTAAAACAAAATCCAATCCTATCCGGCATTTCACCTATTCTTTATATACACATTCCGCATCATGCTCCTCCTCCGGTGGGTTTCCCTTCGAACAAATCCGAATCTTTTCCTCCGGCAACCCGATGCTCTTCTATTTCTTGCGTCTCCTGCCTCAACACCTCCAGAAATTTCTCCGTCAGCAAAGAGTGCCTTTTACCTTTAAGAGAAAGAAGGCTGATGTGCATCATCTCCGTTTTCTCCTTAATCGGCACGGCCTTCAAATCCGGACTGCTCACCGTCATGTCTTGCGGCAGAATGGAAATCCAATGCCCCGTGCGCAGCATGTCAAGCAATAAAGGCGTACTATTGACTTCTATCTGCGGCTTTACCTTCACCTTGTATTGGGCCAGCATGCGGTCTATGACCTTCCGGGTGTACAGCTCTTTGTCCAAGAAGATGACGGGGAACTCATTCAAGTCCGATAAAGAGAAATGTTTCCGGATGGCCACCGGGTGATTTTCGTGGACAATGACGCATAAAGGCATGCAAGCGTATTCCGTGGACTCCGTAAGCGCAGAGACATCCTGCGGATTGTAACTCAACGCAAAATCAAGTTTGTTGGAATTAATCAGCTCCACCAGTTCCAATACGGAATGGGAATACACAATCGACAATTCCGCTTTAGGGAAAGCCTTCGTAAACTTCAACACGCAGATATTCAGCAAAGGGAAGAGGCTGTATATTACTCCTATTTTTATCTTTCCCGTATAGACATGCTGCATTTCCTTCAAATGCTGTATGCCATACGCCACCTCCTCTATCGCTTTACGGGAACAGTCCAAAAAATCCCGTCCGGCATCCGTCAGATAGATTTTCTTCCCGATGCGGTCGAACAGCGTCACGCCGAGTTCCTCTTCCAGTTGCTTGATGCTTAACGACAAAGTGCTCTGCGTGATAAAAAGCTCTTTGGAGGCCTCAGTAAACGAAAGCACGTCTGCCAACTTGACGAAATATTTCAGCGGAGTCAGTTCCATAAGAAAAATCAATAGAAATCATGAATATTATTAATTCTACAAATTTACGAAAAAGAGAAATTACTCCTAACTTTGAGACAAGAAAAATGAAAACGTCTCTGGGTTAAACTATTATAAACGAAGCGAAAGAAAGAGACGGTGGACATTAAATAATGTATAAGAATGTTGAGAAACCCAAGTGGTTCGCCACGTTCAACGACAGCCAGCGACAAAACAATCGGTTCGACAGGTAAAAAGGACACGAAACAAATAAAACGATTATATATAATTAAGGTATAAACATCATTTATGGCAGAGGTATTAGGACACATATCGCAAATTATCGGCCCGGTGGTAGACGTTCATTTCGAGCACAGCGAGAAAGAACAGAACGCAAACCTTCCGAGCATACACGCCGCTCTGAAAATCCAACGTCCGGGCGGCAAGACATTGACCGTGGAAGTGCAGCAACACATCGGAGAAGACACGGTGCGCACCATCGCCATGGATAGTACGGACGGCCTGCAACGCGGCATGAAAGTGGTCTCTACCGGAAAACCCATCACCATGCCGGTGGGCGCACAGATTCGCGGACGGGTCATGAACGTCGTAGGCGAAGCCATCGACGGCATGCAGGCATTAGACGAAACCGGAGCATTTCCCATCCACCGGGATCCTCCTAAGTTTGAAGACCTTTCCACCACTCAGGAAGTGCTTTTCACGGGCATCAAAGTGATAGACCTGTTGGAACCCTATCTGAAAGGAGGAAAAATCGGATTGTTCGGTGGGGCGGGCGTAGGAAAAACGGTATTAATCAAGGAGCTCATCAACAACATTGCCAAAAAGCATAACGGCTTTTCCGTGTTCGCCGGTGTGGGAGAACGTACGCGTGAGGGTAACGACCTGCTACGCGAAATGATTGAGTCCGGTGTCATCAAATACGGCGACGAATTTCTGAAAAGCATGGAAGCCGGGCATTGGGACCTGTCGAAAGTAGACATGGATGAGGTGGAAAAATCCCAAGTGGCCATGGTATTCGGACAGATGAACGAACCGCCGGGCGCACGTTCTTCCGTAGCGCTTTCCGGTCTGACCTTAGCCGAGTCTTTCCGTGACAACAATAAGGGAGACGGACCGCGTGACATTCTGTTCTTCATCGACAACATCTTCCGTTTCACCCAGGCCGGTTCCGAAGTGTCCGCCCTGTTGGGACGTATGCCCTCGGCCGTGGGTTATCAGCCGACACTGGCTTCCGAAATGGGACAGATGCAAGAACGAATCACGTCCACGAAGAACGGATCTATCACGTCTGTACAGGCCGTGTACGTGCCTGCCGACGACTTGACCGACCCTGCCCCGGCCACGACATTCACGCATCTGGATGCCACGACCGTACTGAGCCGTAAAATCACGGAGTTGGGCATTTATCCTGCGGTGGATCCCTTGGAATCCACATCGCGTATTCTTGATCCGCTCATCGTGGGACAGGAACATTACGAAACGGCCCAGCGCGTCAAACAAATCCTGCAACGGAACAAGGAGCTGCAAGACATCATTTCCATCCTCGGCATGGACGAGCTTTCGGACGAAGACCGTCTGACGGTGAACCGCGCACGACGGGTACAACGTTTCCTGTCGCAACCCTTTGCCGTGGCCGAACAGTTCACAGGCGTGCCGGGCGTCATGGTATCCATCGAAGACACCATCAAAGGATTCAAAATGATATTGGACGGAGAGGTGGACGACCTTCCCGAACAGGCTTTCCTCAACGTGGGCACCATTGAAGACGCCATTGCCAAAGGAAAAGAATTGTTGAGCGCAGCCCAAAACTAAATCGTATGGAAGAGGATAAAATTCATTTGCTCATCGTGTCGCCGGAAAAGACTTTGTTCGAAGGCCCGGTGAAGTACGTAAGACTTCCCGGCAGTGCCGGACAGTTCGCCGTATTCCACAACCACGCGCCCCTGATTTCGTCCCTCGACGCAGGAGAAGTCGTTTACCGGAGTGGAAAAGACAAGATCTGCTTGAACATTTCAGGTGGTTTTGTAGAAGTGAATGACAACACAGTCTCCGTCTGCGTAACGGAAGTGACGGCCTGACCCCTTTCAGGTCAGGCTGCATAAAAAGATAAGTTTAAGGAATGAAGCTACTAAAATATTTATGCTGTATAGGTTTATGCCTGTTGATGTTCATGCCACGGCAGGCACAGGCTGAAGAAACCCAAGAAATAGATGTGTACGAAATCGTTTTCGGCCACATCGAAGACGCATACGAATGGCATATCACAGACATCGGAGATGCCTCCATACGCATCCCCTTGCCCGTGATTGTGAAAAGCTCTTCCGGTTGGCATATATTTTCTTCTGCCCGTCTGAGAAATCAAGCCCGATACGAAGGATTATACATCGCACCGGATGGCGAATATAAAAATAAAATCGTAGAAAAAGACGCCACGGGAGAAGAAATCCGTCCGTTCGACATCTCCATCACCAAAAACGTGCTGGCACTGTTCATCAACAGCGCCATATTGGTGGCCATCATGCTGGGATGTGCGCGTTGGTACAAGCGTCACGAAGTGAGCGAAGGAGCACCTAAAGGCGGTGTGGGCATGATAGAGGCTCTGGTGGTCATGATAAACGATGAAGTCATCAAAGGATGTATCGGGGAAGACTACCGGAGATACGCTCCCTACTTGCTGACCGCGTTCTTTTTCGTTCTGGTTAACAACCTGATGGGTATTCTTCCAATCTTTCCGGGAGGAGCTAACGTCACGGGAAACATTGCCATTACATTGGTATTGGCATTGTGCACCTTTCTCTTCACCAACATCTGCGGAACAAAAGCCTATTGGAAGGATATCTTTTGGCCGAAAGTCCCCTTATGGTTGAAAGTTCCCGTGCCTCTCATGCCTATGATTGAGCTATTCGGGATTTTCACCAAACCATTTGCTTTGATGATCCGTCTGTTTGCCAACATCATGGCCGGGCACGCAGCCATCCTAAGTTTGGTAGCCATTATCTTCATTACGGTGAAGGCAGGTCCGGTCATCAACGGTTCCATGACGGTCATATCCGTACTTTTCGGTATCTTCATGGACATGCTGGAACTTCTTGTAGCCTTCATCCAAGCGTATGTATTCACCATGTTGTCGGCCGTGTTCATCGGACTGTCACGCGTAAAAGAAGAGAATTAAAGGAAAACTATTAGAAAATTAAGTATAACCCTTAAAAACAGAAACATTATGTTATTATCCATTTTATTACAAGCTATCGGAGGTATAGGTCTTACCAAGTTGGGTGCAGCGATTGGCGCTGGTATTGCCGTTTTGGGTGCAGGTATAGGTATCGGACGCATCGGCGGGTCGGCCATGGACGCCATTGCACGACAACCGTCGGAATCCAACAACGTGCGTATGAATATGATCATCGCGGCAGCTTTGATAGAAGGTGTAGCCCTCATCGCCATTGTCGTTTGTCTTTTGACATTGTTCCTCTAAACCGTTGTTGCTTATGGGACTGCTAACCCCGGATCCGGGCACACTGTTCTGGATGGTGATTATATTCGGAATCGTATTCTTCATCTTGGCTAAATACGCATTTCCTGTCATCACCGGAATGGTGGACAAACGGAAACAATACATAGACAGTTCGCTGGAGGCTGCCCGCCAGGCCAACGAGCAGTTGCAGCAGGTAAAAGCCGAAAGCGAAGCACTGCTGGCACGGGCACACGAAGAGCAGACCGCCATACTGAAAGAAGCTTCCGCCACGCGCGACCGCATCATCGCCGAAGCACGCGAACGGGCTCGCACCGAAGCGCGGAAAGCTTTGGATGAAACCCGCCACCAGATAGCTGCGGAAAAAGAAAGCGCCATCAACGACATACGTCGGCAAGTAGCGATACTGTCTGTAGATGTGGCTGAAAAGGTATTGCGTAAAAAACTGTCTGATGATAAGGAACAGCTTGAATTAGTGAACAGACTGTTGGACGAAGTTAAATCAAACAACAACATTGAATAATGGATATAGGAATTATTGCAAGACGTTATGCCCGCGCATTGTTGCTCTTCGCATGCGAGAACGGACACGAAACCTTGGTGTACGAACAGGCCCAACAACTCCTGTTCCAATACAACCAGCTTCCGGAGTTCCGCCATACGATAGAGAATCCGATGGTGAGCCGTACAGAGAAAATAAAGCTCTTGCACAATGCTACCGCCGGAGCGGACACATGCGAAGAGTTGACCAAATTCTTCTATCTGCTACTTGAAAAAAGGCGCGAAAAGCTATTGGCTTTCATCCTGCATTCTTTCTTATTCTTATATCGGAAAAAGAAAAAAATACGTCAGGGAAAACTTGTCACGGCAATGCCGCTACCGGAGGAAACCCTCAACGAGCTGAAAGCGCTCATCCTGAAACGCTATCGGGGACGCACGGTGGAATTCAACACCAAGGTAGACCCCGACATCATCGGTGGCGGCATTCTGGAAATCGGCTATTGGCGAATCGACGCCAGCATAGCCGGACAGTTGAAACGCGTGAAGAAACAGTTCATCGAGAAAAACAGAAGAATCGTATAATGAAAAGGAAACAAGAATATGCCAGATAAGATAAGACCCAGCGAGGTTTCGGAGGTATTGCTCCAACAGCTCAAAGGAATCAACACGTCCATCCAGTTCGACGAAGTGGGCGCGGTGTTGCAGGTCAGCGACGGCGTGGCACGTATTTATGGATTGCTCCATGCCGAGGCCAATGAATTATTGGAATTTGAAAACGGAGTGATGGGAGTGGTGATGAACCTGGAAGAAGACAACGTGGGAGCCGTCCTCTTAGGAGCCACCGACCTCATCAAAGAGGGCATGATTGTGAAACGTACGGGACGCATCGCCTCCATACGGGTCAGCGAGAACATGCTGGGGCGCGTCATCGACCCGTTGGGCGTTCCTTTGGACGGAAGAGGCACCGTAGGAGGGGAACTTTTCGAAATGCCGCTGGAACGCAAAGCTCCCGGAGTCATTTACCGCCAACCGGTATCTGAACCTCTGCAGACAGGCATCAAGGCCATCGACGCCATGATTCCCATCGGACGGGGACAACGCGAATTGATCATCGGCGACCGCCAAACGGGGAAGACCGCGATAGCCATCGACACCATCATCAACCAACGTTCCGCATACGAGGCGGGCAAACCGGTGTACTGCATCTATGTGGCCATCGGGCAGAAATCCAGTTCAGTAACGCAGCTGGTGGAAAACCTGAAGCACCGGGGCGCTATGGACTATACCATTGTGGTGGCTGCTACGGCGGGAGACCCGGCTGCATTGCAGTATTACGCTCCCTTTGCAGGGGCTGCCATCGGAGAGTATTTCCGTGATACCGGCCGTCATGCGCTGGTGGTCTATGACGACTTGTCCAAGCAGGCGGTG
>ERZ779725.1061-NODE-1061-length-16266-cov-4.966504_pt1 | contig 16266 bp, 8 predicted proteins | sample MGYA00511890_ERZ779725 | MGnify/ENA primary metagenome ERZ779725 (study PRJEB29588, sample SAMEA2148549) | human gut metagenome | biome: human gut; feature: human-associated habitat; material: faeces | place: Denmark | collected 2008/2010 ...
GAACACGGTTCGCCGCTACAGACTATACACCGTTTTCATCAAATCAAAAATTTATGTTCTAACAAATTATTTCATCAAGGCGGGCGTCCAATGAACGCCCCTACTGATTAAACAAAAACGGTCGGGAAACAATGATTTGCATTTTGCAAACTGTCTTCCCGACCGCAATTTTCAATTTTCAACTTTCAATTTTAAAAAAATCACAGATGCAAAATCAGCTTTGCAACGCCGAAATAGATAAGCAATGAAAGCGAGTCGCAGACTGTTGAAATGAGCGGATTCGCCATAACGGCAGGGTCAAAGCCGACCTTGCTTGCCAAAAGAGGCAGACTGCTGCCGACAAGCTTTGCCATAATAATTGTGCCGACAAGCGTAAGCGAAATTACAAGGGCAATCATAAATGCGTTTTCCTGACCGTTGAGATCAAACAAAAGCAGTTTTACAAAGTTTGCCGCCGCAAGGGTAATACCGCAAAGAATTGACACCCTGAATTCTTTCCACAGCACAAGGAAAATGCTCCTGAAATGAATTTCACCGAGCGACAACGCACGGATTACGGAAACCGATGCCTGAGAACCTGCGTTACCGCCCGAACCCGTAATCATCGGGATAAACGATGAGAGAATCAAAACATTTGCAAGCACAGCCTCAAATGATGAGATAATCGCACTTGTAAAGGTTGCCGAAAGCATGAGTATAAGCAGCCACGGCGCTCTCTTTTTGTACAGGCCGAAAACGCTTGTTTTCATATACGGTTTGTCAGACGGCAATACGGCTGCCATCTTTTCGATATCCTCGGTAGCCTCTTCCTGAATAACATCAATAGCGTCGTCAATTGTTACGATACCGACAAGTCGGTTTTCGTTATCAACAACAGGAAGAGCAAGGAAGTTATAGTTTGAGAACATCTGGGCAACCTGCTCCTGATCGGCAAGAGTAGTTACCGAGATAACATTTTCCTCCATAATCGACTTTACAAGCTCGTCATCTTCGGCAAGCAAAAGGTCTTTTACGGTGGTAATACCGATAAGCTTGTTGTTGGCATCGGTTACATAGCAGGTGTAGATTGTCTCCTTGTCAACACCTGTTCTTCTGATTCTTTTAATAGCCATTTCAGCCGTCATATCGGGACGAAGCAGAATAAACTCGGTTGTCATAATCGAGCCTGCGCTGTCCTCGGGATATTTCAAAAGCTCGTTAATCTGCTTTCTCATATCCTTGTCGGCCTGTCTTAAAATACGCTTTACAACATTGGCAGGCATTTCCTCAATAAGGTCAACGGCGTCATCGACAAATAACTCATCGACAACCTCTTTCAGTTCGCTGTCGCTGAAGCCGTGGATAAGGAATTCCTGAGTTTCATCATCCATTTCGACAAAGGTTTCCGCCGCAAGCTCCTTTGGCAGAATACGAAACAGAATCGGCATTTTTTCATCCTGTAGATTTTCAAAAACCGCCGCAATGTCAAACGGTTTCATCGTAATCAAAATGTCACGCAAAGTGCTGAACTTTTTGTCATCAAGCAACACTTTGATAGTTTCGGTAAGGGTTACATTAACCTGTTCCATCATCTTTTCCTCCTTTTTAATTCAATTGGAAGTAAAGACGGTGTCACCCTGAGTATTAAATTAAATCAATTCAAATTAAAATAAAAATACAAAGCAAAATCAATAAAACAAAATGAACGCACAAGCGCACATTCTGTTGCAACTTCGCCCGGGTACAGCGCCTTTATTACCGTCTGCGTCCATTAAGTTTTCACCTCATTCGCATTTAAATTCGGGCAAAAGCCCGTACATATTTATTTTATTCTTTTTTATGTCCGATGTCAACGGATTTATCCGCTAAAAATCCACTTTGCAAACATTTTACATTATCCTCTGTAACAGCTTGGTAACTCGGTATAATATTTCTTGCTTTTTGAAGTGTATCAATGTATAATGAATATGCATGATTTAAAATAAAATTTCAAAGATTGGAGATTAACCGTTATGACAGATATGGTTAAAAAATATGTTCCCTATGCGGTAATAATTTTGCTTGTTTATATGCTGTTGCCGCTTGTGTTTATTCCAGGCGCAATGCAAAAGTTTTCACCCGTTGCATATGACTTTGTGTTCCCGATTACAGCAATCGGCTGTTCGGCACACTACTGTTCAAAACACGGACTTGACTTTCTCTTTGCACTCATTGCGCCGATTATTTATCTTCCAAGTATGCTCATCTACAACGGCGGATTTTCTTCAAGCACACTTTCAACAAACCTTATTCTCCTCGTAGTTTATCTTGTTGCCGGAATTTTCGGACTTTTCCTCGGCGACCTTGCTTTCGGTGACAAGCGCCGTCAGAAAGAAAAGGCAGAACAGGAAGAAGCAGAGGAAATGCTTCTTGAGGCAAAGCGCCGTGAAAAGGAAGAGCTTGAGAACATGACTTCATCAAGCAAAAAGTCCGAAAGAAAAGCACCTTACAGACAGGAACGCAGGCCTGCACGCAGACCGTCGCCTGCCCCGCAGAAAACCGAAACAGCAGATGACGATGATTTTGATTATGACAAGTACCTTTCCGGTATTGACAGAAAGCAAGATCCGAACGAAAGCGAAATTGACGATATCTTAAACGAATACGGACACTAACGGCGAGCCGCCGTTCCCAGTTCGTGCAGATAGTATTTATAAGGGCGAAAATAAAATGCCCGAGCAAAACTTTATAGCTGAAAATGTAAAATCAAAGTCGGGAAGACAATTTGCGAAATGCAAAGCATTGTCTTCCCGACTGTTTTTGTTTAATCAGCAGGGGTGTTCATTGGACTCCCGTTTTGATTAAATTTTATGTTTAAATAAGATTATGTGATGTTATGGAAGTTGTGTGTAATTTGCGACATATATATAATCTGTCTTATCAAAAAGATTGTACCATTACTTCGTCAATTTGCTTTTATATGAAATTTTTGTTTAAATCAACCCAACGATATACTTCTGAATCAAGGTTGCGTCAACAACACTGATTTCACCGTCATGGTTTACATCGCTGTTAAAAAGCTGAGTCTTGCCGAATTCTACAATACCTGCAACATATTTCTGAACAGATGTTGCATCTACAACCGTAATGTTTCCGTCTGGATATACATCACCGCAAGTCAGGCAGTTCAATTTGCCACCAATCGTTGTTTTACACTCTGCGCCGTTTTTAAGTCTGCAATATTTATAAGCCATAAGGCCCGTATCCTCGCCAAGCTGTCTTGAAATATAAAACTCCGCATAGCCGTTCTTATCGGGGACAAAAGATGTTACCGCACCTCCGCTGACAAAATATGCGCCCGAGGTTGCATAGCAAGGTTTGCCGCTGCTGTCTGTACCGAAATCCTCATATGTAAAGTCAAAATTCTTGTATGTGCCATCGCTGAGTTTTCCGGTCATTGTGCCATCATCATTAAAGACATCAGGAAAATAGTCGGAGAGTTTAATCCTCATCTTAACATATTCTCCGCCTGTTGAATCATAATTGAATTTCATACCCGTATTACCAAAATAACGATTATCCGCTGTTATCATATGGCGAGTAAATTCCTGATTTTTCGGGAGATTTACAAACTTCGGTGCATCAATACATTCCTTAAACATCACGCTGTACTTTTGATAATCCGTTGATATGAACATTGCCCCGAAATTCTTTGCCGTATTTTCGGTATATCCCGTTGTTGTAACAAAAAGCTGATTGTTTGAGATTTTCTGCGTTGTACTTGTAACTTCAAAGTCCTTGCGATCTTCATACTCGCTTACCGCACCTGTCATAAGAACCGAACCGACAGTAAGCACACCGCACATTGCGATTGCAGTTATTTTTTTAATTATATTTTTCATTGTTTTTCCTCTTTCTATCAGTAGGGGCGCTCATTGTGTCAAGTGCAACATGGACGCCCGATTTGATTGAATTTTATGTTTTCGCAAAATCAGTTGATGTTATGGAAGTTGTGCGTAATTGGCGACATATATATAATCTGTCTTATCAAAAAGATTGTACCATTACTTCGTCAGTTTGCTTTTACATGAAATTTTTATTTAACTCAACCCTACAATATACTTCTGAATCAAGGTTGCGTCAACAACACTGATTTCGCCGTCATTGTCTACATCACTGTTAAAAAGCTGAAGCTTGTCAAAGTCCTCAATACCTGCAACATATTTTTGAACAAGCGTTGCATCAGTAACAGAAATGTATCCGTTTAAATCCGTATCACCGCAAGTTAAACCGACCAGAGTATCTCCGATTATTCCGTAATCGCAATGAGCGCCGTCTTTAAGTCTGCAATAGCGGTATGACATTACTTTTGTATCTACACCAAGCTGTCTTGAAACATATATTTCAGCATAGCCGTCCTTATCGGGAGCAAAGGATGTTACCACACCTCCGCTTGTCGCATATGCGCCGGATTCCGCATAGCAATTAACACCGATGCTGTCAGTTCCGAAATCTTCGTATGTAAAATCAAAATCCTTGTAAGAACCGTCGCTAAGCTCAGCAGTCATTGTTCCGTTTTCATTGAACAGACGGGAAAAATCGGAAAGCTTGATTTTTACCTTAACATATTCACCGCCTGTTTTGTCAAACTGATAGAATGTCTGAACATTACCGAAATAACCGTGCCCCTGCGTCATCATATATTTTACGAATTTTTCGCCCTTTGGAAGATTTAAAAATCTCGGTGCGTTGATACAATCCTTAAACCATATATCGTAATCCTTTCCTTCGGTTGTTTGGAACTTTGCACCGAAATTTTTATCGGTATTTTCAGTGTATCCCGTAGTTGACACAAAAAGCTGATTGTTTGAGATTTTCTGCGTTATACCTGTAACTTCAAAGTCCTTGTGACTTTCATCCTCGCTTACCGCACCTGTCATAAGAACCGAACCGACGGTAAGCACACCGCACATTGCGATTGCAGTTATTTTTTTAATTGTATTTTTCATTGTTTATCCTCCGTTTTTATTGTTTATCTGTCCGAACCGACAACATATTTCTGCAAAACAGTTGCATCTTCACCGTGATGCAGTCTGCTGTAAATTATGACGCACGCTCACAGATTACATAGTAACGGTCAAAACCGCCGTTGCCGTCACTTATGCAGGTAAACATCGTGAGCAGATCTCTGTCCTTCTGCAAATAGCAGTCGCCTGATTCGTTCGGCTTATTGACTTTGGTTTCAACGACCTTGTAATTGAGTGTATTCCAATAATTTGTGATTGAAACCCTGTCACCGATTTTGAGGTTGCGGAGGTTGTCAAAAAATATTCGACCGATGTATCCCGTGTGACCTGCAAGGACTGCGTTTGTATTCTTACCGCCGATCGGCAATGAGGTTGCACTCATATGTGCCGCACCGTAGCTCATATTTGAGCTGTTCGCACCGAGGTAAATCGGCAGACGCATGTTTATTGTTTCGGCGGTACCTTAGCCGTAAATACCGTCGGTTATGCCGTAATCCTCAAGATTGACGGCAGCCTGTGAATAGGTATCGTTACGGAGCATTTCATACTGGTTCGTTTCAAGTTTTTTGTTGTAGGCAACGCTGTCATTGAAAAGTCTGTCAAGGTCCGCCTTGAAAACAACGGGCTGTTTGGAGGTACGCTTGCCGTCCCTGTCAATTTTGTAACCCTCTTCGTCAACCTTGCCGTCCTTGACCGCCTGTTCAAAAGAGCCGTCCTCAGCTTCTTCAACACGGGTGTCAAAGCCGTCAGCCTCACCGTTTGAAATCTGTGTTCCGATAAAATTTGATATAGGGGGGAATGCGACAAGACCTATTCCGACAACGAGCATTGCTATTGCCACACCCGTAAGTATTTTTTTAATCATCGGAATCACCACCCGAATCATTCTGATTTTCGTCAGCCGAGTCATCTCTCAGCCGTTTTGCACCGTTTGACTTCTTCTTTTTACGCTTGAGCAGAAATACAACCACAAACACAACAAGTGCAACAAAGCCGACAATTATGCCGATTGCGACCGCATAAGGGATTTTGTAACCGAGAAAGAATATGTAACCGTTATCAAATTTTGCAAGCGACTCGCCCGTTTCAATATATTTAGTATCATCGTATGCAACATGCTTGCCACGCACGAGAAGTCTGTGAGTATTAACGCCGTATGGGGTACAGGTGAGGAGCGTTACAAGGTCTTCGCCGTCAACAATCCGCAAGGAATTGATTTCCGAGGGAAGAACAACTTCGATTTGATCAACCTCATATTTCAGCGTTCTGTCGAGGATATGAACATAGAATTCATCGCCGACCTTCATATCGGTGAGGTAATCGAAAAATGTTTCGCCCGGATAACCCGAATGGGCAGAAATTACGGAATGTGTGCTTGTACCGCCTACAGGCAGGGAAGTATTTTGAAGATGTCCTGCACCTTTGGAAAGAACCTCTTCGCTTGTGCCGTGATAAATCGGCAGATAAACATTGATTTTCGGCACATCAATATAGCCGATAAGACCGTTATCATCAACATTGAGAGTTTTCTCATAATTTGCGCCGATTTTCTGAAAAGCCTTTTCGTCGAATGGGTCGGTAATTATCATATTATTTGAAAGGCTGTTATTGTACTTAGCAGCCTCTTCAAACATTTTTTGAGTTTTCTCACTCGGCATCTGGGCAACCCTGTTGGTGTACTCCTTAACCATGCTTCGACTGACATAGTTATTAATTGCGGAGCTGACAAGCGGATAGCTCATTATGCCGATTCCTGCAACAAATATTAAAACTATTAGTAAAATTGACAGCTTTCGTTTCATAAAATTTTCCTTTTCTGCGTGTTTTGTTCCGTTGTTATTATACTATATTTTACTATTTATCGCAACTGCGTGCCGCAGTCCCAGTTCGTGAAGATAGTTTGCGCAATGCCAAAACATATCCTGCCCGAGCGAAAGGTTTAGTTAAATGTAAAATTGAAAATTGAAAATTAATGTCGGGAAGACAGTTTGTAATGTAAAAAACATATTATGCCCGACTGTAAAAATGTAATGGTTCTCCCCTACAGACAATACACAATTTTCATCACATCAAAACATATTATATAAACATAAATATTCATCCGCCTCTACGGCTCTTCTGTAAATAGAACGGGGATGCGTTGCCGCATCCCCTGAAAATTACATATATCATATCACAGATTTTAAGATAAAGATATTCGATTAATTATTTAGCTGCTTTCTTTCTCTTAAGAACAAAGAGAAGAACGCCTGCACAAGCGATAAGTGCTGCACCGCCAACATAGAACATCATTGTACCCATACCACCTGTCTGAGGAACAGTTACAGGGTAATCCTTAACTACTGTAGCAGCGCCGTTTTCAACTGTACCAACTGGTGTGTATGCCTTTGCAACAGCTGTTACTTTGAATATAGTAGAGTTGATGTTGTAGCCTGCAGGAGCCTTTGTTTCCTTTACAAAGTAATCAACGCCAGGTGTAAAGTAGAACTCATTTGAACCATAGTAGAACTTATCGTTTCCGTTAGTTGTTGTTGTTGCCTTAACAGTTACGCCATCAACTGTAATTGCCTCGGTGCATGCTGAATCCTTATAAAGTGTGAATTCAGCGCCTGCAAGCTTTGTTGATGTTGCGTTACCGTCAACCTTTGTTACATCAAGACCTGCAGTTGCAACATTTACAGTATTATTACCTGGCTTGTATGTGAAGTTGCCTTCATTACCATAGTAAAGACCGTCTGTGTTGGGGAGGTCTGTAGTAACTTTTTCAGCGATATCAGCGTTTACCTTAGCTGAGAATGTTACCTTGATTGTGTCATAACCGTAGAACTTGTCACCCTGAAGGAGTGCATCTGATGCAACGACTGCGAATGTAGCTGTTGCTTCATTGCCAGTGGCATCTTTATAAGCATAACCAGGAACTACTGTGAAGTCGCCGTCCTCTGCAGGTGTTTCAGCACCATCCTTAACAAAGTAAACCTTTACAGTACCGTCAATGAGCGAAAGAGCGTTGTCCATGTTATCAACAATTGCATACTTTGCAATCTTGTTAGTTGTTGAACCTGCTGTTGAAGCTGTAAGTGTGTAATCAGCGTTCTTCTGTGTACCAACATTGCTGTCTGCAACTGTCTTTGTAACTGTGATACCTGAAACATCAATCTTTGAAGCAAGGTTTACTGTTTCATAATCGTATGTCCAGTCTTTGCCATCGAAGTAAGGAAGTGAGATGAGTGAACCCTGTACAGACTTAACTGTACCAGGCTTCTTAGAGCAGTATACATAATAGATACCGTCTGCAAGGTCTGTAATCTCCTGTGTAGAAACATCTGCTGAACCGTCATATTTGAATGTAACAGTCTTATCAGCTGTACCTGTCCATGACATACCATCACAAATTGTGATGATTTTCTTGCTCTTGTCTGTATCTGTTGAGTTGAGAGCGTTTACAAGGTCAGTGTTGCTTGCATAAGCATCTTCAACTGTTACTGTACCTGTTGTAGTATCAACCGTTGCGAGCTTGAAGAATTTGTACTCATAAGTACCAACATAGTCGGCTTTATCACCTGTTGTATCGGCATTAGGGTTGCATGATACTGTAAGTGTTGTAGCAGCGCTTGCTGAGAATGGGATCATGAGAGCGATCATCATTACTGCGAGAACTGCTGCAAAGATTTTCTTTGTAGTTTTCATTTTTCTTTCTCCTTTGTGTTTGATTTAATATATGTAATTATATTCTAACCGAATGGTTAAACGGGTTGGGGTGGCTGCATGGCAGACACCGGCTAACAACGGTGTCCGTAGCAGTCAAAGAGGTTTTCTATGAAAGAAACATATGATTAAAAAATCACCTGTTCTAACAAGTTAAATCATATTGGGTTACTTTCTGCGTCTTGCTCTGCATTTTTTACGAGCTTTTCCGTAATAGATTGCGTAACCCGTGAACATTGTCACCGCAAGACCTGCAACCGACAAACCGAGAACAACATAGCCGTTCATACCGTCACCGCTTGCCTTAGGCATTGTTATTGCACCGTCAACATAATTATATGTAACATCGTACTTACCCTCAACAGGAAGTGTGAAGTAGGAAAGTGTGTAGTTCGGGGTGTAACCCTCTGACGGTTTGTACTCAAACAGACAGTATGTCTGATATGTTGAAGTACCTGATATATAATTGTCGGAACTGTCGCTCCATACAACATTACCGTTTGTTTTTGTGAACTCACCCTGACCGTCCTTGAAGATTGTCAGATTGTCAAACACAGCCTGACCGTTGCTGTCTGTCTTTTTAGAAGTCATATGAGTTTTCATTGAGGCATCTTTAATGATTGTATTGATATCATCTGCAGTAAAGATACCCTCCTCGGATACCTTCATCACAGCAAATTCCGTATCACTTACATTACCGCCTGTCTGATTCTTCTTGTTTACTGTTGCACTTCCGTGTGTGGTTTCATTTTCAAACACGGCTTTTTCAACAGGAGAAGAATTGTTGAAGTAAGTTGCAAGCTGAGCATCGGTTTTGCCTTCAATATCTGAGCTCTTAACCTTAATGTACTTAGCCGCCGTTACTTCACCGCTTTCAAGCAATTCAATCTCGGCAAGCCAGGTGTTTGTATCCATTTTATAATCGGATGCATTTGCACCTTCGGCAAGAGCCTCGGTAATCTTAAATCTGTAAACACCCGCAGTGACTAATTTGAGGTTTTTGAATTCAACCTTACCGTTTTTGTCAGGTGTTTTCAAATTCGTGGAAATTGTTTTTGCGCTGTTTGTCTTGATAATATTGCCGTCGGCATCCTGTTTTGCTGTATCCATTGATTCAAGACCTGTCAATGTATAAACGAACTTGCTGCCGCTGTAAGCCTGACCGTCAAGAGTCTTATTTACCGAAATGGCAATGTTTGTAGGATTAACCTTATTGATAAATTTAAGCGCATTTCCTGCTTCGGCGAGAGTACCGACAAATGTACCGTTGAAGTCCTGATTGCCTACTTTATAAGGAACATAACCTATAACATTTTTCTCTGTAATCTTATAGGTTGCACCTACAGGAATATTGAGAAGCTTAATGCTTTCGCCCTTTTTGATTGTGAACGAACCGTCCTTAGATGTGCGATAAACTGTGTTTGAATAACCACTTGCATCCTTTTCTTTGAGCTGATACTCAAGAGGATAGGTCTTGTAGTCATAGGTTGAATCGCTGCCGTCAAAGTCGAGAGCAATCGCAAATGTAAACTGCTGATTTGTATCGTAATCGGTTTCACCGTCTTCATTAACAACATTCTTTGAAATTTCAAGAGGTGCTGTCATTATACTGTTGGTATAGTTGAGCTGGAGCTGTGCATAAGCACTGTCATCTTCGGGATCTACAAGCTTGAATTCCGAGTTCGCAGTTGAACCGCTTTTGATTGTTGAACCGACTCTGTTGTTAACGAGCTCCCAGTTTGTTGTGTATTTAAGCTTACTGCTGTCTGTTGACTCGTCAACCGTCATATTATTGTCGGTCTTGAATGAGTTGTCAAAGTCAGCCATATAATCATCTTTAAGTGTGAAACCGCTGTTTAAAAGAGTTTCACTGCTTGTGCTTTTGTCTGGTTTTGTAAGCTTGTAGCCTTTACCGGAGGTATCTTTATCGTTCTCTTTGATTGTATAATCAAAAGCTTCATTAGCTTTGAGGTCATCTGAAATTTCAGAAACAACATTGCCTGTATCAAGTGCCTTTGTAACCTTGAGGTCATTGTTGGCAGGTGTCATTGTGAAATTTACTTTGAAGTTAGACTCAGCCTCACCACGCTCCATATAGAATACTACCATATGGTATGTCTTGTTAGGATCAAGCTGAACGCCATTGTTGATTGTCTTTGTAACGGGTTTACGAATTATCGGATGTGACAAAGCGTCTCCGGTATACGGAGTGCCGTCACCGTTCCACATTTTACCGTAAAGATCTGAAAGCTTAAGGTTTGCTTTAAGCGTGCCGCCGGTACCCATATTCTTCCACTTACAGAAGTTAACTTCTGTATTGCTGCCAAGTAGATCCTTTTTGAATTTGTAAAAACCGTCTGATATTTCATAAGGATCTACATAATATCCATCTTCATTATATACACCAACCTTTTTATCCTGCCAAACATTCAAACAGAAGTTATTATAATCACCTGTCTTAACCCAAAACTCACCTTCCGGAACTGTAAGTTTTGTCGACGATGATGAAGGTGAGTAGTCGGCAAATACATCGTCAGCTGTTGCTTGCATTTTATTAAAGTCAATTGAACCGCTTGCCTCTTTATGGTCACCGCCGAGGTCGAGAGCAAGCTCTGCATCAGCACCTGTTGAATCCTCACCGATATAAACCCAAAGGTCATCGTCACCGCTGAAGTTAAAGGTTGCAGGTTTGTTGTCTGCAAGTAAACCGCCCTTCGGAACTCTGAAGTCTATATCAAGTCTGACACCAAAGCCATAGTTAAGGTTACAGTTAGTACCCTTGCCCGCTGATGTGTTCTGAGTATTGTTGAATGGGAAAACACCATAACCGTTTTCTGTACCGCCGAATTTTCCCAAATCATCGTGTACACCATATGTTTCGCCCGCACCGTAGTTAATTTTTTTAGGTGTAAGGCCGTCCCATGTAAAGTAGATGTTATCGGTTGCATTTTTTGAAGTGAATTCATAAGTAGTAACACCATCACCGTCAGTAGTTGCACGGAACGGGAAAGATGACTTATAAACATTGGCAACTCTTTTATCATTATATGTAGCGGTTGAAAGTGCCTCAGCATCAAAGTAAGGAGCCTTGACACCATTTGCAACCTGAAGATTGCCCTTACTGTCAAGCCTGTTGTACATAAGACCCTGTAAGGACTGGTTATAATTACCGTCGCCCCATGCCATACCGTTGGCGTTGTTTACTGCATAGTAATAGTTATCATTATAATCGTTGATGTTTGTAAGTCCTGCTACGTGGTCCGTAAATTCTTTGTAGTGTTCCCCACCCTTATACATATTACCGAAGTAGAGAGGATACTTCCAGTCCGATTTATGATCTAAAGCAATGTTGCTTATGTAGCTGTTGAAGTTATCAAACTGATACCAATAGTCATACATTTTGTCATTATCCTGACACTGAAGATACCCTTTCTCCTGCTCCATATCAGACCAGTAGTCAAAGTATGTTGCGTCAACGCCTACGATGTCAGAATTATCTGAGAATGAATTTTCAACGACAGCACCATAGTTTACATTGTCTATTTCCGAGAATTTTGTCCAGCCTTCGCCTCTGGCTGTCTTAACATATGTAGCCGTGTTCTTGCTGTAGCCAAAATAATCATATCCCGAACCTGTCGGATATGATGTTGCAGAAGATGCACCGTTGAGGTTATGTTCGTTCGGATGGAATCTTAAAAGCGCACCCGCCGGAATTTCACCTTTGAACACCACAGAACCGCTTACCTTGGTGTCTATGGTGTCTTTTGTAAGCTCAACTGTTCCTTCATAGGCATCGTTGTAGTCAAAAGTTGCATAAACCTTTGTAAGCGACTTCCAGTCATCGTTTGAAACATAAACTGTTTTATATGTTGCTTTCGACTGTTTGTCGGGAGCTTGAACAGAAAGGTATTTACTTTCTTTGAACGAGCCGTCAGTTGTAAGATAAAATTCTGTGTCGCCCGTAGCACCAGAAATGTCGATGGTCTTGATGAACGGGTTAGTCCACTGACTTTTTGAAGCATCATAAAGAGCATTATCGGCACTGTATGAGTCATTAATACCGAGGTCGCTTGTTTGTGTTTCGCCCTTGTTGCTGAAGATTACATTTTTATGGGATGACTTAACATCTACATAGTAGTAATCGCTGCCTGAAGATGTCTTAGTCATTGCAGCACCCGGCCACTCTGCGTTGAAGTCAGTATCGTTTACCCAAGAATATGCATAAGCTTCATTATAGGTATTATTGCTGTTATAAAGATAGATACGGCGAAAATCTTTTGCAACAGTCGTTTTGGGAAGAGTAAAATTAACCCCGGAAGAAAGCTCAATTCTTGTTGCACCGGATGGTGCAGTGGCTTCAAAAACTCCCGACGAAGGATCTTTGCTTACAGTACCCGTACTGAGAACCGTGCCGTCATCCTTAGCAAAACGATATGTAACAGAAAAAAAATCTTTCCATTCCTTATTCTTGGTCAGGTTAATATAAATCTTCTGATCCAAAGATGTTGCCGCAAACACATTAAGCGACATACCCGACACGGCACATATCGAAAGCATGAGGGTAAGTGCAAGCACAAGAGAAAAGCTTTTCTTTGCGGTTATGCAAAGCTTTTTACCTAATTTCATAATTTTTTCTTCTCCTTCATTGCCGATTACTTTGTTTTGGCAGTCAAAGTACAATTAAACAGAACTGCATAGGACAGTCCAACATATCTGCCAACTAATTATGAAACGCAATTTTTTGAATTTGTTCTTCTTTTCTACTTGTATACAATTGTATAATATTTTATTGCATATTTGTAGAGGCAATACAGCCAAACTTTGGGTAATATTTTTGGTTATTTTGCATATCTGCAAGCACGATTTAATATTTTTGACCATAATGTGATTTTATTACTTATTTATCGCCATTTTTTGTGTTTAAGATAAATTATACCCATTATACAACCTTAACAGGCAGTTAAAAAGTCAATTTCAGCACTAAATTTGTTGATTTTTAATTCTTTTTCAAAAATATCAAAAATTTTTATGCAGGTTTACTCCATGCTGTGCGTGCGAAAATATGTATTATTTTGCGATTGCTGCTTTTAAAATGCCCCAAAACCTACATTTTACTGAAATTTTCAGATATATTTTTATAATCAGTTTCTATATCCGATAAAATTAATCACCGAATACCTTGAAAATTCGGCACAAATAAAGGGCAGAGTATTGCTCTCTGCCCTCAAAATGTAATTCACTTAAATCGCAATTATACAAACCGCTTTATGCAAACATATTAAAGATCTCTGCCGCAGCACTTCTTGTACTTTTTACCGCTGCCGCACGGACAGGGATCGTTTCTGCCGATTTTCTTGCCCTTACGGATAGTCTTGTTGACAGAATCCGTACCGTCTGCAGAAGTTTCTGTAGGCTGAGCAACCTGCTCACGGTGAAGCGCTTGCTTTACGGCGTCCGACTGTTCAACAGCTTCTTCATCATCGGATGCAGACTTTGCCGCTGCGGCAGCCCTCTGAGCTGCTCTCTTTGCCGCTGCAATTGCATCCTGTCTTTTCTGAATCTCATAAACACGCTTTGGCATAATGAGCATCATCTTGACAGTATCTTCACGAATGCTTTCAATCATCTCATCAAACATATCGAAGCCTTCAACTCTGTACTCAACAACAGGGTCGTGCTGACCGTATGAACGAAGTCTGATACCGCTCTTGAGCTGATCCATATTGTCGATGTGATCCATCCAATGTGTATCAACATTCTTGAGGAGGTAAACACGCTCCATCTCACGGATTGTTTCCTCGGGAAGAAGTTCTTCGTTTTCCTTGTAGATTTCGAGAGCATCATCAACGAGCATCTTCTGAATCTCTTCGGGTTCCATATTTTCAAGATCTTCAAGGCTGAAATCATACTTTGATTCATCTCTTATAAGCCAGCCTGCGTAGTAATCCTTGAGGCTTTGGAAGTTCCAATGCTCTGCAGGACCTTCGGGGAGATACTGCTTGATTGAAGTTGCGATTGTATCCTCAACCATTTTGAGGATTGTTTCGTGGAGATCCTCACCGTTAAGAACCTGATCACGCTGACCGTAGATGATTTCACGCTGTTTGTTCATAACATCGTCGTACTGGAGGACATCTTTACGAATGCCGAAGTTACGAAGTTCAACCTTTTCCTGTGAGCCTTCGATAATACTTGTGAGCATTTTATTCTCAATAGGCATATCTTCGGCAACATTCATACGCTCCATCATCATTTTCATTCTGTCACCGCCGAACAGACGCATAAGGTCATCCTCGGTTGAGAGGAAGAAACGGCTGACACCCGGATCGCCCTGACGGCCTGCACGACCACGGAGCTGGTTATCAATACGGCGTGACTCGTGTCTTTCCGTACCCATAATGTAAAGACCGCCGGCCTCTCTTACTTTTTCAGCCTCGCCCTTAATTTCTTCCTTATACTTGTCATTCAGTTCTCTGAATGTATTTCTTGCATTGATGATTTCTTCATCATCGGTTTCTGCATAACCTGTAGCTTCTTCAATAAGCTCCTCTGTAAAGCCCTGCTTACGCATTGCGGCTTTTGCCATATACTCTGCGTTACCGCCGAGGATGATATCGGTACCACGACCTGCCATGTTGGTTGCGATGGTTACCGCACCCAGACGACCTGCTTCCGCAACGATTTCCGCTTCCTTCTCGTGCTGCTTTGCGTTGAGAACATTATGCTTAACGCCGCGCTTCTTCAGCATATCACTGATTCTTTCGGAATTTTCAATCGAAATCGTACCGACAAGCACCGGCTGTCCGGTTGCATGCGCTTCCGCAATTCTGTCCGCGATTGCATGGAACTTTGCAGGTTCCTTTGCAAAAATCGCATCGTCAAGGTCTTCTCTGATTACCGGCTTATTCGTCGGAATCACAACTACATCCATGTTGTAGATTTCACGGAATTCGTCCTCTTCTGTCTTCGCGGTACCCGTCATACCGGCAAGCTTGTTATACATTCTGAAATAGTTCTGAAGCGTAATTGTCGCAAGTGTTTTTGATTCAGAACGAACCAAAACGCCTTCTTTGGCTTCGATTGCCTGGTGCAGGCCATTGCTGTATCTTCTTCCGAACATCAGACGACCTGTAAATTCGTCAACGATAACGATTTCACCATCTTTAACGATATAGTCAACGTCTTTCTTCATAATCGCTTTTGCCTTCAACGCTTCGACAACGTGATGGTTGATTTCCATGTTTTCCGGATCACCAAAGTTTTCAATATCAAAGAATTTCTCCGCCTTGTTAACACCTTCGTCGGTAAGGCTGACTCTCTTTTCCTTTTCTTCAATCGTATAATCCGCATCCTCGCCTTCGCGCAAAGTGTTCACGAACTTGTTTGCGATGCGATAAAGGTCGGTGGAGTCATCTCCCTGTCCGGAAATGATGAGCGGTGTTCTTGCTTCATCGATTAAGATGGAGTCAACTTCGTCGATAATCGCATAGTTCAGATCCCGCTGCGTAAGCTGGTCAGCGTAGATAACCATGTTGTCACGCAGATAATCGAAACCGAATTCGTTGTTTGTTCCGTA
>ERZ779725.1062-NODE-1062-length-16263-cov-4.683243_pt1 | contig 16263 bp, 17 predicted proteins | sample MGYA00511890_ERZ779725 | MGnify/ENA primary metagenome ERZ779725 (study PRJEB29588, sample SAMEA2148549) | human gut metagenome | biome: human gut; feature: human-associated habitat; material: faeces | place: Denmark | collected 2008/2010 ...
TCAGCAGGTCGCCGGTTCAAGTCCGGCCAGTAGCTCCAAGGGCAGAGATAATCTCTGCCTTTTATTTTTTCTTTTTCTGAAACGCATTTCAAAATTCAATACGCAACAAAAAATCTCACTTCGTTACGGAGTGAGATTTTGTTTGTTTATTCGTTTTTTCGCTCAAGACCATCTATTGACCATTTATGAAATTGCCGCATTTCCGCCGAGCAAATTTTCCATTGTGTTTGCAACATTTTCTTGCATGGAATCCGCTGCCATTCTACAGCCTCCTTTCTGCTTTTGGCAACTCAAACATTACCACAAGCCTTTTTCAACAGCCGGATAATTATCTTTTTGATTTTTCATCAATCCATTCCTTGAGTTGTTCTTTTGGAATGGATTTTCTTCTGCCCAATTGAACAACAGGGAACGATTTATCTTTTTCAATCAGTTTATACAAACTGACATTTGATATGCCGAGTACCTCTGCCGCTTGATTGACTGAAAGCATTACAGGCATTTCATCAAAATTTTTTACACCTTGTTTACATTTGATTTCACCACAGTAAAAAAATACCACTCTATAATACAGAGAAAAAACTCGGTTTTGTTGATGTGTTTTCAGAAAAAATTTGTAAATTATTTTCACGCAAAAAGAGGTTCGCCCCATTTGTAGGTCGAACCTCTTTCTATACTTATAAATGAAGTCTTTTCAAGTTAATATACACAAAAAACAAAACCGTCATGTTGAAACTTTATGGTGAGTTTATTTGCAAAAGTGGATAATAATCAAATCGCTTTGATGATTTTCTTCAGCTTGTTAAGCGAGTGAATAACAAATGGAATCTTATGAACACTTTATTTTTTTGTAAATTGTACTCAAACAGCGTATAGAAACAATCAAATGTTTTAGATATAATAATCAGGAAATGAATATTGATTATAGTTTTGTCTAATAATGTTGTTTTTCTAAAAATAAATCAATAATCAGTTAGTGAGTTATTTATGTGGATAGTAAGTGAGAGGCTGTGTGTTTTTTTGGGTGTTGAAGTATTAGATTTAAAGTGCCGTGGTTGTGGTGCACCTATAACTATTAACGATACAATTTGTAAATATTGTGGAGGACCGGTTGCAATTTCGACTTTTAATAGTGTTAATAGTATGCCTCTACCTATGGTAAATAAATATGCAAATTCATACAGAAAAGATTTACACAATAATCCATTTGATGTCAATGCAAACAAAGCAACTGCATACTGTTATTTGAAATTGAAAATGTATGACAAAGCATTAGATTGCTTTGAAAAAGCAGTAGAAGATAATTTTGATGATTCGGAAGTATATTTTTATGCGGCAATTTGCTGTTTAAAAGGCAAAAAAGCATTTTTGGCGCAAAGAGCAGAGATCAATAAAGCGGAAGAGTTTTTAAATGCTGCGCTTATGATTGAACCGAAAGGCATTTATTATTATCTATGGGCCTATATAAAATATGATTATTTTAAAAGAAAGTTTTTAAATACAACTCCTAATTATTTGGATATGTTGAATTCTGCAGAACAATTTCAAACATCTGAAGTAGATAAACTCAATTTGTTTGAAATTTTAAATATTGAAAATCCCTTTGAAAAATAATGGTAAAACAAAATTTATACTGGAGGTTAGAATATGGTAGGAGAAATTACAGGACTCATTGCCGGTGCAGCAGCGAATGCCGCACGAGCAAGAAAAGCTCTTGCAGATGCAAAGAAAGGAAAGTCTAAGGAACAAAAAGATATTATAGATTTTTTTGCTTCTGAATATGGCGGCGCAGGTTGTGGATGTCTTAGAAAAGGTTTTAAGTCAATGTCGATGGACGAATATCAAAGAAAAATCGGAGCGCGTTGCAATTCTTTAAACTTAAAAACTAAAGCAATGGAAAAAATCGGACTCGATGAAAGTGAAATTTCGGAGATATCTCCTATTTGTTTGAGTTCATATGTATTTGATGATGATGCGTGGGTTAAGGTTGAAGGAAATATTGCTGTTTCTTCAAAATGCTGTGTTTCATGGATATTCTTTAGTGCTACTCAAATGTATACATATTCATATACATTTGATATGACGAGTGATAATACTTGGGAAGTTACAAATGACTTCTTTTATCAGGATATTACTTGCTTTACAACGGAAAATAAATTGGTTGAAAGAATAATGACTGAAACAGGTAAAGGATGTTTTGGTAAGGGCGAATCTTCTTATAAACAAAATTATATAGTAGATACCTTAAAAATTACTGTTCCGGGTACATCATATACTGTTTCAATGAAAGATGCCGGTGCACAAGCTCAAAGTATTCAAGCTGCAAAAGCAATGCTGAGAGAAAGAATGTTTGTTAAATAAAGACAAATGCAAACGGCAACGCAACTGCGTTGCCGTTTTGAGGTTAGTATGGAAGAATTTGAATTTGATGTTGGTGGTGCTCCGGTAGTTTTTTCTAATAAAAAATCGGCACCATATAATCCACTTAACCGTCCTAAAATCTGTTTTAAAAAATGTATTCTGTGTTTGATTGGCTTCGGAATGTTGATAACTGTGTCGATATTTATATCTAAATTTATATTTTGTAAATGGTGGCACAATTATATTTCTTTAGATGAAAAATATTTTGTTATTATTTTTACTCTTATAGATTCGTTGATTTATTGTTCGATATTTTTAAAGCGTTCACTTATTTGGTTTGTTCATTTATATCAGCATTATGCGCCTGACAGAATAAGACTTAAGTGTGTATTTGAACCAAGTTGCTCTGAATATATGATTTTGTCTATTGAAAAATATGGAGCGATTAAGGGCTTGATTAAAGGTTGTATTAGGTTATTAAGGTGTCATCCGCCAAATGGCGGTAGAGATGAACCATAAAATAAGAAAGGTGTTTTAGTATATTTTATTTAGACGATAGAAATAAATTTGGACTACTTTCCTCTTTAGTATATTTTGTTGTTATATTTATATCTCAAATTATTGATTTTATTAACAATATACGAGGTATGACTTATTCACTTGGATATAGTAGTGCACCAATTCTTCCTTTTTTAATAATCCCTGTTATTGCCTTATTAGTTGTAATTTCATTGGCGAAAGATTCTTTAAAAGATAAAAGTGTTATCATATTTTTCATAGGATTGTTTTTATTTATCGGTTTTTTACTTGCTTCCATTTTTAAGTATTTTAGACAATTTGGGATTTCCGAATTTTTTGCTCTTGTTGGAATTGTAAGTTGTATTTTACTCATGTCAATAAGACTTATAAAATCACAAAACATAGGAAAAAATTGTAGGTTTTATAGGAATATTGTTTATTATTGCATATTTGGTTGACTTTATTGGCGTATACTTCGGAAATGTTTATATTGATAGTTTGCGTGCAATGCTGTCTGTAATACCATCCGGTATTTTTTCTCATATTTTATGTTTTATGAAAATTTATAATTACGGTGAATAGTATGATAAAAACTACATTATTACAAAATGGTGAATATGCAGGAATTTGTACACTTGAAATAACTTCTATACCTCATATTTCTATTTTAGAATCAGAATACAGTAATAAAACAAAAGAAGAAATATTGCTTAAGTATAAAGCCGATATGCAAGCATTGATTTCCGAACTTTATCAAAACTACAAATTAAATGATAATAATGATATTTCATATGAACTGTTATGGGTTACTACTCCTGTAGAGAATCAAACATTTAAAGCGAAAATTAAATTGTTTATAAATGTAAGAGTTGTTAACAAAAGTAATGATGCATTAAAAGCTTCAATTCAATCATCGATTCAGTTGATAAAAAACAGCCTTACCAATAATAAGTATGATGTTGAATCTGTAGTTGATGATACCGAATTTGATCTGTTAAGAAAGAAAAATAATATATTTTCTCTTTCAAAAGAAACAAGAGTTATCAATTTGCAAAATCAAATGGTTCCTTATTGCTATACTGCAGATCGTTTATTGGAAACTCAGTTAAGTTTGGATAAGATAGTTAATACTATTGTAGATTATCCTTACAGCATTTTATCACTTCAACTAACACCGATTTTACTTTCAGATGAAGAAAAAACAACGGTAGAACAAATGGGGCAAGTGCTTAATTCGCTTTCTCAGGGAATTATGGAAATGGGTAATATTAGTATTTCTGCTGCACAAAAACCAGCAGAAAATTATAAATATTATGCCGAATTGAAGGATGGTCCTTTATTTAGATACTCAATTAATGTTTTTTCTGATGATGTTGGTACTTCAAATATTTCATCAAGAGTTTTTGGTCAATTGGTCAGTGTTACGGAAGAAAAGAACTACTTAACACAAAATAGAATTGACAATTTATCATTTGATAATGAACAAAGCTATTTTTTGCTTCCGTGGTTAATTAATCAGAAGTTAGATGAAATAAATTCAAAAAGTTCTATTTGGAGTATCGGGGTATTTTCTAAGATTCGCAGATTTCCTTATATTGTTACCGAAGAGGAGGCATCTGAATTTTTTAGACTGCCGATAGGTGATGAAAATGTTTCTGCCGGCCTCAATGTAAATGAATCCGTTAAAACCGCAAAAACTTATGCTGATAATATTATTAACGGTGGCGATATAGAAGTCGGTAAGCTTCGTTCGTCATCAAAAGGCGATACAATCGGCTTCAACCTTAAAGACCTTGCAAAACATATGCTGGTTGTAGGTACTCCGGGTTCGGGTAAAACCACGTTTTCCGTAGGTATGTTAGACAGGCTTTGGAAAGAACATCATATACCGTTTTTAGTAATTGAGCCAGCAAAAAATGAATACAGAGCTTTAGTTCAAAGCATTCCGGATTTACAGGTGTTTACACCGGGAAAGAATTTCATTTCCCCATTTGTATATAACCCGTTTGTGCCACCGAAAAATGTCAAGCTTGAAACATATAAATCTACATTGAAAACAGCATTCGCAGCAGGTGTTTCAATGACAACTCCGCTTGATAAAATTTTTGAAGAGGCAATTAATAACTGTTATTCAGATTTCAGATGGCTTGATACATATACCACGGATAACAAAGGAAAAATTTTTAATATAACTGACTTTATTAAATGCTTTCAGCAAACATTTGATGAAATAGGCTATACAGGCGATGCTAAAAACATAGGCAGAGCCGGCGTTGTTAGACTTAACAGCCTTGTGAATTTGTTTGACAATTATTATTCGATACCTATTGAAGATTTGTTGTCAAAGCCCACGATAATTGAATTGGCGGCAATAGAAAATGCTGAGCAAAAAGCGCTGATTATTTCATTGTTGTTACTCTCAGTTTTATCTTATGTTAATGCTAATTATGTTGGCGAAGGCGGATTGAAAAATGTAATTCTCCTTGAAGAGGCACATGTGCTTTTGGATTCTAATATGAATTCAGGTCAAGGTGAAGCTAATCCGAGTTCAATTGCTCAGGGGTTAATAAAGAGAATGCTTGCAGAGATTCGTTCATATGGTGTCGGATTGGTTATTGCGGATCAATCTCCTAGAAAAGTGGGGACCGATGTAGTCGCTTTAACCGACATGAAGGTTGTATTCAGGCTTGTAGAAGCGGCAGATAAACAAATTATTGCTGATAGTTCTAATATGTCTGATGCTATGATTCAGCGTATGTCAAAGCTAAAACCGGGTGAAGCATTCTTGTTTTTTAATAAGCTTGATGAGCCGGAGGAGGTTATTACTCCTGATTATCGTTTGGAAAATAATATCAGCATTTCTCTTTCGGATGAAGGAATAAAAAGCCTCTCGACATATTGGAAAAATAAGCCGGAAATGCTTAAGCCATATCCTGAATGTAATGTGATTCATTATTGTAAGCAAACTTGTGATTATTCGCAAAGAATTCTTGCCAGAGAAATAGCAAGAAGAATATATGTGAAAAATTTCAAACCTGACTCAACAGATTTTGAATTGGTTAAAAAAGTATTCTCAAGAATAAGTTTGCTTATTAAAAATGAGCTTAACGATGAACCGTTTACACCTGAACTCTTATCTTGCGTTAAAGTGCATTTGTGGAGAAAAATTAAGTATTCAACAAAAATTAAAATTAACGAAAAACTCATTGAAAATTCATTGAGAAAATAGAGGTGATCATATGTGCGATGACTTAGGAACGGAATTTTCTTCAGATATCGATACAAGTAATACCGGAGATTTTTCCGATGGCCTTGACACTGCCTCGGATGCTTCTTTTTCAGATGAAATAGAAGACATACCTGAAGATGACTTTTCAGACGATATGGTTGATGTGTCCGACGATCTCCCGGAAGATGACTTTTCAGACGATATGGTGGATGTGTCCGATGATCTCCCCGAGGACGATTTCGAAGACGATATGGTGGATGTGTCTGATGATCTCCCCGAGGACGATTTCGAAGACGATATGGTGGATGTGTCCGACGATCTCCCGGAAGATGATTTTGAGGACGATATGCAAGACGTATCGGATGATATTCCTGAAGATGAAATCGTTGATGATATGCAAGACATATCAGACGATATTCCCGAGGACGAAATAGCTGACGATATGAAAGATGTATCGGACGATATTCCCGAGGATGAAATCGTTGACGATATGAAAGATGTATCGGACGATATTCCCGAGGATGAAATCGTTGATGATATGAAAGATGTATCGGATGATATTCCCGAGAACGAAACAGCTGACGATATGGAAGATATATCAGACGATATTCCTGAGGATGAAACAGCTGACGATATGGAAGATATATCAGACGATATTTCCGAGGACGAAACAGCTGACGCTATGGAAGATATATCAGACGATGTTCCCGATAATATTATGACAGATAATTCCAATAATATTTTAGGTAACAAATTTTCAAATGATACATCTTTAGCCTCTATGAGTGATCAAGAATTAGGCAACTTTACAGATTGGGAAAATGCTTATGCATCAGAAATTGATAATATTAGAAATGATCCAACTTTGTCTGATTTGGAAAAATCTGCTTTACTTGAATCATCATACAATGAATTCGTTGAATCAAACGGAATAAATAATTATAGTGATGCTGATATAGAAGATGGTGGACCGGTTAAGGTTTTATCTTACAAATCTAACCGATATTATAATGACGGTGAAAGTGTCGATTTAAGTAATGATTTCGCAACTGATACGGCACCACGAAGTTCATTGGATTCTCATGAATATACAGAAATTGTAGATGCATTAGACAATATGAATGTTGAATATCGACCGATAGCCGAAGCTGATACAAATCGAACGGAACAAGATATAATTGACAGAATAAGTGGTGGTGATGAAACTGAGGGATCTTGTTCTTCTTTGGCACTTGCTTATGCCGGAAATAAGGGTGGATATGACGTTCTTGATTACAGAGACGGAAACAGTAGAGAATACTTCGCAACTCGCTCATCTATTGAAGATATTGCCCATATTCCAGGTGTTGAATCTTTTGTTTTAAATGGAACAAACGACTTTGAAAGTGTTAGCCAGCTTCTATCCGGTGTTAAAGATGGTGAAGAATATTATCTCGCATCAGGTCAACATGCGGCTATTATTCGACATAATAATAATCAGTTTGAATATTTAGAATTACAGCATCAATCCGATGGAAACGGTTGGCATAGTTTAAACAATGACATATTGAAATGCAGATTCGGATGCGAATCAGATCGTTTAATACCAAGTAAAAGCTATATGATGAATGTAAGTTCATTGTCTAAAAATAATGAATTTAAAAATATTCTTGGTTATATAAATACTGCAGAACAAGATCAAATGAAAGGAACAAAAGGTTATGTTAGATGATTTAATGGAATTCAGATGGATAGAAAATCCAGAAAAACTTGGTGAAAGGCTCTTTACTTTTGATGGAATAACAATTTTTAATTTGTTTAAGGATTATCCGTACAAACTAACACCTGAGCAAAAAGAAATATTTGATAAAAAGAATCCTTATTGGGCGGAATTCTTTAAAGATAGAATTTATGAGAAAAAATAACGGAGGATTAATTATGGGATTATTCAATAACAAAAATCCAAACGAAGCGGCTTATGTCGGCGAAAAAAAGCATTTTACCGATGTAATTAAAAATTCAGGACCAGGTGAACTTTTGCTTTGGAGACAGCCTGAGGAGGATTTTAATACAAATTCAACTCTTATTGTAATGCCGGGCGAAGAAGCAATCTTTATTAACGGAGGAAATATAGAGCAAGTTTTTACCAGTGGTACATATAAACTCAACACGAACAATTATCCTTTTATTAGTAGATTACGAAACGCTTTTTCAGGTGGAATTTCTACTTTTAATTGTGTTGTATATTTTGTCAGAAAAGCTGTTTCAATGGAAATCTATTGGGGAACAGATTCTCCGATTCAGGTTCGTGATCCTATTTTTCAAATTGCTTGTGATGTACAGGTTCGTGGTTCATATAAGGTTTCAATCGAAGACTCTGCAAAGTTTTTGACCTTAATGATTGGCAATAATGTTTTTTTGACAACGCAGGCTGAATTAACAAACTTTTTTAGAAGTCAATTCTTAATGCATATCAAATCAAATCTTGCCAAAGCAATAAAAAATAGCGGTGAAGAATTAATTGGAATCAATGCACAACAGGAAGTAATTGCAAATGAATTGTCAAAAATCATCTCAGGTATTTTTGATGAATATGGAATATATCTGCAAGTTTTTACAATTGAGTCGATTGATGTTGTTGATAATGAAAATAGACAAAAACTTGAAGATGCAATTTCATCAAAAGGAGTTATGGGAATTCTTGGTGATAATTGGGAAAGACAAAAACAATTTGAATTGATGAAAGATGTTGCCAATAATCCTACTAATCTTGCCGGAATGGGAGCAGGAATCGGAGCAGGAATCGGAATGGGAGGAGCATTCAGTTCAATGACAAACGGAATGTTTAATAATTCAAGCGGATTTAGCCAAGGATCAAATGTTGATAATCCTCTTGACAGAATTAATCAAAATAATACCCAACATACCAATACAACACAACAGCAATCAGATGAAACATCTCAGTCTGATCCGGTAGAGACATTAAAAAAACTTAAGCAAATGCTTGAATTAGATCTGATTACGCAGGAAGTGTATAATGAAAAATTGACTGAAATAATGTCAAAAATGTAGGTGGCTGATTATGAAAAGCAATATATATAAAATTATTTCGGGAATATTGTTTCCAGTTGCTTTTGTATCCTTGTTTTTTGTGATAGGAGGAACTGAACACGGAACCACATGTTGGATTGGGTTTGCTTCTATAATACTTTCATATGTAATGTTGATAGCCGTCCCGTTATTCATACCAAATTCACAAAGTTCATATCTTTTTGGCACAACAAGCGGAACTGTTACAGGAATATTTTTTTCCGCGCAATTTGTAATCGGTTTGATTTTTGTGATTTGCGATTTTGATAAATGGAAAATTGCTTTGATTATTGAAATGGTTTTATTTGTGATAATGATATTTTTTACACTTCAGCTATTTCAAATAGACGAAGCAACTGCAAAAAAAGAAGTAAAGCATTCACAAGAAGTTTATTCGGTGAAAAACTTGTCGCTTAAAGCAAAGATGATTTTTAACAGTACAACTGATATTGAAATTAAAAAGTATGTAAAAAGTGTGTGTAATGAATTAAATTCTTGCCCGACTTCAAGCAACTTTCAAGTAATGGCAATTGATGATTCAATAGGCTTTAGTTTGGATGCGCTTAGCCAATCGGTTATGTCTGGTGATATAAACAGTGTTAAGGCATCTGCTTCGTTGGTGATTGCATTAATAAGAAAACGGAAGTTATTGTCAAAATAAGGAGAAAATATTATGTATAAAATGTGTGGTAAATGTGGATTCTTTTATGATGACGTAGAGAATCCTCAATGTCCTCAATGTGGTGAAGCAAGTGATGTGAAAACTACAATCGGAAATCAGCCTACAGATATCAATGAGGATTATAGTGCAAAATGCCCAAATTGTGGAAATGTACAATCCAAAGATATTCATAGATGTTTAAAATGTTCTAAAATCATAGATGACGAAAAGCAAGAAATTTCAGAGCCATTTAAAGGCAATAATGACAATACTGATATTGAGTTGCCTCCTTATAGCGGAGCGGATGATATTTCTTCTTCAAAAAAAGAATTCACAGAGCATTCAAATAATAACGCTTCAACTGTTAATTCTAATAATGATAATCATAACAGCATTTTGAACGATTACAGAAAAGTTGCGGCAATTGTTTTAAGTGTTATTTTTGTATTGATAATCGTTGTTATCGTCATTGTAGCAAAATCTAATGGGCCGATAAAAATAAATTTAAATGATTATATAAGTAATAATATTTGTACAGATCAAAATATTCAAACTGATATTGATTACGATGATGAATATGATCAACGTAGTGAGGTGGCATTGTATTATTCAAATTATACGGAAGGTCCTGGATTGCGTATATATGGATACAACCAATATGCTTCATTAGAAACAAGTGATTTGAAAAATATTATAGATTGGGATTCTCTTAAAAGAGATATTGATGAACAATTAAGTCATAAGAGAAAGTATGAAAAAAGATATTTAGACTTTTATGATTTCTTTGATGTAGATTCATTTGACTTTTCAGTTGATAATAGTGACAATATAAGTAATGGCGACTCAGTATGTGTTACTGTTAATACTAAAGAAAATTATATGTTTAATAATGTTACTATTGAACTTTCAGGCTGTTCGTATACATATGAAATTGATGGACTAAAAACAGTGAAGGCTTTTGATCCGTTTGATTATGTAACATTTATTCATGATAATGCAAATGGATATGCAAGTGCCGGATGCCGAGTAAATGAGGATCTAAATGAAAATATAGAAGGATTGGATGGCTTTAAAGTTACATACTATAGTGAAGATACAATCGCTATTGAAAAAGATGATTATATTATTGCAAAAATTGAGTTTTATTTTGACGATGATACAAAGTCATATCATAATTATAAAAACGGCGAAACAGTAACTATGTATTGTTCATGCTCAAATTATAAATTGACGGATGAGTATGATATTTATATAGGTGTATCTCAAAAAGAATATACATTCAGCAATTTAGGCGAATATGCAACAAAGTCATCAACTATTTCTGAGGAAGAACTTAGTAAATTTGCTGATTATGCAAAGAGTTTGATTAATAAAAAATATGGCGATTATGACTATTATTCCGATTTCAAATTAAATTCTGCCTATATAACTGATCTAAAAGATAGAACAAAATATATTTCTTGTCATAATAATCTTTGCTTGATATATTCATATACATACGAGACTTGGGATGACAAAAAAGAAACAAAATATTTATATGTTATGTTTAGTGATTTGATAATATCAAGTTCAGGTGAAATTGAATTTACTCCTGAGGATTATTATGATAGAATAAATAATGATTATGACAGCGTTGATGAGATATTATCATATTGCTTTGGAGATAGTTATAATGTAGTTAAAATATGAGATTAGTTACAAATATTTAGAGGATTAGTATTTTTTGCATTTTCCATACTCAGCAATAAAAAACTTAAACAAAAAAGCAATCCGGCAATTAATTCCGGATTGCTTTTTTGATGGTTACGGTGGTGTGCCAATTCCACATTTCTTTTGACCCAAAGGGTGCGTAGCAGCACATTCTCTACTTCCAAACCACCTTTATTGTATCTTTATTATAGCAGAATTATTCCTTGCTTTAAAGTGTTTTGTATTTTTCTTCAAACGCTTCAAGGTCTTTGTACCTAATTGATAAGAAGTGATAATTGAATTCTTTTTATCATTGCCTTCGATTTCAAGCGATAACCTTATGACAATATTTAAGTGCGTTTCCTCAATATATTTTATGTAAAAAACCGTGTTTTGATTCTTTGAGTCCCTTAAAATAACATCAGGAATATTTACTACAACATAAACGCATTTATGAAATAAGTTGTAATCTTGGGCATGCCTTTCTTTGATATGCTCATCTCGTTCGTCAGTTAAAATCAGTTCATTTGTTGCAAGCTTACCAAATTCTATTTCAAGGAATTCTGTATTCAGTTTTCCGATAAATTGATATTTGCTAAACTCCATGTTTCTACATCTTTTTTCGTATTTATCATACATTAGATTCAATTACAATAAATTTCATATTACGCATTGTGTAAGGGATAAAGGTTAATTGCATTGAGAAATGTGTTATTATGTTTTTGACCATTTATCGACCACTTACGACCGGAAAACGGGATAAAAACACAGCGCCAAATTAAAAAACAGTCATTTCAATGTATAAAAGAAATGGCTGTTTTTCGTTAGTTTGAGTGTGTTTTATATTTTTTCATCTGTTTCGTAATCAGCAGGTCGCCGGTTCAAGTCCGGCCAGTAGCTCCAAGGGCAGAGATCATCTCTGCCTTTTATTTTTTCTTTTTCTGAAACGCATTTCAAAATTCAATATGCAAAGCGTGTCGCACATTCAAAGGATTTAGAGGCTTCGGCACAAAAGAAAACGGCGATGCCTTAGCCGATATACTCAGCAGTAAGGATTGATGAATGTTGTAATTAACTATTTGGTTTATTATAATTGGGTGGGTGATGAAAATGTTTAAAGGTGTTTATGAAGGTAAAAATGCAAAACATCAAAGTAAAAGAATACTTATATTAGGAGAGTCGCATTATGATAAAGATGGGTATAATGATTTTACTACTGATTCAGTAGTTCAAAATTTTTATTCAAATCCAGGTGAAAAGAAATATCAATTTTTTCATAAAATTGCTAAATGCTTTTTTGAAAATGTAAAGGATATTGATGATGAATTTGAAAGTTTTTGGAATAATGTATATTTTGCAAACTATGTTGACGGATTGTGTGGTATATGTGATTCAAAAGCAAAAATTTTAATTAAAAACAATAAAGAAAAATACAATAATGAATTATTTGAATTTATAAATAAAAATGAAATTGATATAGTATTTGTTTTCGGTAGAGCAGTTTATAATAATCTGCCGAGTTGTTCCAAAAATAAAACAGCTGCTGAAAAACAACCTGATTTAGATAACGGTAATTTGTTTGTGGGTAAAAAAAGAGATTTTATAAGACATTGTGTTTATTTAAAAGGTGAACAACATAAAAATGCAAAAACAATGCTAAAGAGAGATGTTCACGTTTATGGGCTTCGTCATCCTTCTGCGAGATGTGGTTTTAATGCTGAAAATTACAAACCATATTTGAAAAATCTAATATAACATTGACACCACGGTGAGAAGTCATTGTGGTGTTTTATTATGCCCGAAATTTGGCACATAGCATTTTATATAATCACATCAGGAAAGGGTGATGATATGAAGCAAGGCGTGTTTTGGATAATTGATAATAAGTTGCTTGCAATTCCGTTTGACAAAAGTAAATATCTCGACGGCATTGCAAAATCGGGTGATACATATAATCACGAAAAACTGTGGGAATATGTTAAGCCCCAAAATTGCAACAAGCCGTATAATTACTACCCTCGTGGCAGGGTTGTCAAAGGAACTAAAAGCAAAGCGATTATTTATATGAATCCAGATATATCAAACGAGTTTATCTTAGGTATAAAAGAAGCGTTTGAAATTGAGGGCGAACCGATTATTAAGTTGGATTTCAGCAAGCATTATAAATGTTATTTGGATTAAGCAAAACGGAGGAGAAATTATGAATCGCTCAAAAAACGATCATATAATTGAAATGGCAAAAAAATTTATTGATAATTGCAACAGCTTTGAAATTAAAGATTTAGATGCCGACAAACAGTATCCCAACAATTTACCCGCAATAACTCCTTTCACCGATCGTATTAAAGAATACTTAAACCCGTTTGGGGAAGAACAAAATCAAAATCTTACAAAAACGAGTAGCAATGATTTAGATGAACTTTGCATATTTGAAAAAGATATGTTTAAGTTGTTTTGTACCGATGAATTTAATACATATCTTATAAGAATGGTGAACAGTTTTGTTATCGAAGCCGTTAACGGAGGCAAACGAGTTTTAATTATATCGCCTTTTTCTAATGCAATTGTTCGCGATTTCTTAAAAGCTGTTGGACGAAAAAATCACCAAAACAACCTTTTTTGGTTTGATGATAAAAAGCTCTATTTTTGCGAGTGTATGCCCGATGATAACATAATTGCTTTTACAGAGGATATTAAATCAAAAATTCTCGATTTGAATATAGATATTGTCTACATTCCGTATCTTGAGGCCTTGCTTAAAAAATACAGCCCAAAATTACAAATTGATGTGTTGAAATACTTTTATGATTTTGCTTTTGATAAGAAAATTTGTATCGTTTCAACCTTGTCGTCATTTGAACAATACAAAGGCACAAATGATGATTGCTTGTTTTATCCGCAGCATAAATTAGATGTTTGCGTGTTAGGGAAAATTCTGCCTATGGAGGCATTGTACATTACTTCGTTTTCAAATAATACAGCGAGCTTTGAAAATTGGAGTGTGTGGAATTATATTAACGATACCCCGTCAAAAGTTTCGGTGCAAAGCCTTGATAATTTTTATACCTTTGATTCAATAAAGATAAATGATGAAGAATTTAATAATATGCAGCTTTAAAAAATGTTTTATGTCCGAAAAAAGAACCATAAACTATTGCATAATATGTATCATAAATTCGATGTAGATATTATGATCGGAAGCAATCCCGACAAAAGATAAATATGTGGGTGTTATGCGGTTGTTCGTATAAAACGGCGAAATAAGTGCCTTGGATGGCGGTTGACGAAAAAATACGATTTGCTATAATGAAAGCAAATAAGCAAAGGGGGAATTTATATGAGTTTTGATTTAAGTGCTGTTCCGACCTGTGAGCTTGTTGAGGAGCTCAAGAAAAGAGAGGGCGTTTGGGCAACCTCGGTCGAGCCTTATGAGGATTATTCAATTACCGTCGGCGAAGAGATAAACAAGGATAGCGGACCGGTTGTTTTATTAAAGATTTGGGATTAATGCTTGTAGTGTAATATTTTTATTTTTTATAACTTAGGTTTTATTATAAATCATGGTATAATGTAGAAAAAACAAAAGGAGACAGTTTGAAATGGACGAGTTGCAAAAACTAGAGGCTATGGTAGATGAATTAAAAATGGCATTAGACAATAAAACGAACAAAAAACCAGATGATATTGTTCCAATATTGCAAAAAATCGGAGCTGAACTTCTTACAAAATACGAAATTAGAATTGGAAATATCACCATAGAACCACTGCGAGTTGAAGCATATTTGTTTAAAGAAACCGTTTTTGAGGACAAATTTATTCATCATATTAAGAAAAATAAACAGAGCTATTACGGACCGCAACAAAGAAATAAATTTGGTAAACTGTATATCCATAGTGGATATACCGGTGTTGATATTGTTTTGTCAAATGATGATAATTACGCTTTTTCGTTCTTAATTAAAAACTCTCGAGTTTTAATTAGCAATAATGTAACATATCCGTTTCTTAAACAAAACGGAGTTGCAAAAGTTCTAAAGGGCAGAGGAATCCCAGTAGATTATGGTGAGATTGTATTATACAAAAAAGAAGCACCAAGCAACTCTACTGTGTTTAGAACCATACGAAATGGGCTTAGAAATATTATTGAGCGAGAAGATTTTAAAAAAACTGAACAAAATAAATATAATCAACTTCTTATTTCTTCGTTTATAGAACTTAATGAACATACTTCTTCACAGTATGATTTTGAACGTGGATATGGCAAAGAGTGGATGGTTGCAAATTATATGTTTGAAAACAATATACCTGGAACAGATGAAAATATAAAAGCACTTTTAGGCTATAGATCTCAAAATGTTAAAAAAATAATCGAGAAGATGCAATAACATGCTTTATTTTTCATCTCAATTAAACACACCAAAATACAAACCTGCGGCGGACAGAATGTTCGCCGCACTTGATTTATTTAATATAAAATATAAATTATTAAATAATACAAAAGATATATGGCTGCGGGATTTTATGCCGGTGAAAACAAAGTCTGGCAAATATGTATCATTTCGATACGAGCCGAGTTATCTTGCAGACGATCCGCAATTAAGAACGAATTTCAAAACCGATATTGCACCGAGCTTTAAGGTTGATAACCTTGTTTATACAGATATAAATTTAGACGGTGGAAATGTGGTCTTTTCTCCGTCCAAAGAAAAAGTTATCATAAGCGACAGAGTTTTTT
>ERZ779725.1069-NODE-1069-length-16105-cov-2.436199_pt1 | contig 16105 bp, 15 predicted proteins | sample MGYA00511890_ERZ779725 | MGnify/ENA primary metagenome ERZ779725 (study PRJEB29588, sample SAMEA2148549) | human gut metagenome | biome: human gut; feature: human-associated habitat; material: faeces | place: Denmark | collected 2008/2010 ...
TCGACAACCGCTTTAACGTTTTCTTCATCGCCGATATTTCCGGGATTTATGCGGATTTTATCTATTCCTCGCTCTGCTGCCATAAGAGCAAGCCTGTAATCAAAATGTATATCCGCTACAAGCGGTATGGAAATTTGTTCCTTAATTTTCGGAATTGCTTTTGCGCTTTGCTCATTATTAACCGTTACACGTACAATTTCACAGCCGCAGTCCTCTAAGGCTTTTATCTCCCCGACAGTAGCCGTTACATCATCTGTTTTCGTGTTTGTCATAGACTGTATAAGCGGTTTTTCGCCGCCGCCTATTATTCGGTTTCCTATTTTAACCTTTCTAACTGACGCTATCTTACCCACCTCTTACAAATAATTTTATAATATCGTTTTTCGTTATATAAAGCATAAACAGTATTAAAACAGCAAAGCCGACAAGATGAATCACTGCTTCAAATTCCGTTTTTACTTTTTTTCTCGTAATCATTTCATAAAGTACAAACACCAGCCGTCCGCCGTCAAGTGCGGGAAGCGGAAACAGATTAACTACGCCCAAATTCAGCGTTATCAGAATAAGCAGGCTCAAAACATCAAAAAATCCGCGCTTTGCGGCGCTGTTTATTTCCGTAATAATTCCGACAGGTCCCGACATCTGGTCTACCTTTACTTTTCCTTTAAACATATCAAAAAAAGATTTATACGTAAGCTTTATTACCGTAAACATTTGACAATAAGAATATTTTATCACATTTACAGGGGTTTTGTCAAGTCTCTTTGTAACAACGCCCAAATAATGTTGACCGTCAATCTCGGTAAGCGGAATTTTAAGCTTTATTTTTTCATTGCCGCGCTTAACGGTTACGTCATTATCGCCTTCGTTTGAGAGTGAATAGGCAATATCGCTTTGTATACGAACCTTACTGCCGTTGACATTCACAATAACATCCCCTTCTTTAAGCCCTGCTTCATAAGAGTGATAATTTTCGGGAACGCTTTCGACTATATTTGAACCGATTGCGGCGCTTTTGTCGCATGATATGAGAATTACAAGAAGCAAAAATCCCAAAACAAAATTCATGAATGCGCCTGCCGCAAGAATTATAAAACGCATATACGGCTTTTTGTTGCCGAATGCCCGTTCGTCCTCGGATTCCTCGTCCTCGCCCTCCATTTTGACATAGCCGCCCATAGGAAACGCACGCAGGCTGTAAAGGGTTTCGCCTTTTTGGTGTTTTAACAAAGCGGGTCCCATTCCGATTGCAAATTCATGAACCTTAACCCCAAAAAGCTTTGCGGTTGCAAAATGACCGAATTCATGAACGAGAATAACTATGCCGAAAACAAGAATAACGCATATTATTGTTATAATACTGCTCAAATAATCACCTACAATTAATTAATTCTTTCGCACGCTCACGTGCTTTCCGATCACATTCATACAAATCCGAAACCGTATACTTTAAAATCGTTTTATGCTCCGATAACACCTGTTCGATAATTTCGGGAATTTTATGAAATTCGATTTTGCCGTCCAAAAACCCGCCGACCGCTTCCTCATTTGCGGCATTAAGCACGCACGGAGCGGTTTTTCCGATTTTCAGTGCGTCATATGCAAGCCTTAAGGATTTAAAAACATTCAAATCGGGTTTTTCAAAAGTTAAAGTTGAGATTTTTGAAAAATCAAGAGGCTGTGCCAAACCTTCCTCTCTTTTCGGAAAGGTAAGAGCGTATTGAATCGGTATCGCCATATCGGGCGTGCCAAGCTGTGCGATAACGGCATTGTCATTATATTCAACCATTGAATGAATTATGCTTTCGGGGTGAACCACAACCTCAATCGGTTTATGATTAAAAAGGTGGTAGGCTTCTATCACTTCAAGCCCCTTGTTCATCATCGTTGCGCTGTCAATCGTTATTTTCTTGCCCATTGACCAATTAGGATGATTGAGCGCTTCATCAATGCTTATATTGTAAAGATTTTTTCGTCCTCTGAACGGTCCTCCCGATGCGGTAAGAATTATCTTTTTCACTTCTTTATCCTCGCCGGCTCTGAGACACTGAAAAATTGCGGAATGTTCGGAATCAACAGGATAAATCGGAACGTTATTTTCTTTAGCTCTTTGCATGACGATTTCACCGCCGCAAACTATAGTTTCCTTGTTTGCGAGTGCGATTTTCTTCTTCAAATCAATTGCCGAAAGCGTAGGCTTAAGCCCCGCACTTCCCATAACGGAATTAAAAAATGTGTCGCTTTCATCAAGAGAAAGCATTTCCAAAAGTCCGTCTTCCTTACAGTAAATTTTGACATCGGAGGCAACAAGCGCCTTTAAGTCATTATAATACTTATCATTAGCCAAACAGAGATTTTTTACTCCGAATTTTTCCGCTTGCTTTGCAAGCAATTTATAATTGCTCCCTGCCGAAAGCGCATTAACTTTTATATTATGCTTTTCGCAGACCTTTAAGGCTTGTGTACCGATTGAACCTGTAGAGCCTGCAAGCAATAATGACTTTGTCATTTAATAAAACACTCCAATCCCAAGTGTGCTGATTATAAAATATATCATCGGCGCAACAAATACAAGGCTGTCTACTCTGTCCATTATTCCGCCGTGCCCCGGCATAATATTACCGAAATCCTTCGTATGCCCCGCTCTTTTTATTGCCGACGCAGTGAGGTCGCCTATCTGCGAAATACCGCCCGACAATACAGCAATAAGATAATACACACCCAAGTTTATATTAATCGAAAAACCGAATTTTAAAATCATATGATAAACAAAAAAGCCGAACACTGCGCCGAAAAATCCGCCTATTGAACCGGAAATTGTTTTTTTCGGACTTAAATTTTCGCAAAGTTTTTTTCCGCCAACGATTTTTCCGACAAAATATGCCGCAGTATCTGTACAGAATGCCCCGATAAACGGAAGCCAGATATAATATTTACCAAAATCAAGATTTCTCAAAAATATTATATGTGAAAAGCAAAACGGTATTATAATTATAATAAAAAATACCATTGCCACATCGTTTATTGTAACTCTTTTATTAAAAAATACCATATATGACGAAAGAAGCAGCACATAAAAGAAAAATATGGGCGCTGTAAATTTCGTATCAAATTTATCCAAAAACGGCATTAACGCTGATGAAATTATACCCAGTACAACAAAAAGCGGTTCTTTTTGGTATGAAAAAACTCCGAAAATTTCATATAAGCACATTAAAGAAAGTATAACGGCACAACACGCTATAACAGCTTTACCGGAAAACATTATAACAAACAAAAGAACAATAGCGATTGCGGCGCTTCGAAGCCTTTGCATCATTATGATTTCACCTCCAAAAGGAACTAAACGTTTCCAAAACGTCTGTCCCGTTTCATATACGATTCAATTGCCCTATCCAAATGCTTTGGCTTAAAATCGGGCCACAGTACATCGTCATAATAAAATTCACTGTATGCCGCCTGATACATAAGGAAATTTGAAAGCCTAAGCTCGCCGCTCGGACGGATTATAAGGTCAGGATCGGGACAATGCGCCGTATAAAGATTAGACGAAATTAATTCGGGCGTTATATCGTCGGGCGAAAGCTCCCCCGAAACACAAGCCTGAGCAATTTTTTTAGCCGCCATTGCTATTTCATCTCTTGAGCCGTAATTTGCACAAATATTCAAAAAATTGCCTGTATCATAAAACTTTTCGGTCAATTTTTCCTCTTCTCGTATAAGCTTTAAAAGCGCAGGCGAAAATTTATCTACATCCCCCAAAAATTTGACGCAAACCTCTCTGTTTTCCATAAGACCGTGAATTTTCGGAACACGCTCCATTGCAAGCTTCATGAGGTTATCCACTTCCTCCTTCGGTCTGCTCCAATTTTCGGTTGAAAACGCGTAAACGCTAAGTACCTTTACACCTATATCGAATGCATACCTTGCAATTTTTATTAATGTATCCGCTCCTGCAATATGACCTGCTGTACGGGGAAGACCTCTTTTTTTTGCCCATCTTCCGTTTCCGTCCATTATAATTGCAATATGAGTCGGAAATTTTTTCTCTTTTGTATCGGCAGATTTCAACAAATCCACCTCCGCAAAAATAATCTTTAAACTTCAACACCCTATTATATCATACTTTTAAGAAAAAATAAAGACTTTTTTAATATTTTTTTAATTTTTTTGGGGATTTTTATTTTTTTTTCAAATTTCTAAAAGAAGCGGGTGTTACACCCTCTTGATTTTTGAAAACCGCACAAAAATAGCTGACATCATTAAATCCCGAAGCTTTCGCTATTTCGACTGTGCTGTTGGGATTTTCGGAAAACAGCTCTTTTGACTTTTTAATACGATATTGTATCAAATACTTCATAGCGCTTATTCCGAACGTTTCCTTGAAAGCGCCGCAGAATCGGTATTTGGTAAGCTTTGCAATGCCTGCAAGTTCGTCAAGCGAAACTGCGGATTTATAATTTTTTTCTATATATTCCAAAACAGGCAAAAAGCGCTGCCTTTTTACTCCGACAGGGTTATTATGCTTATTCTGTGCCGTTTTTAATATATATGAATAGAGAACTGCCGAATTGTTTTCATCATAAAACTTATCGGAATTTTCCGCACTTCTCACCATGCTTTTAAACATATTTTCCTGCTCGGGCATATTTTCAACAGAAAATGTATCGGTTCCGCCCTGCGTAAGCTGATTAAACAGACTGTCCGCCGCAAAGCCGTCAAAAATCACCCAATAATTTTTATAATCCTCGCTTAAAGAATAATAGCTATGCGGCACATTCGGACGAAAAATAAAGCAATCACCCTCATAAAGGTTTACGGTTTTACCGCCCGATGTGAAAACTCCTCTGCCTTTTGCAACATACGAAATCTGATAATTACACAATCCGTTTGTCCTGTCTATGGCTTCCTTTTTCTGAACGCCTATTCCCGAAAGATATACAGGAAGCTTTTTTGTGTTTTCCGTTATAACCGGGTATAATAAAAAGCTATCCATTTATTGAACTCCGTTTTGCAACTTTTGCTGTTTTTTCTTTTCTAAATAATCGTTGATTATTATTCTTATTACAGCCATCAAGGGAGCGCCGATAACCATTCCGACAGCTCCGAAAAGACCGCCGAACACGGTTACGGAAATCAATACCAAAAGCGGACTTATGCCAACGGAATTTCCGACAATTTTAGGCTGAATAAGGTTACCGTCAACCTGTCCGAGTATAAACTGGAACAAAAGCACCCAAAGCGCTCTTATGGGTCCGAACGACAGCGAAATTATAAGATAAACAACAACGTTTGAAACAATCGCACCGAAAAACGGTACCAAGTTTCCTAATGCGATTATAACACCCAGCAAAACCGAATACGGAACCCTGAATATTGAAAGAACAATTGCCGAAATTATTCCCATTAACGCCGCATCAAACGCAAGCCCGGAAAAGTAGCAGTAAACCAAATTAACAGATTTTCTCGCATAATATACAAAAACACGCGTAGACTCATTGTCGAACAAAATGTTTTTTACACGGCGGAAAAACTTAAAAATATCCTCCTTATCCAATATCATATATGCGGAAATTACCACACTTATGAAAAAGGACAAAAATGAATTTGCGATATTGCTCACAACGGTGATATACTGCGAAATTTTTTCCGCATCGAACAGGCTCATTATTTTCTTTTCAGCTTCGTCTATCCATTTATCGTCAATTTTAAAGTCGCTTTTTGCAATCCAGTCTTCAATCTGCGTTTTATAATTCGGCATATTTTTCGCAAGCTCCCGAATATTTACATAAAGCTTAGGTCCTATATAGTTTACCGCAATTCCGATTAAAAGTATAATTGCAAGGTAAATTGTAAGAAGTCCCAAAATTCTTGCGTTATTTTGAATAAAGCCCCACTTCGCTTTTTTGAAAAAGTTCTCAAGCTTTCCGACGGGCTTATATATAAAAAAAGCAATAACGGCACCGAAAACAATCGGCGAAATTATTTCAAAAAACATTCCCGCCCACGAAACAACGTAGTTAATGCTGTCGGCAAATTTGTACACAAAAATCAAAATTATGCCGAGCAGCAAAATTTTCAAAAATTTTTTATCAAAAAACCTCAAAATACCACCTCTTACTTATAAAACGGACTTAAAGCCTCGTCGTTTGTGCAATAATAAATATCGTCTTTTCCGCTTATAAGTTTACAAAATTCTTCAATTCTGTCCCAATTGTCATCGTTATCATATTCATAGCCGTGTCCCCAAATATAGAACAGCTGCGGTTTATCGGGGTTTAGGCTTATAAATTCTTCGGCAAGTTCAAAAAGTTTCGGATTATTATGATGGCAGGTAGCCTTTAGTTCCAAAAGATTATCCGAAATGTCAAAGTTTTCGGACTGTATTACCGTACGTGAATATTTTATATCCGCTTTTTTCAGAACGTTCTCCACTCGCTCGTCAAATGTTCCGTACGGATAAGCCATGCCGTTCACTTTTTGTGAAAAAAGCGTTTCTATAAGAGCCTTGTCCCCTATTACCTGACAATTAACTTCCTCGTCGGGAAGCTTGCAAAGGTCGGGATGTGTAAGCGTATGACAGGCAATTTCATGTCCTTTATACGTTTCCTTGCATTCTTGAAAGGTCATGCGCGTACTTATTACACGGTTATTTTTCTCCCATGAAAAAAAATTGCTTAACATACCCGTGTTGATATTAAAGGTACATTTTAAGCCGTATTTATTAAATATTTCAACAAGTCTTTTATCAGCCGTAACACCATCGTCGTAGCTGAAAGTGAGCGCTTTCATTTTGTTATTCCACATTTTCAATTCCTCCTAACAATCATTTAATATTATTATACCCCCGCTGTATAAATTTGTCAAGTCAATTCACAAATATTGCATAAAAAGTATTAAAAAAACGGACGAGAACATAAGCTTCCGTCCGTCTGTGTTATGCTATTTTCGGTTTTCCGCTTCCGTCAACACATTCTTTTGTAACGGTTACGGTTTTTATATCGGGATTAGACGGAGCTTCAAACATTATATCCGTCATAATGCCTTCAACAATGGAGCGCAGACCGCGCGCGCCCGTCTTTCTTTCAATCGCTTTTTTTACAATTTCTTTAAGTGCGCCGTTTGTAAATTCAAGCTTAACATCGTCAAAACTCATAAGCTTTTTATACTGTTTCACAACAGAATTTTTCGGTTCTGTAAGAACTCTTAACAGAGCCTCCTCCGTCAATTCTTCCAGCGGAACGATAACGGGAAGTCTGCCTGCAAATTCGGGAATAAGACCGAATTTCAATAAATCCTGCGGAGTAACCTCTGCCATAAGCTCACTTTTTGTGCTTTCGGATTTAAGTATTATTTCGGAATTAAAGCCGAGAGCCGAGTTTTTCGTACGTCTTTCGATAATTTTTTCTATTCCGTCAAATGCGCCGCCGCAAATAAACAGAATATCAGACGTATCCATCTGCAAAAATTCCTGATGCGGATGCTTTCTTCCGCCTTGCGGAGGAATATTTGCAACCGTTCCTTCGATGATTTTCAAAAGCGCCTGCTGAACACCCTCTCCGCTGACATCTCTTGTTATGGAAGGATTTTCGGATTTCCTTGCAATTTTATCTATTTCATCAATATATATAATACCCTTTTGTGCACGCTCTATATCATAGTCCGCAGCCTGGATAAGCTTTAAAAGTATGTTTTCAACGTCCTCGCCGACATAACCTGCTTCTGTAAGCGTTGTTGCGTCGGCAATAGCAAACGGCACATCAAGAATCTCGGCAAGCGTCTGCGCCAAAAGCGTTTTTCCGCTTCCAGTAGGTCCCAAAAGCAAAACGTTGCTCTTTTTGAGTTCCGTATCGTCATCATCCGCTTTTTTTGCCGTGATACGCTTATAATGATTGTACACCGCAACGCAAAGCGCAATTTTTGCCTTTTCCTGACCTATTACGTATTCGTCAAGCTTTTCTTTTATTTCTTTCGGCTTAAGCATTTTCAGCGTTTGTTTTGCTTTTTTTCGGCTCCTGCCTGCGGCGGTGGAATAATCGTCTTCAGCACCGCGTTCGCCCATTATAATATCGTAAAGATTTATAACACATTCATCACATATGTTGGCTATTCCGCCTTTAATGAGCTGGTCAACCTCATCTTGATGACGTCCGCAAAAATAGCAAAAATTGTTATCATCTCTTTTATTCGCCATAATTTTTGTCCTCTCAAAATTATTCGGTAATAAAAAGGAAGCGGAGCAAAAGCGCTCCGTTCCGTTAGGTATTACCTGTTTGTGATTATCTTGTCGATAAGACCGTAGTCAAGAGCTTCTTGGGCTGTCATGAAGTTATCTCTTTCGGTATCTCTTTCAATAACCTCCAAAGGCTGACCCGTTCTCTCGCTCAAAATTTCATTTAAGTTTCTGCGCATTCTTATAATTCTGTCCGCATGAATTTTGATATCCGTCGCCTGACCTTGCGTACCGCCCAAAGGCTGATGAATCATAATTTCGCTGTTCGGGAGCGCCATGCGCTTTCCTTTTGCGCCCGCATTGAGCAAAAATGCGCCCATACTTGCCGCCATACCGATACAAATAGTAGAAACATCGGGTTTTACATACTGCATTGTATCATAAATAGCCATGCCTGCGGATACCGAACCGCCCGGGCTGTTGATATATATGCTTATATCCTTTTCGGGGTCTTCTCCCTCCAAAAACAAAAGCTGTGCTACAACGAGGCTTGCTGTTGCGTCCGTTATTTCCTCCGACAGAAAAATTACTCTGTCCTTTAAAAGTCTGGAAAAAATATCGTAGCTTCTTTCTCCTCTGCCCGTCTGTTCGATTACATAAGGTACCAAACTCATTTTAAAACCACCTTTTTATTCTTCAGTTTTTTTCTTAGATGCCGTCTTTTTTTCGGTTTTTTCTTTAGTATCAGCCGCTTTTTTGGTTGTTGTTTTCTTTGCTGTTGATTTTGCTGTATCGGTTGATTTCGCCGTTGTTTTTTTAGCGGCAGGCTTTTTAGCAGCTGTTTTCTTCGGTTTTTCTTCCTTTTCAGCTTTCTCTGCTTTTTCTTTTGTTTCCTTTTCAAGCTCAGCCTTTGCTTCTTCTTCGGAAATTTCCTGTGCTACGGCATTATCGCGAAGGAATTCAATTGCTTTTCTTACGAGAAGGTCTTTTTCAATGTTTTCACGTCTTACAAGCTCTAAAATCTTATCCTTTTCCATGCCGTATTCAGCCGAAATATCGTCAATTTCTTTATCAAATTCCTCATCGCTTACGCTTAAGTTTTCAGCTTTTGCAACAGCGTTCAATATAAGCAAGGATTTAACCTGTTTTTCCGCATTGCCTCTGAACTGCTCCAAGTATGTTTTTTCATCCATACCCGTATACTTTAAGTACATTTCACGGTTTATACCCTGCTGCATAAGACCGTTTTCCATATCTCTTGCGAGCATGTTGATTCTGTCTTGAATCATAGGTTCGGGGATATCGATTTCAACGCCTTCTTCGATTTTATCCAAAACTGCATTTTCAAATTCGGTTTCACTGCGTTTATCGAGATTTTCCTGCATTTTTTTAGCCATGTCGGCTTTATATTCTTCCAAAGTGTCAAACTCGGAAATGTCTTTAGCAAACTCGTCATCAAGCTCGGGAAGCTCTTTAAAGGTAACTTTATTGATTTTAACCTTAAATTCAGCGTCTTTGCCTTTAAGCTCTTCCGCATGATAATCTTCGGGGAATGTAACCTTAACCGTTACGTCATCATTTGTGCCATGTCCGATAAGCTGTTCTTCAAAGCCGGGAATAAACTGACCCGAACCGATTGTCAAATCAAAAGCTTTTCCTTCTCCGCCGGGGAATGCCTTACCGTCAATAAAGCCTTCAAAATCAATATTGGCAATATCGCCGTTTTCGATACCTCTGTCCTCAACGGGAACAAGTCTTGAGTTTCTGTCTCTTAAGCTTTCAAGCTGTGCATTTACATCTTCGTCCTTTACAGTATAGACAACTTTTTTTGCCGTTATACCCTTGTAATCGGTTACTGTAACAACAGGTCTTATATAAACCTTTGCGGTAAATGTAAATCCATTATCTTTTGATATATCGTCAACACTGATTTCGGGCTGAGATACAACGTCAAGATTAGCCTCCGAAACAGCGTTCTCATAAGCTGACGGCAAAAGTTCGTTTACGGCATCTTCAAAGAAAATCCCCTCTCCGTACATTCTTTCTATAATGCTTCTGGGTGCCTTTCCTTTTCTGAAGCCCGGTATAGCAATACTTTTAACATTTTTCAAATATGCTTTCTGTAATGCTTCCGCAAATTTATCCTTATCAACCGATACGGAAAACTCAACGCGGTTTTTACCTAAATCTTTTACTTCAATACTCATTCTAAAATCCTCCAAAATTTACATTTTAACATCATCTTATTATATCACAAAAATAAAAAAATTCAAGAGTTTTTTGAAAAAAATACAAAAAAATTAAAAAAAAGTTAAACATCCTAAAAAAACAGTGTGAAAAAACGTCTTTTTTGTACAATTAATGTTGACATTTATATAGTTATATGATAAAATATTTGTTTATGAGGAAGGATTTGATAAAATGAACAGCGCTTTTTATGAAATTTTGGGAATTTCAAAGGAAGTTTACGACATAGTTACACGGTGTGAAGAAAAATGCGCACCGTATTTCAAAAAAGTTGAAGACGTTTCAAAATATAACCAGTCAAGAGTTTTAAAGGCATTTTCGGAATGCAGAATTTCCGATACGCATTTCAATTTCTCGACCGGCTACGGCTATGACGACCACGGACGTGATACGCTTGACAAGCTTTACGCAAATATATTCGGCTGTGAGGACGCTCTTGTAAGGCACAACATAATTTCGGGCACTCATGCTCTCACAACGGCATTTTTCGGAGTATTAAGACCGAACGATGTTTTGCTTTCCGTTACGGGTAAGCCGTATGACACATTAAGCGATGTAATAGGAAATTCGGGCGAGGACGGAAACGGTTCTTTAAAGGATTTCGGTATAAAATATGACCAAGTTGATTTAAGGGACGGAAAAATCGACAAGGAAGAAATAAAAAAACATTTAACAAATGACGTTAAAGCCGTACTTATTCAACGCTCGAAGGGCTATGAAAACAGAGTTTCGTTTTCGGCGGAGTATATCGGTGAAATTACAAAATTTGTTAAATCGGTAAAAAAAGACGTTATAGTTATAGTGGACAACTGCTACGGTGAATTTGTAAACAAATGCGAGCCTACAGCTTTGGGCGCTGACCTTGCCTGCGGTTCGCTTATTAAAAATCCGGGCGGCGGTCTCGCTCTTACGGGCGGATATATCTGCGGAAAAAAAGAATATGTGGAAAAATGCGCAATGAGACTTACCTCCCCCGGTTTAGGCAAGGAAGTGGGCGCATCATTGGGACTTACACGAGGTATGATTCAAGGCTTATACTTTGCGCCTTTTGTTGTTGAGCAGGCAGTTAAAACCGCAATTCTGTGTGCAGAAATTTTTGAAACGCTCGGATACGAGGTTAATCCGAAGCCTTTCGATGAAAGAAACTGCATTATAGAAGCTGTTAATTTTAATGATAAGGACGCACTTATCGCATTTTGCAAAGGAATACAAAAAGGCGCTCCCGTTGATTCGTTTGTATCGCCCGAGCCGTGGGATATGCCGGGCTACCAAGACCAAGTCATTATGGCGGCTGGCGCATTCGTGCAGGGTGCATCAATCGAATTGAGTGCAGACGCTCCGATAAAACCGCCATATACGGCATATATGCAGGGGTCGCTTTCATACGGCTACGGCAGATGCGGACTTATGCTCGCACTCAACGAACTGAAAAAAGCAGGAATTATATAAAAAAATAACCGCATCAAGCGGTTATCTTTTTATATTGTTTTCAAAGATGAAATTTTCGGTATCATGGATTTCATAGGGAGAACAATTACAATTCTTGAAAATGTTGTTTCGCACAATTATATTTTTGTGAAAAAATTTCCCGTCTTCATGCTTTCTGCGTTTGCAGACATTTATTACTTTATTGCCCCACTCGGTATAACAGCACTCATCAAAAACATTATTTTCGATTATAACATCATGTGTTGCACCGCTTTCAAACCAAAAAGCGCCGTCGCTTTCAAAAAGTATAGCCGTGCCGGGTGTATTAAACCAATTATTGCGGATAATTGTTTTCCCTCTGCTTGCAAGAAGCATTCCCCTTGCACGATTAAAGCACGCTTTGTTATTTTCAAAAAGCACATCGGGACAGCGTGTTATATCCTCGGTTACATCATTAAGATTTATTTTGTCGGTATCTCCGTCAAGATAAAGCACGGTGCAGTCATCATTAAGGCGCATAATCTTAGTAACAGTAAAATCAAGATACGGAATCAAAGAATCCTTATCGGAAATTTCAATTTTTGCACCGGTTTCGTATATGTCAATTCCTTTTGCCTCGTGATGCATATATTTAATAACGATATAATTTTTGCCTTTTTCAATAATTCTGTTATAAATACCGTGTACATTCAGGCAGTCGTCAAGCTGTCCCTCAAATGAAGAATTACGAACGGTAATCATTCCCCGGCAGGCAACAAAATGCGTTGCGTCCGCACTTGCGGAATAACATTCGTTCCCCTTACATTCTGTTTTCATATTGTCAATTGTAACGTTTTCGCATTTTTGCGCTATTACTCCCATTCCCATACAGCTGTAAACGGTATAATTTTCTATATTTATATTTTTAGAATCGACGGCAAAAAGCGCAGGCGCCAGTCGTGTTCCAATACCTGCCATAAATACAACGAAATTTCCTAAAAACGGTTTTTTAGCAGTTTTACTGATTTTAAATTGTCCGTTTCCCAAGTCTTCAAACACAGCGTCGCCGCTATTCCCAATCCAATAATCTGCAGAATCTTCGCGAAAACGCTTTTTTTGCATATTGCACTCTATAAATCCGCCCACTGCTGAATTTTTAGATTCCTTATCGCCAAAACGAAGCAAACCGCGTTCAATGTAATAAGGCTCGTTGATTTTTGTATCACAGATAAAATAATCCTCACAAACCTCTGTAACCAAGCCCGAACACGTAAAACGTACGCGTTCCTCAATTGCCGTATTTTTAATTGTTATATTTTCGCAGTTATCCAAAATGAATCCGCAGGCAATGCCGTTCATAATAAAATTACTTCCGCCGCCGTCAATTGTGAAATTTTTCATATCCTTTATCAGAAATGCCGCTTTTTTCATACCGTTACTTCCGTGGTTTGAAATTCGATATATTCCTTCATTTAAAAAATCGCTGTTAAATATGTACTCGCCTTTATCAAATTCGAGTAAATTCACATTGTTCGCTTTACAGTATTCAAGCGCATTAATTACATCAATTTCAAATATTCCGCTCTTTTTAAATTCGTTAAAATTCATGTTCCCTCCCAAAAAATAAGGGGCAAAAAATGCCCCCTTATTACAATATACTTTGTAAAAACTGGCGTGTGCGCGGATTTTTCGGATTTGTAAAAATTTCCTCGGGTGTCCCCGATTCTGCGATTACGCCGTCCGCCATAAACACGACTTTATCCGCAACCTCTCTCGCAAAGCCCATTTCATGCGTTACAACAAGCATTGTCATGCCTTCGTCCGCAAGTTTTTTCATAACGTTCAAAACCTCGCCGACAAGTTCGGGGTCAAGCGCTGATGTAGGCTCATCAAAGAGAATGATATCAGGTTTCATCGCAAGTGCGCGTGCAATTGCAACTCTTTGCTTCTGACCGCCCGAAAGCTGTTTCGGACGTGCGTTAATATACGGCGCCATGCCTACTTTCCGCAAAAAGTAAAGTGCGGTTGTGCGCGCTTCCTCTTTCGGAACCTTCAAAACCGTCTGCAAACCAATCATACAGTTTTTGAGAACGGTCATATTATCAAAAAGGTTAAAGCTTTGGAAAACCATACCAACCTTTGCTCTGTATTTATGAATATTTTTTGTATTCATAATATTTTCGCCGTTATAAATTATTTCGCCCGAAGTAGGCGTTTCCAAAAGGTTAATACAGCGCAGAAGCGTAGATTTACCTGAACCCGACGCTCCCAAAATGCACGTTACATCACCCGAATTAACGCTGAAATCAACGCCCTTTAACACTTCATGAGTACCAAAAGATTTTTTTAAGTTTTTAACTTCAACAATATTACTCATCTTCCGTCCTCCTTTGTGCCGTAAAGCTTTCATCGGGCATCGTTGATGAATGATGCACAATATATGTTGACGAACCGTCAAGCTTGCGTTCAACATAGCGAAGCAGTCTTGTAATCGTAAACGTCATAATAAAATATATTACACAAGTAATAAAGAAAACTTCAAATGTTCTGAAAAGCGCACCCTTTATATCCTTTGAAACATAGAATAATTCGGAAACGGCTATAACGTTAAGTACGGAAGTATCTTTAATATTAATTACAAATTCGTTGCTCGTTGCGGGCAGAATATTACGTATTGTCTGCGGTATGATAACATGGAACATTGTCTGCCAATGCGTCATGCCGATTGCCGAAGCGGCTTCATACTGCCCCTTATCTATTGAATCTATACCGCCGCGCACGATTTCAGACATATATGCGCCCGTATTAATCGACACGATAAAAAGCGCTGCATTAAGCGGTGAAAGGTCAATCTGAAAGCCCTCCATAAGTCCGTAATAGATAACCATAGCCTGTACAATCATAGGCGTACCGCGGAAAATTTCAATATATGCCGCTAAAATAAAGTTGATTATTTTAAAAATAATTTTTTTGAAAATATTATCTGTTTTTCTTATCGGGATAGTTCTTACAACGCCGATAATAAGACCGATTGCCGAGCCGACAAGCGTTCCTATGAGAGCAATATAAAGAGTTAAGCCCGCACCCTGTGCGAACTTAACCCAATATTTTTCAATTATAAGAATAACCCATTGCCAAAAAGTTCTTTCCATATTCTTACTCCGCCGAAGGCTGATTTGCTATTGCGTCCTTCATAATCTGCTGACGCTCGTCTTCGGAAATTCCTGCCAAAGCTTCATTTACCTTTGCTGTCAAATCGCTGTTCTTCTTATCAACACCAACTGCGATAGAAACCTCGTCTTTATCGTATGTGAAGTTGCCTTCATCACCAAACTCTACAAAAGAAAGGTCGGGGTTTGTTGCAACTGCGGACAAAGCGCCGGGTCTTTCGGAAATGTAGCCGTCGATTTTACCCGAAGAAAGAGCAACCGTCATTGTAGGGAAATCTTCCAAGGCTGTCTGTTTAGCGATGCCTTCCATCTGATCCAAAACCGTATAATGGAATGTATTGAGCTGACCTGTGAGTTTTGCACCCTTAAAGTCATTAATTGTCTTTGCGTTTGCGTAAGGTCCGTCTTTCTTAACAACAACTACCAAATCGGAAGTATAGTAGTTATCGGAAAAGTCAATAGATTCTTTACGTTCTTTTGTAGCGGACATACCTGCAATAATGAGGTCTATTTTGCCCGATGTGAGTGCAGGAAGAAGTCCTTCCCAGTCTGTTTTTACAATTTCAAGCTTTTTGCCCATGCTGTCTGCGATTTTTTTCGCAATCTGAACGTCGTAGCCGCCTGCGTAGTCGGACGAACCGTTGATTTTTACAGCGCCGTTTGAATCGTCGGACTGTGTCCAGTTAAAAGGAGCATAAGCGCATTCCATTCCAACTTTGATAACGTCGCTTTCCGAAGCGTTATTATCTGTTGTATCCGTGTTTTTCTGTCCGCATCCTGCGATACCCATTGCTAAAACCGCTGCTGTTACCAAGCATAAAAGTTTTCTTAATTTCATTGTGTCATACCTACCTTTATAAATTTGTGGTTGAATTTTACTTATATATTTTACCTCATAATGAGAAAATTGTCAATGATTTATTTGCAATTCAAATATTTTTTATATATTCTGTACATTTACCCATAAAAAACGCATAGAAATTTATGCAGGTTTTTAGTACAAAATGTATATTTCGGTCTCATCTGCACTTTCAAAGTCGAATTTTATGAGATTATCATTATATGAAAATGCAATTTCTTTTCCGTCCGCCATTATACGTTTCGGTTT
>ERZ779725.1087-NODE-1087-length-15901-cov-2.421747_pt1 | contig 15901 bp, 8 predicted proteins | sample MGYA00511890_ERZ779725 | MGnify/ENA primary metagenome ERZ779725 (study PRJEB29588, sample SAMEA2148549) | human gut metagenome | biome: human gut; feature: human-associated habitat; material: faeces | place: Denmark | collected 2008/2010 ...
TCCCTTGCAAAGCTGGACCTGGCTGTGGAAGCCGGCTCCATATTTCAGGGAACCTTTAAGGTGGTGTCGAAGAATGATGTACCGATCAAATTGATGGTATATGACAGCAGATACCTGTTCGATTTCAAGAGTCATACATTTGTAGGCAGACGGAATACGGTTGCCTTTTCTTTTGATGCCCGCGGAATCGAAGAAGGCAAGAGCTTTAAAGGACATATCAACATCATAACGGATGGTGGAGAATATAAGATCCCGTACAGTGTAGAGGTTGTTCCGCCTTATGTTCTGGTAGAAGACAAACGGATCGAGGACCTGTTCCAGTTCGCGACCTTCGCAGAGGAGCACTGGGATGTAGCAGTTCAGATCTTTGACAGCCCGGAATTCGTGCGTACCTTTTTAGGGGATGACGCGATCATTAAGGGAGTCTATGAGAGCCTGAAGAAATCGTTATCCATCAATCAGGCAATGGAAGAATTCCTTGTATATACCCATAAGAAACGTGTGCTTACACTGACAGCAAAGCAGCGTGAGCTGTTGATCGAGATGCCGGATGAGCTGGTTCGTGCAACAATCTCCGTAAATAAGAACACCTGGGGTTATACCCATACCTATATTACATCAGACAGCGATTTCCTGATCCCGGAAGCAACCCGGATCACAGGTCAGGATTTCACTGGAAATAATTATGAGCTGAACTTCCTGATCGATCCGACGAAGATCCCGGAAGGGGTATCGGCAGGTTATATCCATTTTAATAATACCCTGCAGAACATCAGCGTGAAAGTCAGCATCAAGAAGCCGGAGGTTCAGAGAACTGAGCCGAAGAACCGTCATGTGAATTTCATGATCAAGAAAGGTCATGAGGCACTGGCAAAAGCATACATTGATTTCCGTACGGATAAGATGTCACTTGCTGATTACACGAAACGTTCGACAGAGGCACTGGAAACACTGGTTAAATACAGACCGGAGGATAACATCTATCGGCTGGGACTGCTTCATATGAAGCTGTTAGAGGGCAAGACAGAATATGTAAAACAGGAATTTGTCCGTATCGATGCAGATGCCGATCTGAACGAGGCAGGCAGCATGGAGAAGTGTTATTACAGTTATCTGAAATCACTTCTGATAAAGGATAAGGACATGATCGACAGCACGGCAAGACTTGTCCGCGGACGACTGGAACAGGAGAAGAACAAGCTGTTCTATTTCTGGCTGCTGTTATTTGTGGATTACAGTTATACAGAGGATAAATGGAACCTTTATGAGGATATCCGGAAATTATATAATGAGGGTGTAAACAGCCCGGTTATTTACTTTGAAATATGTGATATGTTCAATAAGCAGCCGCTTATGATGAAACGGATCGCACCGCTTGAGATTTCAGCTATCCGCTGGGGTATGCGGCATGAATTTGTATCCGAAGATGTCATTATGGAATTCGTAAAGACGGCTGCAAGAATGAAGCTCTTTGATATTCACGCATTCAAGATGCTGGAGAATATTTATGCAACAAAGCATGACCGTATGACACTGGATACGATATGTGAAATTCTTCTCAGATTTAAAAAATGTGATAAAGAGTATCATGTATATTATCAGGATGCGGCAAATGCAGGAATTAAATATGTTGGTTTGTATGAGGGCTTCTTAAAGAGCATGGATAAGAAGACGTATCAGCCGATACCGGAATCCATTCTCCGTTATTTCAATTACAAGAATACGTTAGATGATGAAGAGCTGGCATATCTCTATGCAAATGTCATAATGAATAAGGCACAGAATATGAATGTGTTCCATGAGTATATTCCGGCAATCGAGAACTTCATGGAGAAGAAGATCATTGACGGAGAAGTGAGTGATGATCTGACGGTTATCTATGAAGAATTTCTGGAGCCGGAGAGTGTGAAACCGGAATTTGCATCAAAGTTAATTAATATCATATTCAAGCAGAAGCTGACCTGTCGGAATAAGAATATTGTATCAGTGGTTGTAACACATGAGGAACTGGAAAAGAGTGAACAGGTGGATGTGATTGACGGAGAAGCTTATGTAGAGATCGTGTCAGAATCCGCTATCATTACATTACTTGACAGTCGGGGCTGCAGATATATCAATACGGTACCATACCGGCTTGAGCCGGTTGTTGGAGAAGAAAATTATCTGGATATCTGTAAAGAGTATAATCCGAAGGATTACCGCCTGTTATTATTTGAGTATAACGATATAGACAGCTTCTCATATAAGGATGCATCCGAGATCAATCTGGCGCGTGATATCTCTAACTGCCCGAATATCAGTTATCTGATCCGGCAGAGAGCACTCCGCCATATGGTTGAGTATTATCATGAGAATTATGATGCGGACATTTTATATAAATATCTGTCGCGAATTGATCTGGATTATGTGGAAGTGGAGGACGCTTCCCGGATCATTACATATTACATTTCTTTACGGATGTATGAGCAGGCATTTAATGGAATCCATCGGTTTGGATATGTAGATGTGGATGTGGATGAACTGATACGGATCGCGGAATTCGGAATATCCGATAAGAGGTATGATGATGACAGGATATTATTATCTATCTGTGTGTATTTGTATCGGAGAGGATATGCGACACAGAAGGTTCTGGCATTTTTGATCAATAACTATAATGGATCGTTAGAGGAAATGGCAGAGCTGTTTAAGGCAGTTAACACAAATTATCGTGATATTGATATGCTTGCAGAGAATATCTTGGCACAGATGATGTTTGCGGATGCTTATACAGAGGCAATCTTTGATATCTTTGCGCTTTATTACGCAGGCAGAAGCAGGGGCATGGTAGTCAAGGCATTTTTACGGTTCTGTGCATACCAGTATATTATCAAGGATCTGAAGATTCCTGCGGATATCATGGAATGTCTGTATAAAGAGGTGGCGAAGAAGAACATTACAGATGAGATTTCAGAGATGGCGCTGCTCTCTTATTTTGCAGGCTGCGGTGGACGGTTCTCGGCAGAACAGAAGGAATGGATCCGGAATACAGTTCGTCATTTTATAGACAGCAGTAAGATCCTGCCGCTCTTTAAAGAATTTGCATCCTTTGTAACATTGCCGGATGATATGAAGTTTAAGACCTATCTGATCTTTAAGGGTGAGAGCGGCAGACAGATCTGGGTAAGCTACAGCTTCGGTCAGGAAAGCAACAGTATGGCACATTACAAATCGGAGCGAATGAATGAGATCATACCGGGAATTTATATCAAGGAATTTGTTGTGTTCCACGGAGAGACGCTGTTATATTCCATTGATGGTGCGGAGAGCGGTAATTCATCCATCGTTGAGAGTGATATTTTAAAGAATACAACATGTCATAAGAAGAACAGTAATCGATTTGAGCTGATCAACAGTATGCTGATCAGTCAGGAGACAAGAAATGATCAGGAGCTGATCCAGGCGATGGATACCTATCTGAATAACACACATTTCTTTGAGGAGAATCTGATATTGTTATAAGACAGCAGAAACAGGAGGAGATAACATGACGGAACATCCATTATATCTGGGATTGGATCTGAGTCTGGAGTATACACAGTTAAGTTATTATAAGCTGGATGAAGGAGTACCGGAATCAATCTGTCACAGTGATTCCAAAGATACATATCTGCTTCCAAATATTATGTTTTATACAGATAAATATAAAGACGGAACCGGAGCAAAGGATGAATCCGGTTGGAGTGTCGGAGCGGTGGCTGCAGGGAAACGGTTCAAGGAAGATGGCGTGGTGGTTGATCGTATTTACCAGAAGACGATCATCAACGAGGACACGGAGATCTATGGAACAAGTTATAAAGCAAAAGACCTTCTGGTCAAAATGCTGCTGCTTCATATCCGGGAATTTACAAAACAGTTTGAAAGCTATGAGATCAGGCGGCTGGTAGTAACGATCGCAGATGCCGATATTCATATCATTAAGGCGGTGCAGGAGTTACAGGGAGCGCTTCATTTAAGTGATGAACAGTTTGAGATCACAAGCCATATAGACAGTGGAATTTATTACATCTTTAATCAGCCGGAGTCGTTAAGAAATAACAGTGTGGTGTTGTTTGATTTTAACAGCAGCGGGCTTGATTATTACAGATTCGATATTACGCATAACAAATCACCGGAGATTGTGGATGTATTTCATCAAAACCTGAAAGACCGCTTGACATTTTCAGCGTTTAAGAAGGACGATGAGGAGCTGGATGAGCAGTTCGCAGCGATCTGTCAGGAGCTTCTGGCAGAGACTTATGTGTCCTCGGTGTTCCTGACCGGAATTGGCTTTGCGGATAACTGGCTGAAGGAGTCGGCGACGATCCTCTGTCAGGGAAGACGGGTATTTGTCGGTCAAAATATCTATACAAAGGGAGCCTGCTACCGGGCATTTGGCGATCGGCACAGCAAGGTGCTTGATCGTTATCTGATCCGGTCGGAATATACAGTTGGCTTTGATATAGGTATCAGTTTAAATGATGACAGCAAGACATTTGTGCCGATCACCAGAGGAGGACAGGAATGGTTCCACACAAAGGGAAAATTATATATCTTTCCGGACGAATCAAATCAGGTGGAGCTGATCTATCGCAACATATTGACAGGAGATTATGATAAGGAGCATATCGAGATCCACGGACTGCCGAAGCGTCCGCCGAAGACGACCAAGATCTCACTGGAAGCGGAATTCTACAGTGCGGAAAAGGGAGCGGTTGTTATCAGGGATGAAGGATTTGGAACGATGTTCCCGACCACAAATAAGATATATAGGAAGGAATTTGACCTGAAATGGGAAAAATAATTGTATGTAATACAAAAACTGCACAGAATCCATATACGTTCCTGAATACCAAGGTATCTGTATATTCCTACGAGGAATTGTGTTACTACCTGTATAATAATATGGTGCTGGTTGGGGAAGAAGATGTGACGGCGAGATTGTCGGCATGGATCAGAAGAGAGCTTGATCTCACAGAGCTTGCGGATAAGATCGATACATTACTTGACAAGCATGCATTTGTTCAGGATATCATGGTGGAGATTCTTGTGTATGGCGGATATTACAGCAGTGAAGAAGTACGGCAGTTTATGGCGGAATGCCAGAAGCTTCGTACGTTAAAATCATACGAAGTCGAGAAGCTGCGGGCGGATGGATATCTGCGGTACAAGCATTATATAAAAGCGGGTGCGATCTATGATGAGGTCATCTGCTATCTGGAAAAAGAAAAACAGGAGGATGAATTCCTCGGAAATGTATATCATAATAAAGCAGTTGCTCTGGCCGGAAATCTTCAGCTTGATGAAGCAAAGAGCTATTTTATTAAGGCATATTCGTTAAATAAGAATGAGGAATCCCTGATCGAATATTTCTGTGTGCTGGCAGTTACAGTGGATACTGCGACACTTGAAAAAGAGATTAAGAAACGAGGACTTCCTGCGAACTTTTTAGAGGATCTGATGAGTGAAGTCGGAGATTCTAAAGAAGATGTGCGGGAGCTTCCAATCTACAATAAAGTCCAGAAAGCGGTTTATAACCGACTTCATGGACATATTGAAGATTATGACAGGCGTATGGATACGATCCTGTCGGAATTAAAAGACGAATTCCGGGATCAGCTTGTCTGATAAATGAAAGGTAAAGTTGTGTATGAAGTATGATGTGATTATTATTGGTGCAGGACCGGGAGGAATCTTTGCGGCATATGAACTGATGAAGAAACAGGAGTATAAGATTGCTGTATTCGAGGAAGGATATACCTTAAAAAAGAGAAAATGTCCGATCGATGGCGATAAGATCAAGAATTGTATTAACTGTAAGCATTGCTCAATCATGTGTGGATTTGGCGGAGCAGGTGCATTCTCAGATGGAAAATACAATATCACAAATGATTTCGGTGGAACACTGTATGAATATATCGGTAAGCAGAAAGCTGTTGACCTGATGAAGTATGTAGATGAGATTAACATGGAAAATGGCGGCGAGGGAACAAAGCTTTATTCAACCGCCGGAACGAAGTTCAAGAAGCTCTGTCTTCAGAACAAGCTGAAGCTTTTGGATGCGTCGGTTCGGCATCTGGGAACTGATATCAACTATGTTGTTCTTCAGAATCTGTATGATCAGATGAAGGATCATATAGACTTTTATTTTGATACACCGGTTGATACAGTACAGGTTATTGATGGTGGTTATCGTATCATCTGCGATAAGGGTGAATTCGACTGTGAGAAATGTATCGTATCCGTTGGACGAAGCGGAAGCAAATGGATGGAAAAGGTATGTAAGGAGCTTGAGATTCCTACAAAATCCAACCGCGTCGATATCGGAGTCCGTGTGGAGCTCCCGGCAGTTATCTTCTCACATCTGACGGATGAATTATATGAAAGCAAGATTGTATATCGTACAGAGAAATTCGAAGATAATGTCAGAACCTTCTGTATGAATCCAAATGGAATTGTGGTAAATGAGAATACGAATGGTATCATCACTGTAAACGGACATAGCTATGAGGGCGATGAGAAGAAGACAGAGAATACAAACTTTGCACTTCTGGTTTCCAAGCATTTTTCAGAACCGTTTAAAGACAGTAACGGATATGGTGAGAGTATCGCAAGATTATCTAATATGCTGGGCGGTGGTGTAATTGTACAGAGATTTGGAGATCTGGTTCGAGGCAGAAGAAGTACCGTGAAGCGTATTGAAGAAGGGCTGGTAACGCCGACCTTAACAGCAACACCGGGTGATCTGAGTCTTGTTCTTCCAAAGCGTATCTTAGATGGAATCATGGAAATGATCTATGCACTGGATAAGGTAGCACCGGGAACAGCAAATGATGATACTCTGTTATATGGTGTAGAGGTTAAGTTCTACAACATGGAAGTGGAGTTGGATGAGAATCTGGAAAGCTGCCACAAGGGCTTATATGTGATCGGAGATGGCAGTGGCGTAACGCATTCGTTGTCCCATGCTTCCGCCAGCGGTGTCTATGTTGCCCGCCATATTATAGGAGAAAAATAAAATATAATGAATGCAAAATTACTTGCTTGCAAGAGTACCGATTTTGCGGAATGCATAGGGTGAGTTAAGCTCACGATATAATGGAAGCTGGAGCTGTTTTGGTGGACATCCTATGACATATAATACAATTCCCCTGACAAAGACATTCATGATTTTTCGTTGTGAGTTGCACATTGCCAGTAAATACGAGTGCTTGTTTGAGCCGAAGGCGAGTTAGCACAGGAGTATTTACGAATCAGGCATGTGCTACGAACAGAAAATATCATGAGTCTTTTCAGGGGAATTCGTATTATATGTGGAGGATGCCGCTAAGACAGCTCCAGCTTTTCAATAATAAATCCAGCATTCTCCATATGATATTCGTTGCCACAGTAAGGGCAGATGCGTTGGCGTACGGAATCGAAGCTTGCGCCACAACTCGGGCAATGGACAGAGGTAATGGAGAAGCCGGGCGGTTCCGTGTAGGCGGTATTTCTCCGGAGGGTGATGTCGATACAGTCACCATGACGTTCTACCGTACCATTCTGTTCGCTGTAGTTGATCCACCAGGTACGGAGATTCAGACACAGTTCACTTCCCTCCATGTGGATATCATTAACGGTCAGTGCATGCATATAAGTCATTTCGATAATGTCCCGAAAGTATGGATTTAAGGAAGCACCACGATAGAAGGCAAGATTTTCCGGCTGATCGGCAAGAACCGTCATACGAACCAGCGCGATGATCTGACCTTCAAATTTCTCAAAAGAAAAATACGGATCATATGGTGCAAACGCCCGGTTGATTTTTCCTTTTGTTGTTACATAGGACCAGAAAGGAATCCGTTTTCGGCCATCCCGATTGAACTGTTTTGTCATCACAAGGACAGATGAAAGAATAAGTCCCCAGAATCCTCCCCCGATCAGAGTAATAAAATACGACATGAAAAGTCCTGCAGGAATCGGTGTATCCGGATCGGAAAGACATGGGATCACAGAGAGCAGGAAAACAACCAGTATCGTGTACCATATGATATTTCCTCTTTTCATTTTGTTATTATCCCGGATAAAATATGTATTTGTGATACGTGGAAACAGATCCTTGACCTGAAATACGGTATTGCAATAAGGGCAGCCCTGTGTCAGAGCGGAAACCGGATTTACGGCACCGCAGTTCGGGCAGGTCATTGTCATATGATGAAGCTCGGCTTCATTTGGTGTGTGGGCAACAGATTCATACATCGTATCATCGGAATCCCGGTCATATATGATGCCGGATGAATTCTCAAACCGCAGTCGTCTGGTGATATGTTCATTCATCAGGTCAACGGTATACCATGCGGTGTTTCTTGAAAAATATGTGGTTCCGGGAGTCTCTTTGGCAGGTGCCGTGTAGTGGATCATGCGGATTCCTTTGCGACCCAGTCGTTCTCTTTGCAGACGGAGGGCGTAGGAGGTATCGCCGTCACAGCTCTTTGGCGGAAGTCCGGAATCATACCAGTGATTCAGTTCTATGGCAAAATCATCATAAATGCTTTTGTGTTTTTCCCATGCAGGTTTGTATTTCTTAAATGCGGTCACCTGTTTTATATAGCATATCAGTAATATAACGGCAATTATGATCAGTACGATACCGATTCCAAGGAAAATAAATGCTATGTACGATATAAAACCATTTGTCCCCATATAGGAAAAGTGTATAATGAAATATAGAAGATGTCCAGCATAAAATAAGAAAGGGCCAAAGCATGAAAAAGCAGGAAATGGCAAATACATCGTTAAAAGAGAATAGAACACATGGAACGGTGCAGTATCCGGTTGCTTTGTACGAATGGAACGGAGAAAATGAGTGGCATGTGGTTCCGCATTGGCATGAGGAAATGGAATGGATCTATTTTCAAAAAGGTGATTTCCCGGTATGGATAAATACAAAGGAGTATCAGGTTCATGCACCGGCATTTATGTGCATCCATCCGGAAGAACTGCATGCACTGATCCTGGAAAAGGATGGTATAGAAAGTGCGGTTGTGTTCCCTGTTGATATCCTGTGCTTTGAACGGTATGATGCGGCGGAGGCGAAGGTGCTTGGCCCGCTTGCAGAAGGAAAGCTTCGGATGCCGGTTCTGTGCCAGAACGGGGATGCGGCATTTGAGGAATTGAGTGCCTGTTATAAAGAGATTGAACAGATGCTCAGGCAGATGAAAGAACATGGTACGAAGAAAGGGCAGCATCTGGATTCTTCAATAACGCGTGAGAACGTGGCAGGAGAACCGAAACAGAATCTACAGAAAAATATGCTCTATTTGAATATCAAGGCAAAGATGTTAGAATTGATCGCAGTTGCATATAAGTATGACCTGTTTACAAGACAGGTCAGGGAAGACAGGGAAGAATCCGGAACGGTAGAGAATCTGAAAAAGGTGCTGCAGTATATCGGGGAGCATTACGGTTCACCGATCCGCCTGTCCGAACTGGCGGAGCTGGTCAATATGAATGAACAGTATTTTTGCCGATATTTTAAGAAGAATATCGGGAAGACGATCACAGAATATATCAATGTGATCCGTGTGGAGAAAGCGGCAACGGCACTTGCAGAGACAGAGGATAAGGTCATAGATATTGCAGCTGCCTGTGGATTTGACAATATCGGATATTTTATCAGACGCTTTAAAAAGGAGAAGGGCATGACACCTTCCGAATATCGTAAAAAGTCAAAATAGTACAATGAAATAGTCAATTTAAAGATAGAAAACCTCTATGGATTCCGTATACTGTAATTAAAGTGTAAAAAGGACGAGTATCTGTATCCGATGGTGGAACAGATACAGACAGTATAAAAGGAATACAGGAGGTTTTTATAATGAAAAGAAAATGGTGGCATGGTAAAGTAGCATATCAGATATATCCAAAGAGTTTTCAGGATACAAATGGAGATGGAATCGGTGATCTTCGTGGCGTGATCGATCATTTAGATTATCTGAAAAGTCTGGGAATCGATATTATCTGGTTATCTCCGATCTATCAGTCTCCATTTGTCGATCAGGGTTATGATATTTCAGATTATTATAAGATCGATGAGATCTTTGGAACGATGGAAGAATTCGATGAGTTGTTAGCAGAAGCGAAGAAGCGGGATATGTATATCATTATGGATCTTGTTATTAATCACTGTTCTGACCAGCATGAATGGTTCCAGAAAGCATTAAAAGATCCGGAGGGTAAATATGGCGATTATTTTTATTCCCGTAAGGGAAAAGACGGCAATCCGCCAAGCAATTACCGGTCTTATTTTGGTGGAAGCGCATGGGAGAAAGTAGAAGGAACGGACTATTATTATCTTCATATGTTTGCAAAGGAACAGCCGGATCTGAACTGGAACAATCCAGAGGTATTAAATGAATTATATACCATGATCAACTGGTGGCTGGATAAGGGCGTTGCGGGTTTCCGTATCGATGCGATCATCAATATCAAGAAAGATCTGAGTTTTCCGGATTATGAGCCGGACGGACCGGATGGAATGACAGGAATCTTCCATATGGTTGAGGGCGTCGATGGCGTTGGTGAACTGTTAGAGGATCTGAAGAAGCATACATTTGAAAAGTACGATGCGTTTACAGTTGCTGAAGTATTCAATATGAAGAAGGATGAGCTGGAAGAATTTATCGGTGACGACGGACATTTTTCAACGATGTTTGATTTCTCAGCGCATGAGATGACCTTTGGCGATCATGGCTGGTACGATGCGAAGAAGGTCGGATTTGATGATCTGAAAAAGGTGATCTTCCATGCACAGAAGGAATGTGAAGATGTCGGCTTCCTTGCAAATATTATAGAGAATCACGATGAGCCAAGAGGTGCGAGCCGTTATCTGCCGGATTACCTTCAGAATGAAGACGGAATCAAATTGCTGGGAACGATCAGTGTTATGTTGCGTGGTATTCCGTTTATTTATCAGGGACAAGAGATCGGTATGCGTAACTGTCATATGGCTTCAATCGATGATTACAATGATATTAGTACAAAGAATGAATATGCAGTTGCAATCGATGCTGGCTGCACGGTAGAAGAAGCGATGGAAGCCTGCTATGAGAACAGCAGGGATAATGCCAGAACACCAATGCAGTGGGATGATTCTGCACAGGCAGGATTTACAACCGGAACACCATGGCTCTTTGTAAATCCAAATTATAAAGAGATCAATGTAAAAGAACAGCTTGGCAGGGAAGATTCAGTATGGTACTATTACCAGAAGCTGATCGCACTTCGTAAGTCCGAGGACTACAAAGAAGTATTTACCTATGGCAAGGTCGTTCCAATGTTTGTGGAGAAGGATGGAATATTTGCATATGCAAGAAAGACGGAAGACCAGACCGTTTACATTATAACGAATTACAGTAGAGAAGATATCACGGTTGATCTGCTGACTACAAATGAGCAGCCGAAGCTTCATGTTTTGTTAGATAATAAGAATGACGTATGCTTAAATGGCAACCGTATACGGTTAAGCTCCGGGCAGGCAGTGATCCTGGGATAATGCTTTGAATAATTGATCAACATATAAAACCATTAAAATGATGGCGAAACAGTGCTTAAAAACCATCATTTTGATGGTTTTTATTAGTTACAGGGAAATTAATATATGATATTCTGTTAAAAAGTGGAAATAAATTAGGGGTATTATAATGGCATAGAAATGGGGTGCATATATGAGAAAGAATTACAGGAAAGGTATCGGCAGATGGCTGGCAGGAGTGCTGGTTATCAGCATGGCACTTGGACAGATAACAGGCTGTCAGGTGACAGGTGGGGATAAGAATGGGGGAACAACCTCCGGGTATCTGACAGAAGAAAATACTGACAGGGCAGATGGCTCACAGACGACAACCGAAGAAACGACCACAGAAGAAGAGTGGAAATCAATCGTCTCGGGAGAATACTACAAGCAGGCAAAGGTATCCGGACATACGAACCTGTATCAACTGGATATGAAAGTAGAGGAAGATAATATTTACATTAATAAGATGTTTGCTTTTGGGGATGCACTTGGAATCCAGTATGGCGTAGGAGAAGATGGTTATCTGGCACTATATGATCTGGCGGATCTCAGGCAGAAAGTGGTTGTAAGCTGCCCGAAGAATACATATGCGTCAGATGTATTTTCAAATGGAACCGATGAGGTGGTTCTCTATGATAAAGGCAACAAAGAGCTGATCCGGTATGGAGCATTGTTGGAGCAGGAGACTGTTATGCCGATCGAAAAGGGGACACCGGACAGTTATCTGATGTCAAAGGATCTCACCGGCTTCTTCTATATAAATGCAGAGGATGGACAGATCTATGAATATGATCTGCGGTCGGGGGAAGAGTCAGAGGTGTGTCCGGCGTATTCAGGAGAAGGAAAAGATACAACGTTGCTAGGATATGCGGAAGAACCGGAGTATCTGGTGGTGTCGGCATATGATAATACGGCAGAACGTGTGGAGGTCAGATGTTATAGTGTGACCGGTGAAGATATAAAAGAAACCGGTGATTATGATATCGTGCAATTTGAAGGAAGTGGGGATAAGTACTACGCATCGGTATATGCGGATGATCAGGTCTATCAGGTGTATGGAGAAACTTCCGGGGAAGAACCGGGAATTTTGTTCCCGGATAATACAGGTGATTTTCAGGTTGGATGCGATGTAGAACATGGTCTGGCTATGTATGGCAGTGCCAGCCAGTCGCAGGAGACGAATACACAGAAGCTGCAGTTTCGGATCTATAATGTGGATACCGGTAAATGTGAAAGCAGACTTGCAGTAACATTTCCGTTTGATGAAACAAATTATATTTATATCGATCAAGGTACTTATATAGATACATACAACTTCTTTGCATTTTCAACGAGCGGACTCACACCGGAAGTATACATATGGGATCTGAACGATGCGCGCAGCATTTCCGGTGATTCCAGAGTCTACCGTTATCCATGGAGTTATCTGGATCATCCGTCCGATGAGTTGAAGCAGGAGCTGCGGCAGCAGGCAAAGGATATCGGAGATCAAAATGGTGTAGAGGTACATATATTTGATGAAGTGACGGAGTGCAGCAAGGATATCTACCGGTATGAGGCATCAGACAATGCACTTCTGACCGCGCAGTCACTGGAAGTCCTGAAGAATGAGTTGAAGAAATATCCGGATCGGATGTTGAAAAATCTGGATGATGGATATGGAAGCATATTAAAGATCTATCTGGCAGGTGCGATCATAGGAACAGATGAAACGGCACTTACAACAGCTGCCGGAGTTCAGAATACTCTGGAGAATGACACATTTCTGGTTATTGATATCAATGATCAGTCCTCCTATATCAGCACGATCCACCACGAGATCTTCCATGCGATCGAGAACCATATGAATTACACCGGCTGTTGGTTTGATGAAGAAATTTGGTCGGAGTGCAACCCGGATGGATTCGATTATGATTACGATTATATTGCAAATGAAAATAGCTATGACAATACCTATGTTGCATTTTCATCCGGTGATGCGTCAGAGATTGCATTTATTGACACCTACTCAAAAAGCTTTCCAAATGAAGACCGTGCGAGAGTATTTGAATATGCCATGACGGATCAGCAGAATGATAATGGATTCTTTAGCTATGAAAGAATACGGAAAAAGTTAAAGGTGATATCGGATCAGATGAGTGCATGTTTCCCGGAGGATGATGGAGCGACACTTATGCCGTGGGAAAGAGTATTGATGTATGAAAAATAGCAAGATTACGTTTAAAACCGCTTGACACTGGAAAGACTTCTGTTGTACTATGAGATTTAGTTTAACAGCATAAATGCAAGGAAAAAGAGGAGTACCATAAAAGAACTGCCAGAGAGGAAGATCCACAGGCTGAAAGGTCTTTCGAGGAAATTTGTGGGAAGGTAGCTTTGGAGCAGCACATCCGAAATGTTCAGTAGGATGCGCCGGGTCGTTCCCGTTACAGAATAAGATGAGTGATAAATTAAGGTGGTAACGCGTAAGATACGCCCTTTGGAACAGAGATGTTTCAAAGGGCTTTTTCTATGTAAGAAGATTGATTCTGTAAAGGAAAAACGCTCCACTAAAGATGCTATAAAAACAGAAAGGATGGAACAGATGAAAGAACTGGAAAAGACATACAATCCGGCCGATATAGAAGACAGGCTGTACAGAAAATGGGAAGATAAGAAATATTTTCATGCAGAGGTAGATCGCAGTAAGAAACCATTTACGATCGTTATGCCGCCTCCAAATGTAACCGGACAGCTTCATATGGGTCATGCCCTGGACAATACGATGCAGGATATCCTCATTCGTTTCAAGAGAATGCAGGGCTACAGTGCATTATGGCAGCCGGGTACAGACCATGCAGCGATCGCTACAGAGGTAAAGGTAACAGAGAAATTAAAGGCAGAAGGTATTGATAAGAAGGAGATCGGCAGAGAGGCTTTCTTACAGCATGCCTGGAAATGGAAAGAAGAATACGGCGGAAGAATCGTAAACCAGTTAAAGAAGCTGGGTTCATCTGCTGACTGGGACAGAGAGCGTTTTACAATGGACGAGGGATGTTCAGAAGCAGTTAAGGAAGTATTTGTCAATCTCTATGAAAAGGGATATATCTACAAAGGTTCCAGGATCATCAACTGGTGTCCTGTATGTAAGACATCCATTTCGGACGCAGAGGTAGAGCATGTAGAGCAGGAAGGACATTTCTGGCATATCAATTATCCGATCGTTGGAGAAGAAGGAAGATATGTAGAGATAGCAACGACCAGACCGGAAACCCTGCTTGGTGATACGGCGGTTGCTGTAAATCCAAAGGATGAGCGTTATAAGGATATCATCGGTAAGATGCTGAAGCTTCCTTTAACAGACAGAGAGATCCCTGTTATCGCAGATGAATATGTAGATATGGAATTCGGAACAGGTTGTGTAAAGATTACACCGGCACATGATCCGAACGACTTCGAAGTAGGTAAGAGACACAATCTGGAAGAAATCAATATTTTAAACGATGATGCTACGATCAACGAGAAGGGCGGCAAATACGCAGGCATGGATCGTTATGAAGCAAGAAAAGCAATGGTAGCAGATCTGGAAAAAGAAGGTCTTCTTGTAAAGGTTGTACCACACACACATAACGTAGGAACACATGACAGATGTAAGACAACGGTAGAGCCAATGATCAAGCCACAGTGGTTTGTCCGTATGAAGGAAATGGGCCAGGCAGCTCTTGATCTGATCAAGACAGATGAGCTGGAATTTGTACCGGAGCAGTTTGATAAGACATACATCCACTGGCTTGAAAATATCCGCGACTGGTGTATCTCCCGTCAGCTTTGGTGGGGACACAGAATCCCGGCTTATTACTGTGATGAGTGTCATGAGACGATCGTTTCCAGAGAAGTTCCGACGGTATGTCCGAAATGTGGATGCACACATCTGACACAGGATGAAGATACACTGGATACATGGTTCTCATCCGCACTCTGGCCATTCTCAACACTTGGCTGGCCAAAGAAGACACCGGAATATGAATATTTCTATCCGACTGACGTACTTGTAACCGGATACGATATCATCTTCTTCTGGGTTATCCGTATGGTATTCTCCGCACTGGAGCAGACAGGAAAGAGCCCATTTAAGCATGTTCTGATCCACGGACTGGTTCGTGACGATCAGGGCCGGAAGATGAGTAAGTCTCTTGGAAACGGTATCGATCCGCTTGAGGTTATTGATAAATACGGTGCAGATGCCCTTCGTCTGACACTGATCACAGGCAATGCACCTGGTAACGATATGCGTTTCTACTGGGAGAGAGTAGAGTCTTCCAGAAACTTTGCCAATAAAGTATGGAATGC
>ERZ779725.1101-NODE-1101-length-15777-cov-4.473477_pt1 | contig 15777 bp, 7 predicted proteins | sample MGYA00511890_ERZ779725 | MGnify/ENA primary metagenome ERZ779725 (study PRJEB29588, sample SAMEA2148549) | human gut metagenome | biome: human gut; feature: human-associated habitat; material: faeces | place: Denmark | collected 2008/2010 ...
TTACCTTTTTACCCTTTTACCTTTTTACCTTTATATATTTTTCTCTCAAAAATTATGGTGAATCTTCTTTAGTGATGTTTAAGTATAAAATGTTAATGAATGGTGGATTTTCATTATAAAATTAGCAAAATTACGTACTAAAATGTTATTTTCCACTAAAAAGTTACGAAAATACCCCCCCCCTATTCATTTTTTTTATTACTTTTGCCCCAAGAAAATGCGAACTATCATGTAAACGATTAATTTATATAATTACCTATTTTTATAATAAAAGCGAAAAAAATAGATTTAACTAAACTCTTTTAATAGATGGTGAAACGATTAATTTTAGCAACAGTGTTACTCATATTTGTATCGCTAGCTAATTATGCGCAAATCACGGGAGTCAAGTCCAACCTCTTATATTGGGCTACAACAACTCCTAATCTCGGTGTCGAGACTGCCTTAGGCAAGAAGCATACCGCTCAGGTATTCTTTGGCTTCAATCCTTGGAAACAGTCCGGTGGCGACCAGTCAAGCCTTCGTCATTGGCTTTTGCAACCAGAATACCGTTACTGGTTCTGTCAGAGCTTCAATGGCTGGTTCTTGGGTGTTCATGCCATGGGCGGACAGTTTAATGCAGGAGGAGTGAAGTTACCCCTTGGCATTTTCAAATCACTACGTGACCATCGCTATGAAGGATGGTATGTAGGTGGTGGTGTGACCGCTGGTTATCAATGGCCTCTTTCCAAGCACTGGAACCTGGAAACCTCTGTAGGTTTCGGATATGATTATATCCAGTACGACAAGTTCAAGTGCGGTGCCTGTGGCGAGAAGGAGAAGTCATCTCATGACAACTACGTGGGTCCTACCAAGGCAGCCATTTCTCTTATTTATATGTTGTAACTCATTAAACATAATCTATGAGTATGAAAGATTTTAAGAACTACATATTATTATTCAGCTCTCTTTTGATGGCTATGCCTCTTGCAGCCCAGGATTGCAAGAGTCTCAAGTTGGCTGCCGATAAGATTCAGGTATCTAATGTACAGATGTCTCATCATAATGACCGGGTTATGGTTGCGATGGATCTGAATCTCGATTCCCTGGATCTCCCTACCAACAACCAGCTTGTCTATACTCCGATGATCAAGCATAAGGGAGAGTTGCTCAAGATGCCTGAGATTGTTATCAACGGTAGAAGACAGCAGATTATGTTTGACCGAGGGGTTGGAAAGAAACAGTTGCAGCTTTCACCTCAGGCTTTGGTGGTGAAGCGAGACAACAAGAAGCAGCAGACCGTGAAGTATCTGGCATCCGTTCCTCTGTCTTCCAAGGTAAGGAACTACGATCTCGAAATTCACGAAGACCTCTGCGGTTGTGGTGATCCGCAGGATGGCAATGATTTCACGGTTTCTCGCTGTCGCCAGCCGGTAGCTTCTTTCGTCCGTCCGGAGGTAGAGGCAATCAAGGTCCGTCATCTGGATAAGCGCGCTTATATCGATTTCCCGGTAGACCGTATAGAGCTACATGCCGACTACCGTCGCAATCCGGCTCAGTTGGACAGCATCGTAAGAACCATCAATGCCCTGAAAGATGATAAGAACCTGGAGGTGAGCGGCATCAACATTCATGGTTATGCATCACCTGAGAGTCCTTACACCCATAATGATTATCTGGCAAAGAACCGTGCCAAGACGCTGACCGAATATGTCCGCCGGATGGTGAAGTTGCCAAACAACCTCTTCACGGTTTCTTCTACTCCAGAGGATTGGGACGGTCTGGTAGCTTATATTAAAGGTAGCAACCTGGAGCATAAGGATGCCATTCTGGCGATTATTGCCGATAAGAGTCTGAATCCGGATGCCCGCGAGTTGAAGATTAAGAAGCAGTATCCTTCAGAGTATCGCTTTATGCTCGACACCTGGTATCCAGCCCTCCGCCATTCCGACTACCACATTACTTATAAGGTGAAACCTTTCGATGTGGAAGAGGCAAAGGAGATTATCAAGACCAAGCCACAGCAGTTGAGCCAGGAGGAGATGTTCATGGTAGCCCAGACTTACGAGCCAGGTAGCAAGGAGTTTAATGATGTGATGGAGATTGCCGTCCGCATGTTCCCGGAGAACGAGACAGCGAATCTGAATGCAGCCATAACCCGCTTGAATGCCGGTGATGCAGATAATGCAAAACAATATCTCGACAAGGCTGGAACCAGTGCCGATGCCCAGAATGCCCGAGGTGTCTATGAGATACTGAAGGGCAACGAGAAGCAAGCTCGTTATTATCTGGAGCAGGCTGCCAAGGCTGGTGTTGCTTCTGCAAAAGAAAATTTACAGAATCTATAAAGTTATACATACTGTCTGTTTAGGTTCATATAGCTGTTCCATAGAGACAGGGCACTGCCCTGGCTTGGGACAGTCTCCTGAACCAGTCAAAATTTTCTAAGTACAACTTCAGAAAATACCTCAAATATAACGTATTAGATGATTTGTAAACCAAATATATAAAAATGTAATATAATTAGATTTTTAAGAACGTTTATAACGTAAAGAAATAATTATTAATAACAACTATAATAACTTACAAGATGAAGAAAACTTTATTATTTTCCGTTGCATTGGCGGGGCTGATGCTAGGTTCTTGTTCAAGTAGCGATGATCTGAATGGTGGTGGTAACAACACAGGTTCTAATCAGAGTGGTAGTGGATACATCTCACTTTCTTTGAATTTGCCTACACGTAGTGGTTCTGTGAGTCGTGCAGCAAACGACGTGTTTGATGATGGACTTGCTAACGAGTATGCTGTTAAGAATGGTATCTTGATTCTGTTTGAAGGTGACAATGAGAAAGATGCGACATTTGCTGGAGCTTACGAGTTGAAGAATTTGAGTATGAACTTAGTTGGAACTACTACTGATAATATTACAACCACAACCAAAATTACCCAAAAAATTAATAATGGATTAAGTAGTGGTACTAATAATTTCTATGCTATTGTTGTATTGAATAACGATGGAACACTTGCTGTTGATGATGCTACTGCTACTTTAAAGGTAAATGGTGAAGATTTTACTCCAACTAAGAATAAGAAAATCTCAGATTTGCAAAACTTGGAATTGACCAAGAATGCTTCTGATTTTAAAACAACAGGTTTCTTGATGATGAATGCTCCTTTGGCAAGTGCAAAAGGTGGTGCTGATGATCCTTCTAGTGCAACCATTAGTGTTGCTTCTAAAATTGATAAGGATCATATCTATGCTACAGAGGCTTTGGCTAAGGCTAATTCTTCTGCATCTATTTATGTAGAGCGTGCATTGGCCAAGGTAGATGTTACTGCTTCAAAAGCTACAGGCAATTTGGATGATGCTCCAACTGTATCATATACAGTTAAGGGTTGGGTATTGGATAATACCAATAAGAAGACCTATTATTTGAGAAATACTTCAAATTCTTCAGAGTGGCTTTCTCTTGCAACTAATGCTGTAGCTCCGGATAAACCAGCTAAGCCTTATCGCTTTGTTGGTGATACTCCTATGGAGAGTGGTGTATCATTGTATCGTACCTATTGGGCGAAAGACCCTAACTACGCTACTAAACCAACTGTCTTGGCTAATGATTTCAATACGATTGGCAATTCTGTGCCTGCTACCTTGAAGAGCCTTAGTGATTGTGACTATTGCTTAGAAAATACATTCACAGTAGGTCAACAGAATCAAGATGTAACTACACGTGTTATCATTGCTGCTCAGCTTAAAGATGATGGCGAGACTTTCTATGTTGTTAATGATAACGAGAAGGATCTTCTCAATGCAACCGGTATGAAGGATGCTGTTAAGAGCGCATTCTTGAACAATACTGATGTACAAGCATGGATTAAAAAAGATTTGAAAACTGGTGAGACTATCGATGAAAACGATTTGGATGTTGCTGATATTACCAGCGCTGGTAACAACAAGCCGACAATTACGATAAAATCTACAAGTGCAACCAAATATAACTCTATTCCTGTAGTTGATACTAAAATTCAGGCAATAATGGATGGTATCAAGGTTGCTACTTATAAGAATGGTATTTCATACTATCCTGTAAGAATTAAGCATTTTGGTGACGACTTGACTCCATGGAAGAGTTCAGAGAAGCCATTACCTACAGTAAGTACTGGTGCATATCCAACAGATAATCAGGCTGCAAATTATCTCGGTCGTTATGGTGTACTCCGTAATAACTGGTATAATATTGATGTTCAAGGTATCAAAAAACTCGGTTCCCCAGTTGTTCCTGAGGTTACTGGTGATACTGATGATGAATTGGCGGCTTATATCTCTGTCAAGATCAACGTCCTCTCTTGGGCTAAGCGTACACAGGGAGCAATTCTCGGTCAGTAATTTGATACATTATAAAGATAAATATAGAAAATAATAATTGATTAGCGATATGATAGCGCAGAAGATAAATAAATGGTTAAAGGGTGTCATGGCTGCTGCCATGACCCTGACAGTCGTCACCTCGTGCCACGATATGTGGCACCAGGACTACAGCGATTGTCCTAATGGTGTATATGTGAAGTTTAAGTATGATTACAACCTCCAGCGTGCCGACATGTTCAACGACCATGTTGGACAGGTAACGCTGTATGTATTCGACGAGAACGGAAACTATATAACCCAACAGACCGAGACGAATTCTGCGCTATCATCGCCTCTCAAAGACCCAAATTATGTGATGCACGTCGAGAACCTGCAGCCAGGTAAATATCTGTTCCTTGCCCTTGCCGGACAGAATGCTTACGCCGACCAGTTATCTTCAGGCCGTGCCAAGTTCGTTCGTACCGCTCCATCGGCTACAGGAGATAAGATGCAGAAACTGGAAGTGAATCTCGATCATGAAAATAGGGGAGAGTATGATGAGGTTGTCAACAACAGCCTTCCTCTCGATACCCTCTGGCATGGTAAACTGCTGGAGGCAGTAGAGGTATCATCCTCTAAACCTTCTTATGCAACCATCCCTCTGGTGCGTGATACCAAGAAGATCAATGTGGCGCTTCGTGACCTTGACTCTCCTCAAGACATGGATGTCAACGACTACACAATGACCATCGAAGACCATAATGCCCGCATCCTTTGGGATAACTCTCTCGATGAGAGCCGTAAACTCATTTATACCCCTCATGCTACATGGAATACGGTAGATGAGGACGAGCAGGGCAAGATAGCCCATGCTGACTTTATGACTTCCCGCATTTTGAAGCACGAAGATTACAACCAGGATGGGCGACTCCTCATCAAGAATAAGGAGACCGGAAATACGGTAGTCAATGTAGATCTGCCAGACCTCTTGAGTCGTCTTCGCACCAGTGAAGAGTACAGTTACAGTGCACAGGAATTCCTAGACCGTGCCTACGATTACAAACTTCAGTTCTTTATTCAGGGGGGCAAGCTCAAGTATTGCTACATCACCATCAGCGTGAATGTACTGAGTTGGAGCAAGCGCATCCAGTTCGAAGAACTCCATTAACATGTCCTACCCGGCTTTCAGCAAGCCGATATAAAAAGAAAGTGTATGTTTAAAATGAAAACTATAACCCTCTCATTGTTAGCCCTTTTGCTGGTTATGTCGTTTGCATCCTGTGCAAGTGACACTACTAGTGATTTGCCTCTGCCAAGCAAAGATATGAAGGCATATCTGCAGGTAGAGGTAACGGTGGAAGGTAGTGGAGATACACGAGCGAGTAGGACAACTACAGGACCTCAAGGAGGTGAAAATGGAGATGGAAGAGAACCAGGAACCAATCATGAAAATGAAGTCAATTCTCTTGCTGTCTTACTATATGAATCTGATAAAGATGACCTGTCGGATGATAATGCTATAATAGATTATGTATATACATTTACCAATTTAAAGGCGGAAACTCCTACTTCCGGCAGAGATGCAACTTATACTACCGTTCCAAAAGAAATAGATGCTGCAATTGTTGGCAAGAATTATCATGTTATAGTGATAGCCAATGCAGACGATATGACTTCCAGATGTAAAGGAAAGAAGATAAGTGAAGTAAGAGATTTGCAGATGTCGAAGGTGTGCACCAGAGATGCTGATATTACAAAGTTCTCAAACTTCATCATGTCATCAGAGAAGGATGCTATGATAGATTTCACCAAGGAAGGTTCAGAAACAAATCCGTATCAGGTAACTGTTGACATCGAGCGCCTGGCTGCCCGTATCGACATCATTCCAAATGCTACTTATGATGATACTGATAAAGGTTATTATTATAATGTAATGGATGGAACGAATGTAGTAGGCGGCTTTAAGCTCGAATCTATCACTCCTAGCAAAGTCATGACAAAGGGAGAATACCTGATTAAGCGAGTTTCTTCAGATGCAGCTGTATCTGCTGTTACTTATTTCGGATTGGAAGCCAAAGATGCAGACAATAAAGCAACTAATTATGTGGTTTGCCCTTGGACAAAGGCCCGTGCAGGTCTTACTCTCGCAGAAGCCGAAGGTCCTGCATCTCTATATAAAGTAAAGGAGACAACTTCTACCAGTACAACAGTAGAAACTGCATCATACATCCTCGATTATGTGATGGAGAATACGACCACCGATAATGCCGAGGCTTATTCTACTGGCCTTATCTTTAAAGGCAAGTATTACGAGTCTTCCGAATGGGATGCAACAAAACATCGTCCGATTGCAGGTGCAAAAGGTACTGAAAAGGAATATACCTATACGCTCCGTCATAGCGACCCTTCAGGAAGTGGAACCACCGCTGACCCGATGCATTTTGGTGTAGTCCGCAACAACATCTATCAGGTAAAGGTAGATGGTGTAGAAGGAAAGTCTAAAGGTATCAAGTTGACCATACATGTAGTCCCTTGGGCACATTACGACCATGGGGAAGTAATATATTAAACTCTAAGATTAATTTACAAAGTATAACTAAAATGAGAAAACATATAATGAAATATATGGCTTGCCTGGTGATGCTGCTTCTGACTTTTGCAGCATGTTCGCCAGATAGTGATGCTTCTGATCCGGGAAGTATCACCAACAAGACATATACTCTCCATTTTAATCTGTCTCCAGTATCAGGAAGTTCTGCTTCTTCCCGTGCAGAAACTTATACTGCAGGAAGTCCCAATACATGGGAGGACGGTTCTAAAGAAGAGAACATGAAGAGTTGGACAGTTGTCTTTGTAAAGTCTGATGGAACGGTAGCGAAAGTTGTTAAGCAGCCATCCGTAGCTGAAGGCAAAGATAAGGAAGATGATGTAACAGTTACCGGTTTGGAAGCAGGAACTTATTCGGTCTATTCTTTTGCCAATATATCAGATGCAGAACTCGGTACGATTACGGAGGGTTCTCGTTCTCCTGACTTCGATTCCAAATCATTTGCTATCAATGGTAATGATATGGATATTAAAGCGAATGGTATTCCTATGAGTAATAAACAAGAGGTAACTATCGGCTCTGACGGCCAACCGAATGTTAAGAAATTATATGTAGTAAGAATGCTATCCAAGATTACGCTCAAGTTCCGCAATATGACAGGTCAAGATATTACCGTAAATAATGTGAGTATCAGTGATATTACAAGCAATCCTGCTGCAGGAACAGAAAATATCATGTTGCTTCCTAAAACGTCTGTTTCATCTGCGAATGTTGCCCAAACGCCAAATTTGGTAAAGAATGCTAAAAGAGATGATTTTACACATACTATTACACCTGGTTTGACAGTAGCCAAGAACACAACCGATTATGATACAGATAACAGCCGTTCGGTTTCTTTCTATGTCAACGAGAGTCAAGCCGGCAATGCTTATCCTTACTTTGTAGTAACGCTCGAAACGAGCGTTGGTTCACAGAGATACTTCATGTATACCGACTGGAATCAGATAGCCCGCAACGACCATCATGTCTTAAAGTTGGCACTGAGCGATTACAAGCTACGTCTCAAGGTAGAGGACTTTGGATCTATCGGTTCGGCTCCGTCATTGAAAGATGACGGAAAACAGCTCAATCTCATTTTCCATGATTTAGAGGAGTTCCATATCATTCCTTCTGTTACAAAGTATAGTGATCCAACTGGTGCAGAAGTATCTTTCACGGATCTCAAATGGACGAAACTTTCAGAATCGGTGACAGATGCAGAGACAAAAGCCTTCTTGATTCCACCATATATCGTTTCTAGCAAAGATAGAATAGAGGCAGAAACCTTAGGTGAGTTAGGCAAGAAGATAGGTCCAATCATCTATCAGCTTTCTGTGAAAGTTAATGATGGAGTTGATTCACCAACGCTGGTATATCGGGTAGCCATCTCTCAGGATTTAACTTGGTACTCAGCAAGGCGCCATAACGGTGCATTTTGGATATGTAAACAATAATACTAATATTAAAAAACATTGAAGCTTATGTTTAAGTCTAAGATTTTTAATAGTGTAATGAGATATATGTTGGTAGCAATGCTTGCATTGCTGCCAAATGCTATATGGGGATTAACGGAACAGACAGCGATAAGTATAGCTAGTGGAAGTTCTACTACATTTACAGGCTTGAATAACTATTTTACAACAAATGATTATACTGCTTGGTTTGTCCTTGATGCTTCAGGAAATAATGTTGATATAACCAGATGGTCTATAAGTAATCCTTATCGTGACGACTACGAGAATAAGAGTACTTATTGGGTATTTCCTAACCCTTGGTGGCTTGGTGATACTTCTTTTTTCACAATAACTACTGCTGGTGAAGATATTTCTAATTATAAGATAGTTCTTTTAGTATCTTCTAGCGAGGCATTTTTTAATGCACCTTCTGAAGCAACTGCAGAAAAGAAAATCACTTTTAAGTTGGTATCACAGAATGATATTCCTTTGCTGAAAGATTATACAGGTACAAACAAAATGTCTGTAACAGATTTTGTGGCAGATGGTAGTACATCTTATTCTTTTAATCTAGCTTCTTCTTTAGAGTCTCTATTATCTTTATCTTCTACTTCTGATGGAAGTTCGTTTGATACGAGTTCTAAGAAGATTTATTTGCGTATCAACTTGCGCAATAAAACAACCAATGCTACTCTGAAAGCTAGTGAATATAAAATAGAGAAATCTAACGAATGGGGTGGCTATGATGAAGTTAATAATACAACATTAAGTAATAATAGCTGTAAGAATGATAAAGGAACTTTTTATTATTCTGATCAGCTGACTTCTGCTAATAAAAAACATTTTGGATATAAAATTACATTACAGAATGCTAAAGATGTGATGTCTAACTATGCGATAGACATCTATCTTTCCGATGAAACTGCAAATGTTATTAATTATAATTATAATAATACTCTTCTCCAAGAGCCAACTCTTAAGGCGAAGATCACTTATAATTTGATGCCTCAATCAGAGAAGGATAAGTTGACTTTTGATGCAACCGATGATTCTTCATTGGATGCTTCTAAGGTTTTCAACTTCCGTCAGGTATTCACTTCGACGACAGCAAAGGTACAACTGCTTACTGAAGAAAATAAGCAGCGACTTTGCGATGCTCTTGGTGTAAGCGATTTGAGTAAAGTAACTGACCTCTATGTACGATGGATGATTACGGACAAGAGCGGTAATGCTATACCTGGCATTACTGCATCTGGCTTGACTCTTCGTAAAGATAAGACAACAGGAAAAGAAATATATTACACATGGTTCTCTGAGAATGCAGCCAGTACTTTGTCTGCAGCGTTGAATCCTACCTTCATTTTCCCGTCATGGGATGATTTGAAGGTATCTTGTGTCGTATCCAATACTAAACTGGTAGAAGGTACGAATGTAAAGTATGGTGTCATGATTAAGGAACCTGATGCATTCAACATCAAGTTTGACGTCAGCTTGGAGGAAGCTCCACTCCTCAACGATTTGGATGCAGCGTTTTCTGCTAATTTAAAGACAAAACTTCTTTATCTTAAGGAGACAACGATAAAGAATAAACAACTTGTCATTACCGATATTGCTTCACAAATAAAGGATTTTAGTCTCTATACGAAGGATGCTAGTGGTAATTACGAAGCATCAGCTGTTAAGCCAATATACTATCGTGTAAGTATTATTGATAAGAAAACGAACAAGCCGATGAGTTCCATTTCTTATAATGAAGTGTCTGAAGCTGGAGGTATTGGTGGTGGATTGAATTCATCTAGCTTCCAAGGGAAGGATAAATACAATAATTCAAAAGGATTATTCTATTATTCAAAAGATAAGACTTCTGTTCCCGAGTCAGATTTTTATATTGCGTTTGGCTTTAATAATGAAACAGATTTTAAGAATAGTCGTATAGAAGTATATTTTTCTGATGAAGCCCCAGTGCTTGAAAATTATCTTGTTGTCACAGAACCAACAATTAAAGGTAAGTTGGTTTATGATATCAAGAGAGCCACAGATGCGCCTTTCAAGCATTACAAGGGTTGCGCCAATGCTGATAACGATTATGAGGTAATTGATAAATCGAAGAATCAGTTGCGCCAGAAGGTGTCTACATGGGAGTATACCTATGTTGTTGATGATGCTGACCATAGGACTGTGTCTCTTATGTTGCCTATACAGAATTTCGAATCCACTGGTGACGCATTGGAGCCTTTAGGTTATTTCAGATGGTATAATTATGATACAGATAATGCATCAGCAAATTTATCTGTAGAGGGATCTTCTTCTCTATTGAATTCTGTGAAAGATGCAGATAATGTAGATAAGGGATTGATGGCTTTCAATTTGATGGAGCATGCTACACAAAAAACAGTGGGTGTAAAGTATACTCGTCCTAGTGACCCAAATTGGAAGGGTGAAACTATTGCTTGTGACGTAAGCCGCTACATTGATGGAATAGATGCTACTGGAACCTATATGGAACATGAACCAACCTTATCCATCAGATACATTTTCCATATTATTCCGTCTACGCAAATGGCTGAAATTCTCAAGGAAGCTCTTGTAAATGATAGCAAGGACCTTACGTTTGAGGATAATAAGAATGTAACGGTAGGATTTATGAATGATAACTCGAAGATGACTTTGCGATTGGATTTTGTAGATCCTACTATGTATTATTTCTATCCAGTTATCAATCCTAAAAAGCATGTATATTATCCTGCCGGTTCAACAGAAACAGAGACAAATGAAATTATCGATCAACGTAAGATTACGAAAGATGACTTTTCTTCTGATATCAAGAAGGCTGCCACGATAGAATGGCGAGCTTATAATGGTACCAGAGACAAGATGTGTATTCTTGGACCAGGTAACGTTTCTGATTTCCCACGTTTCTTTGATTTGAGCATAAATCTTCTGAATGGTGCAAATTGGACTGATTTGGATAGTGTTACTGTTACCAAACCAACCTTTAATCCAGGTGATCACTTTTACGTAGTGGCTTATGTTAAGGATAAGACTGGGAAATATAGTAGCCCGATGGCCAATTTCAGTATACGATACTTCCGTTTCTATCCAAAGACTTTCGAAGAAATGGGTGCTGAAGATGTGACTCGCCAAATATCTTATCTTGATGAGAACTATAACAATATTGCAGTTGTCTCTTTTGATAATGATAGTCCAGAACAAACATTGTCTGCGCCTACAAGTCCTGATGATAATCAAAGTAAGAATCCATCAGCATGGAACAGGCGCAGTTATGGTTTCGTTTATAAGGATTTGATTGATAAGAGTGCAAATAAGAATGATACTGGCAATGTATATTATAATACCAAACATTCTCCTCAGCATGGTGAATATGGTATTTATAAGACAGCCAATATTAATGGTATTTCTGGTGATGGTAATACTGCCTCTGGTACAGATGGTTACATGTGGTATTCGGGGAAAGAACTGCATGATAGAACTTACGAGGCAACAGGTAAATCTCAGTCGGGTTCTTTCCTTTATATAGATGCTTCAGATGAAAGCCGTACCATCGCTTCTGCTGAGTTTACTGCAAGTCTTTGTACTGGTCAGCAGATGGCATTTAGTGCCTGTATTGCTGATATGACAATGCAAACCGTTAAACCACAGATTATGTTTAGGTTATTTGGTTTGGAGAAAGATGAATATGGTAATATAAAGGACAAAAAGTTATTACATTCTTTCTCTTCCGGTGATTTTGGCACAAACCTTCTTCGTTCTGAAGAGGCTAAATGGTATCAGGTATATGGTAAGATTACGATTCAGCAAGAAGCACAAGTAGAAAAGTATTCTGACTTCCGTATCGAGATTGATAACTATAGTAAGGGTACCGTAGGTGCTGACTATGCCGTTGATGATATCCGTATATATTTAAAGCCAGCTAAGGTTGAAATCTATCAGGACCGACCAGCCTGCGGTGAAACGAGTACAGGTAGCATCAAGTTGAAGATACGTGCCATTCACGAAACTTTGAATGCTATACTTAACCATAAGGATACGAAGATTCATTACCGTTTAGTGAACGAAGATGGTTCCCCTGTTACAGGAGAAGGTCTTTACAACTATTCGTTAAAAGGACCTGGTGATGCTACAGCTAAAGAAATTACGACGACCAAGAGCTATGCATCTGTTGATGTCTTTGATTCTGAGGAAAAATGTGCAAAGTATGAAATTGATGGTGTCAAGATGATAGAAAAAGATGCTGATGGTGAAACCTATATCATCCTGGCTAATCATCCTTTCAAACTCACAAAGGGTAAGAAGTATTATGTCTCCGTATGTGCTGATAGTAATCCAGATGCACCAGATGCCAATTGGGGTAAACCTTCTGAGGTCTGCTCTATCTATAGTGCTATATTTGAGATGATTGGTCAGACGCCAATGATTACTGATACAGATGGTAAAGTCATTACAGAGTATCGTGTGAATTGTACTGATTCTGACCCTAAGGTTACGCTAAAGGGAAGTCTTACAACTATTGACCCTAATACTGGCGAGAAGATTACGCTTACTGGTGTGCCATTCTTGTGGTATATTGATGACAGCAGTACGCCTGTCGATGCAACACCATCAACAACCATTGAGATACCTGTTAGCAAAATAGGATATGGTGCTCATAAAATTTATATGAAACCAGAAACGGGTACAAAAAATGCTGATGGGGATATGGTATTTACTGTTAAAGGTGTCGAATATCTGATGTGTACAGAGAAAATTGCTGTGCCTCTGCGTATTGCTAAAGATGGTCCGCAGCTAAACTTCGGATTCAACGATGTGGATTATCCATTTAAAGATAACAGCTACGAAGCTTCATTGCGTATCGGATTGCCACAGATAAAGAAGTTATTGGAAAAAACTTCCCAGGGTTTTCTCCAGGTACCATTGCATAGCGCAAGTTACAAGACTGGTGTTACGGATAAGACTTTGACGTTCATTGATGATAGCAAGACTGGTGCAGATAAGACTTCTGTAGATGTTTATGTTGCAACAACTAATGACCCTCTATGGGATGCTTCTTTATTGAAGAAACCTGTTGCGACATTGAGTTCTAGTACTCTTGCTGAAATCGTGCCAGGTGTGCAGTCTACCCTCGACCTCAAGTTCTCTGACGCTGCCGTAGAGAATTTCCATGAGGGATACTACTATGATCTCAGATTCGTCTTCGAACAGAGAGCTGCTTCTGCGGGAACTACCAACTGCCCGGGCGAGTCTTATCTCAAGGTGAAGATTGTACCGGAGTTCATTACCTGGTATCCTACTGCCGATGGTGGTATGAATGCCAACTGGAACAATGATGCCAACTGGCATCGCTCATCTTCTACAGAATTGTATGATAAGGATTATACCGATTATCAGACTTATGGCAGCAGTACAATTTCTGCGGCAGCATCTGCACCGAAGATAGATATTCCTACTCAGAACAGCTATGTGCCAATGAAATTTACCAAGGTTACTATTGATAACTTGAAGGGTTTGCCATTCCCTGACCTCGGTAATGTGGTTTACAGTAGCACCAATCAGATTGCTACCAAACTCACCAATGGTAAGGGTAATGAAGCTACGAAGTATATCCAGTATGACATCATGGCGTTCTGGAATGAGGCAGATGCCAATAAGGGATTGGATGCTGATGGTAATCTGAAGTGCGAGAAGTTCTATGGCAATACCTGCCATCAGATTTACTTCAAACCTCAGGGCGAGCTTCGCGACCAGTGCTATCTGATATATGACAAGGCTTGGGTAGAGAAAGAGCTGGAGCCAAACAAGTGGTACACCATGGCTTCGCCTCTGCAGTATATCTACGCCGGTGATATGTATGTGCCGGCAAGTAATGGACGACAGGAAACCAAGGCGTTTACTGATATCACGTTTGATACTAATACGTATAGCCGAAGCAAATATCCGATTTATCAGAGAGCCTGGATGAAGAGTGGAGTAGAGGAGATTACACCTAATGGTAATTATTCCGCTTCTCATTATCCTACTGATACTATTACTGGAGATGTTGATATGAATCTCGGCTACTGGAGCCATGTATATAATAAGGTGGACGAGAGCTATGCCGCAGACGGAACCTTCGGTGGTTTCTCTATCAAGGCGGGTAATGCGCTCTTGCCAAAGAGACCAACAGATGGTACTACATTGCCAAATGCTCTTATCCGTTTGCCAAAGGAAGATACCAGCTATCAGTACTTCGATTATAATGGATCAACAACTCCTGGTGGTAAACCTGTACCTGTTGATAAGAATAATGGTCATGGCAAACTTCTCGTTGCTTTCAACAACGATGAGAAGCATCTCGCAGAGAAGACTCAGAGTTTAGGAACTGATAACAACAGCGGTTTCTATCTCGTGGCTAATCCATATACCTGCTCTATCTCGATGGCTAAGTTCTTCGAGGCTAATACTGGTTTGCAAAAGGCAATATGGATGGTAGAGAAAGACGAGGTGAAGGCGATTTCCAATGCAGAATTGGATAAGCAGAACTACGCTATCCAGCCTACCCAGTCGTTCTTTGTCAAGAAGAATGACGCAACGGTTACAGATGTAAGATTCACTTCTACGATGTGTATAGACCGCACCATTACTCCTGGCCTTCGGATGGCATCAGACTATGTCAAGAGCATTAAAGCAACGATTGTGAATTCCAACGGTCAGACTTCAAGGGCACGCATCGCTTTGCGTCCGGAGGCTTCTGCCGACTATGATGACGAGGAGGATGTGGATCTCTTGTATGATCAGAACCTGAAGGATGTTCCGCAGGTTTATACCGTTGCCGGCAACGAGGCGGTGGCTGTGAATGCAGTTCCTGAGTTGTCCTGGATTCCACTCGGTATCGTGAGCCAGCAGGCTGAAGAGGTTTCACTTACCCTGAAGGGTGTGAACAAGCTCGATGCTCCTGTTTATCTCTACGATGCAGCATCGGCAAGCTTTACAGAACTTCATGAAGGCGAGGCTGTGAAGGTGAAGGCGGGTGACCACGGAAGATACTTCCTCACCCAGACCCGTACTTCAACCGGCATCGACCGCATGGAGACTGAAGAGCAGAGCGCACCGGTGAAGGTTTACTCACCAGCTGCAGGCATGATTGTTGTTTCTGCCTTGGGTGGTGAGAAGCTTGACAGGGTTCAGGTATTTACATTGGATGGCAAGATGGTTCACAGTTATCAGTTGCCTGATAAGCAGAGAATGATTCTCCGTGTTCCATCCGGCATTTACATCGTGAAGGCATCTACCCAGTCCTGTGCTCAGGCTAAGGGTCAGAAGATTTCAGTAAGATAACCTGTTGGCGGAATTAAAAAACCGCCTGAAAATTAGTATATTTTTATGGAGAAAAAGTTGTGCATCTCGTTGATTTT
>ERZ779725.1110-NODE-1110-length-15697-cov-2.403337_pt1 | contig 15697 bp, 13 predicted proteins | sample MGYA00511890_ERZ779725 | MGnify/ENA primary metagenome ERZ779725 (study PRJEB29588, sample SAMEA2148549) | human gut metagenome | biome: human gut; feature: human-associated habitat; material: faeces | place: Denmark | collected 2008/2010 ...
ATAAAGTGCGCAAAGGATTTTTCTGATACCGCCGCAAACTTCTTCAGCCTGCTCTGCCGTAGCGGTTTTTCCCGTTCCGATTGCCCAGATAGGTTCATAAGCAACAACAACTTTTTTAGCGTCCGCTGCATTGATACCCGAAAATGCTTTTTTAATCTGAATTGAGATTAAGTCCATTGTGATTCCCGCTTCTCTCTGCTCTAAGCTTTCGCCCACGCAAACGATAGGCAAAAGTCCCTTTTCCAAGGCTTTTTTCATTTTAAGATTTACGGTTTCGTCTGTTTCGGCAAAATACTGTCTTCTTTCGGAATGACCGATTATAACGTATTTTACGCCCAAGTCAACGAGCATATCCGCACTTACTTCGCCCGTAAATGCGCCCTTGTCTTCAAAGTGAAGATTTTCAGCGCCGATTTTCACGTGTGTGCCCTCTGCGCCTTTTACAGCTTCGCTCAAGCATACGAACGGTGTACAGCAAACAACTTCGCACGTTGCCGATTTTGTAGCTTCAGCAACTTCTTTTACAAATTCACAAGTTTCAGAAGGCAATTTATTCATTTTCCAATTGCCTGCAATAATATATTTTCCCATTTTTCCAAATTCCTTTCAAAAATAAATTTTACTGTCTGTCATTAAGAGCAGTGATACCGGGGAGGTCTTTGCCCTCCAAGAATTCCAAGGAAGCGCCGCCGCCCGTTGAGATATGAGTCATTTTATCGCCCAAGCCAGCCTGATGGACAGCCGCAACGCTGTCGCCGCCGCCTATAATCGTAACAGCGTCGATATCTGCCAAAGCCTTTGCAATTGCATTTGTGCCTTTTGCAAAGTTAGGCATTTCAAAAACGCCCATAGGTCCGTTCCAAACAACTGTTTTTGCGTCTTTTATCGCGTCGATATAAAGAGCGACTGTCTTTTCGCCTATATCAAGACCCTGCCAGCCCGGTTCAATCTCGCCTCTGCCGACTGTTTTGTACTCTGCGTCGTTTGAAAATTCTTTTGCAACAACAGTATCAATAGGGATAAGGAGCTTAACGCCTTTTTTGTCTGCCTTGTCCATCATTTCTTTTGCATAATCTATATAGTCAGCCTCCAAAAGCGAATCGCCTACTTCTTCGCCCAAAGCTTTCATAAATGTATAAGCCATACCGCCGCCTATAATAAGCGTATCAACCTTATCGAGGAGATTATTTATAACGGAAATTTTGGAAGAAACCTTGGAACCGCCCAAAATAGCAACGCAAGGTCTTACGGGGTTATTAACCGCATTCCCCAAAAATTCGATTTCTTTCTGAATGAGGTAGCCCGCAACAGCCGTATCGATAAATTCCGTTACACCAACGTTCGAACAGTGCGCTCTGTGAGCCGTACCGAAAGCGTCGTTTACAAAAACGTCTGCCAAAGAAGCGAGCTCTTTTGAGAATTTGGGGTCGTTTTTCGTTTCTTCTGCTCTGTAGCGTGTATTTTCCAAAAGAACAACGTCGCCGTCTTTCATTTCGCTGACAGCTTTTTTTGCATTATTGCCGACAACATTGTCGTCAGCGGCAAAAACAACTTCTTTACCGAGCTTTTCGGAAAGCGCTTTTGCAACGGGAGCAAGCGAAAGTTCAGGCTTGGGTTCGCCCTTAGGTTTTCCCATATGTGAGCAAAGGATAACCTTTGCACCGTTATTTATAAGGTATTTGATTGTGGGAAGAGCGCCGTCTATACGGGTTTCGTCCGTGATGTGTCTGTTCTCATCGAGCGGCACGTTGAAGTCGCAGCGCACGAGAACTCTTTTACCTGTAACATTAATATCTTCGATTGTTTTTTTGTTCAGCATATAAATATACTCCTTCACATAATTTTTCTTTTTATATTATACTGCATTTTTTATAAAAATTCAAGTGCTATCATGAAAATTGTTACAAAAATATGTATTTTTTTTAAATTTTTTAAAATTTTTAACAATTTTCAAAAAAATACTTGAAATTTGCTTGTATAATATGTTAGAATAGATATAATCCAAAAAAACAAGGACGGTTATAATGAAAAGCTTTTATGCAAACAAAAACGACAGCGGGCTTCGGATCGACAAATATATAAAAAAAATTCTCACTCACGCTCCCGATTCTCTCATCTATAAATATATACGAAAAAAACGTATTAAGGTGAACGGAAAAAAGGAGGATATTTCTTATAAATTATGCGAGGGCGACCTGATTGAATTTTACGTCAATGACGAGCTTTTCCGAGACGGAAACGAAAAAGATGACGCATATCTGAAAATCAAGCCGAAGCTTGATATAATATACGAGGACGAAAACATACTTATACTTTCCAAAAAAACAGGCGTTACGGTACATTCCGACGAGCATGAAATTCACAACACGCTCATAAACCATATAACGGCATACCTTTATCAAAAAGGAGAATTTGACCCGAACGGCGAAAATACGTTCCGCCCTGCGCTTTGCAACAGGCTTGACAGAAACACAAGCGGAATACTCTGCGCCGCAAAAAATGCGCAGGCGCTCCGTGAGATGAACAGCATAATCAAAAACAGATATATCGAAAAGAAATATATGTGTATTGCTTTGGGGCATTTTGTCAAAAAGCATGACACTGTAAAAGCTTATCATTTTAAAGACGAGGCAAAAAAAGAGGTATATATTTCAAAAGTCCGTAAAGACGGCTATAAGGAAATAATAACCAAGTACGACGTTATAAAAGAAACAACCCAAAAAGGCATACCGCTTTCATACGTCGAGGTTACGCTCATAACGGGGCGCACACATCAGATAAGGGCGCATCTTGCCTTTATCGGGCATCCGCTTTTGGGCGACGGAAAATACGGAAGAAATTCCGTAAACAAGCTTTTTTGCATGAAATATCAATGTTTATGCTCGTATAAGCTGAAGTTCAAACAGCAAAAGAAAGGCAGCCCGCTTTATTATTTGAGCGGAAAAGAATTTGAGATAAAAAATATAGATTTTTTGAAAGGGACAAACAATGCTTAAAGAATATTTAAAGGAACTCAATATAGAACCGACAGACGAAATGATGAAAAAATTTGACGTTTTTTCAAAAATGCTTTTGGAATGGAACGAAAAAATAAACCTTACGGCGATAACGGAGCCTGAAGAAATCGAAATCAAGCATTTTGCGGATTCGCTCACAATTTTAAAAACAAATAAGCTTAATGACGGTATGTCGCTCATAGATATCGGGTGCGGCGCAGGCTTTCCGTCATTCCCGATAAAATTTGCGCTTCCTGACACAAAAATCGTTCAGCTCGATTCTTTGAATAAGCGCGTCAATTTTTTAAATGCCGTATCGGAAGAACTTGGACTTAAAGGAATTAACGCAATTCATTGCCGTGCCGAAGAAGGCGGAAGAAATAAAGATTTAAGAGAAAAATTTGACATAGCCTCTGCAAGAGCTGTAGCGTCTTTGCCGACGCTTATCGAGCTTTGCGTTCCGTTTGTAAAAATGGGTGGTTACTTTATCGCAATGAAAGGCTCGGATACAGACGAAGAAATAAATTCCTCAAAAAACGCACTCAAGCTTTTGGGCTGTGAAATTGAAGATGTGCTGTCGCTTTCACTTCCGAAATTCGAGCACAAACGAAATATCATCGTTATAAAAAAGAACGCCCCCACAGAAAAAAGATTTCCGAGGAACGCTCCAAAACCCGTAAAACAACCGTTATAGAAGATGCGGAATGACACATAGGTCATTCCCTACGGGTTGATTTTAATTTGCACAAATTCATACATTTTCGGGCAGATAACATCTGCCCGTTTTCATTCTAATTTCGAATTAGTTTCTTTTCCACAGCGTCATGGGCGGAAATTTTTGCAAGAAGAATTTCTTTTTCGCTGACGGGCTCGTCAAGCACGGAATCGGGAATCTCAATTCCGTCCGTGCTTCTGCCTGTCAAAAATTCGTACCATGTGAATGCAAGCGTCAAGCGTCCCAAGCCAAAGCTTGCATGAATATGGTCTCTGTGAATAACGGGAACACCGTTTCGCAGTAAATTCTGCATCGCTTCGCCCGATGGAATCATTTCTGTTTTCAAATGCTCCGCCGCCTTAATATATGCGTTTTTCACATCATTATACATATCTGCCTGATTTTCATATCCGAAACGCTGCAGTGTATCTGTTTTATCTTTATATGCCCATGTTTCATGAACGAGAATTTTTGCTTTCGGGCAATATTTATGCACATAGCTTACAAGCGCGTCCAAATACGGCTGATATGTTTCATAATCCATGCTTTCCCTGCTCACCTGCTGAACCGTTACATAATCCCACAAGTCGCTTTCGAGAGCGTCTTTGACAGATACGCATATTTCCGTATTCATGCCGTTAAATTCATATAAATACGCGCGGTTATCGTTATTTATATTCTTATAATGAAGTGAAAGCGGACAACCTCCGATAAAAAGATTTACAACCTTTAAATTATATCCGTCCGCCTTTGCAACATCGTGAAGATACCTTGTTGCGTCCTGTGAAAAGCTGTTTCCGATTGCCAAAACTTTCATGATAATATCTCCTTTTTTTATTTTTCTATAAGCTTATTTGCGGCGGCCTTGCTGTATTCAAACCGCTTTATTGCGTCGGGGTCGTCTTTACTGCTTTCATAATTGAGGCGCACCGCAACATACAGATTTCCGCCGTCTATCCCCAAATCGTTAATAATTTTACTGTCTTTCAAGCAAACACCGTATTCACCCTCTTGGTCGGGTGTTTCGCTCTGCGCCCACTCGGAGACGGGCAGCCAAATATCCTTTGTAGAATCCGCTGTCGTAACCTCCGAAAGCTTTTCTTTATCAAACAAAAACAGCATTGTTTCATCAGTTGTAAACTCAATCTGAAGCTTATAAATCATTGCGCTTTGATACTTTGCGTCAGCTGTTTCGGAATTATCAAACGTAAGCTGTGAAAGCAAAACTCCGTCATTGGGCTCATCGCTCATTCCCTCCGCAAGTTTATCCTCAAGCGCCGAAACTGTATCTTCGGAGAAAAAAGAGCTTCCCGCATATGTAACGTTAAAAAGGTATTTCGGCTGATTTGCAATCTGAACAATCGTATAAATAACCGCAAGCAAGATACAGCCTATGACTATAACATACCATTTATAATATTCCCAAAAATAGCTCCACCACTTCGCCGTAAAACGTTTCGGCTTCGTAAATCTTTCCGCCATAAAAATCTCCATTCTTTCCTAAAATTTCAAGTATTTTAGCACATTTATTTGTTTTTTGTGTGAATTAGGAATCCGATGCGAGCTGTTTTTTCAAAATCAGTTTTTTCACTGCAATTACCGCTCCTATTACGAGCAAAATGCCGATAAGAATCAATATTACAACAGTGATGATTTTTGCATATGACCTTGAAACCGAAAAACCATTCATGCTTACAGGTGCATCAAATACGACATATTTTCCGTCCGTTGTGGTTTTTGCGGTCTTTTTGTTTCCGTTTTCGTCATAAACGCAAACCTTAACGTTTGTTTTGCCGTCTTTTGGCAGATAATGGATTTTCATATTGTCGTCATATGTGTCCGTAACCTCGATATTCCAGCTTTCAAGAGAACCTTTTCTGTCGTCCGAATCCGCTTTAAGCTTTGATTTTATCGAGAATTTACCCTCGGCGACAATCGCCGCAAGACCGTTATCACGTGTAACGTCAGCCTCGATTGACGTTATATAGCTGTCATATTCGGCGGTAACGGTATCGTCATGCGTAAGATTATTATAATCATCTCTGTCCCAAACGCCGTAGCAATCGTCTTTATGCGGAACGGCAGGTATTTTGTCATCGGGTATGCTTTCGCCGTAGTCAAAGAAAATTTCGTCCGCAATTTTTCCGTCAGCGACAAACACAAGCGAAAATTTCTTCATATCGTCGGGAACGCTTTCCATCTGCATAAGCGTTTCAATCGTTATTTGTTCCGCCTTGCCTTGGTAGCTTATATTATCTATTCCGCCTATATCGCCGACAAAGAAATTGCTTTCGTTTTTTCCGTTTGCCTTACCGCTTATACTGCCGAAGTATTCGTTGTATTCGGAGAGGTTGGCAATGCCGACACAGCCGTAAACTCTGTCGGCTTCGCCCGCAATTCCTCCGATGTAATTATCGCCCGAAATATTGGCTTTTGAATAGCTGTAGCGTATTAATGACGCAGACTGTCCCGAAATACCTCCGGCATAGCTTCCGCTTTCGCTTTTTACAAAGCCTTTTGCAAGCGAATTTGTAATCATGCCCAAATCCTGCTTGCCGCATATACCGCCGACTGCGTTTTTGCGTGCCGTAACACGTCCGTAATTTGTACAGCCCGAAACAACGGCCTTTGTGGTATAAAGAAAATTAATCGTTTTTTCGCCTTTTTTCGTTACATCGTCCTCGGGGTCAAAATCGTATTCGACAGCCATCGAACCCGAAATACCACCGACATTCAAGTCGCCGTTTACCTCGCCGACATTTTGGCTGTCCGAAATTTTGCCCTGCTTTTGCGAATCGTCATATTCCGAAACGTCCTTAATATAGTCCTCCGCTTTCGTACTTTTATTTTTAATCTCGTCGGCGGAATCCGTCATAACGTCAAATATAACAGAAAGCTGTGATTTTACCTCGTCAAGGTCATCCAAAAGAATATCGCCGTAATCGGAAAGATTGTTATGAAGCCTGTCAGTTGCCTCGGATATTCCGTCAAGAGCCTTTGAAAGATTATCGCGCTCCTCCAAATCAAGCTTATCAAGCTTGGAAACCTTGATTTCAGTTGAATCGTTAAAGTTCTTTATAAGGTCTTTGGAACGTCCCAAACTGTCGGAAATGCTGTCAAGCTCCGATGAAAGCGCGTCTGTACGCTCGTCAAAATTAGCGGTGATTTCCTTTGTATTGTCTATACATTCTTTAAACTGTTTCCATGCACGGTTTAAATTTTTTGCGGCATTTGCCGTCTGCGTTCCCGCATTCGCAAGCCTGTTCATACCCGATTCGATATAGTCAAACGATTCTATAAGCTTTTCGGAGTCGATTTTTGATATGAATTTCGTAAGGTCAACAAGACCTCCCGAAATCTGCTGTAAAGCCTTTTTGGCATCTGCCACGCTGTCGGAAATGTTTTTCACCTGTGCTGAAACGTCTTTCAAAATTGCAGAAATATTTCCAAGCTTATCTATTCCGCTGTATTTATTCAGAATTTTTTCTATTTCGTTTAACGAATTTGTTATCGTGTCAAGCGCTTTCGTCATCTGCGCGACGCCGTCTCCGAGCTGTTCAAGCCCCTCCGTAAGATAATACGTATCGCCCATTGCGGCAGAAAAACGGCGAAACGCTTTCGTTAAGTTTTTGCTTCCCTGCGAAAGCTCCGTCATTGCGGAATTAAGCTGTTCCATAGCCTTATCGAGCGTATTGAAATCCGCTTCGTCCCAGATATCCTTTACCGCCGTTATATCCGCTCTGTAGCCGTCCGTTATATCTCTTATGCTGTCATATGACGATGAAATTTTATCCGACTCCGTTACAAGTCCGTCAACAAGTGCGGAAAGGTCGGAGGTGAAATTATCTATATCGCTTATTGTATCGTTCGCCTTGTCTATGCCCTCATTTGCCTTTTCTTCAGCTCTGTCCGCCATTTTTGAAACGGAATCCTTGGCATCGTTAAGATACCCCTTTGCACTCGTTACAGCGTCAGAAATAAGCGCCTTTGAATTTTTCGTACTGTTAAGCGTACGAGTCAAAATGCTGTCAAGATTATCAAGCTCGTCGGAAAGACGGTCAAGGCTCTCCTTGGAATACTGCAAAACCGTATACGGTTCTGCCTGACCGCAAATACCGCCTACGTCCTTACGTCCGTTTATCGTGCCCGAATTTGTGCAGCCGTTTAAATAACCCGTCTGACGTCCGCATATACCGCCTACGTTATAGCCGACGTGTTCATATCCGATACTTCCCGAATTTTCACAGCTCTGCACAATCCCCGAAGAATATCCCGCAATTCCGCCTATATCCGTTATGTCGAGCGTATTTTCGGTTGAAAGAAGCTTATCCTTATTTATATTTTCTATGTCAAGCTTAACTGTTTCGGTATATGTATTCACCTTGGCATGATTTTTGGAAAGTATTATGCTTCCCAAATTTTTGCCCGAAATACCGCCTACATAATGCTCGCCGTATATCTCGCCCTCCGCGGTGCAGTTTGAAATCATTCCCTGGTTTATACCTGCAATTCCGCTTACAGACGTTGTACCCTTAACGTTTCCCGAAAATGTGCAGTTTAAAATACTGCCGTTATTTTCGCCTGCAATTCCGCCGATTGTCGATTTTGTTCCCGACGGAAAATAATTTCCCTTTACGTTAAGTTCTTTTACGGAGGCTCCTGCGCCGATATAGCGAAAAAGCCCTTTAACCGAGCCCGATTCCGTAAGATTTACTCCCGAAATCGTATAACCCTGCCCCAAAAACGTACCGCTAAAATATGCGGCGGGAGTATAATCCTTTTCAGACAAATCCACATCACCGTCAAGAATTACCGTTTTGTTCTGCGACCATGTATCGTTTTGGCAGTTTTTTGCAAATTCTCTGAAATCGTCCGCTGATTTAATAGTTACGGTGTCTCCGTCCGCAAATGCAAGGAAAGACGTACATTGCAGAAACAAAAGGCACACGGCAATAATAAAGGTGAATACTCTATTCTTCGTCTTCATCATCTTCGCCCTCCTTAACCTCGGCAATATTGCCCGCCTCGACAATTGCGTTCACATCGCCCTTTACAAGACCGTGAACGTTAGCGTCAACAAATCCCGAAACTCTGCCTCGTACACGTCCGTTTAAGTAAACCGTACCTGTCTTATTCTGAACAATATCGGGCGGAGTAAGCGTAAACGAGGTTTTTTCTATAATCTTATCGCCTATCATAAGTATCTGCGGCAATACGCACATTACAAGGAATATCGAAATCAGCGTACCTCTGCCTATGCAGATACCTATTGCGGAAATAACGCCGTTTGTTGTTACAAGACCTATGCTTGTGCCTGCCGCCGCCAAAATTGCGCCAGACGTGATGATTGTCGGGAACGACTGGTTAAGCGCTTCGACTGCCGCTTCTTCCAAAGGCATTGTCTTTTTAAGGTCGTTATATCTTCCCGAAATAACGATAGCGTAGTCGATATTTGCGCCCATCTGTATCGATGTAACTATAAGATAACCCAAGAAATACAAGTCTTTTTGCTGCAAATACGGGAATGAGAAGTTAATCCATATACTTCCCTGAATAACAAGTATAAGAAGTATCGGCAAGCCTGCGGAATTAAACGTAAACAAGAGTACGATAATAACGAACAATGCCGAAAGTATGCTTATGATTATGTTATCTCTCGAGAACGAGAGCGACAAATCTCTGTCGCTTGTCGAATCGCCGACAACATACGTATCTTCGGGATAATATTTTTTTACCACGCTGTCTATCGTATCCAAAAACGCAAAGGTTTTCTCACCCTCTTCGGGCAAATCGAGATAAACGAGCATTCTGCTGTAATTATCGCTTTCAAGCTGTTTCTTTGCGTCGCACAGCTGGTCGTAAAGGTCATTTATATCGCTTGTCAAATCATCGGAAAGCGTAACGTATTTTTTGTCAATTTGGTCATGCAAAAACATGAAAACGTCAATAAGCGGTAATTTATAGGAATCCAAATTTCCGACAATTTCGCCGTAGTCCTCGTCCTGCACGGCATAAGCCGCATACAAAAGCTTTGCAACCTCATAGTCAACCTCGGCTATTTCCGAAAACTGACGCGGCGTAATCTCGTCCGTAAGCATATAGCCGTCTAAAGCCTCCGTATTGGAAAGTCCCAGCGTGCTGTCAACTTCGGGATATTTTTCAAGCTCGTTTAAAATGGCACTCTCATTTTTGTAATTTCCCGACGGCACAACTATAGCGACAAGGCTCGTTTTCTTAAACGTGCTTGCTATCTTGTCTCTCGTTATCTGTGTTTCGTCCTTACGGGGAGTGGAAAGGTTATTAAAGCCATAGCAGTACGGACACATATTTGAAAGGAAAAATCCCACAACCATAAGCACAAGGAAAATAACAGGCATGGTTTTTTTCGTTTTTATATCGAATTTTCCAACCAAATTTATTTTCGGAACAAGATTTTTATGCTTTGTTTTGTCAATCCAGCCGCTCATCAAAAGAAGAAGCCCCGGCATAAGCGTAAACACGGAAAGCAGGCTCAAAAATATAGCCTTAACAAGCACCATACCCAAGTCCCTGCCTATCATAAACTGCATGGTAAAAAGAGCAAGCAAACCCGAAATGGTTGTCAGACTTGAGGAAGAAATTTCCACAATTGCCTTTGAAAGAGCGGTTATAATAGCCTCTCTTGCCTCCAAATGTTCACGTTCCTCGCTGAAACGGTGGCAAAGAATGATTGCATAGTCTATGGCGAGCGCAAGCTGTAAAACTATCGCAACGGAGTTTGAAATAAAGGAAATTTTTCCGAGCATAAAGTTTGTTCCCTTATTTAAAAGCGCCGCCGCCAAAAACGTTAAAATAAGCGGTATTACCTCCGCATAAGCCTTTGAAGTAAAGAGTAAAACGGCAAGAATTATAACTGCGACTATAACAATTATAACTCTCATATCGTTTTCAAGAGCCTCGTCCTGCGAAACGCCTACCGATGACGAAATATAAGAATCGTAATCCTTTAGAAGCTCTTTTATTTCGTCCATCGCTTTTTTCGTTTCTTCGCTTTCCTCGACGTCGTCAAAACTTACCGAAAGAAGTGCGGACGAGCCTGTGAAATGCTTATTCGTATTATCGAATTTTACACTTCCTACTCCCTTTATTTCTTCAATATCATCGCAGAGCTTTTCCGCTCTGTCATATGAAACGTTTGAAATCATTATATCCGCAGTTGCAAATGTAACAAACTCCCTGTCCATAACGGCAAGACCCCGTCTTGTAACCGTATCTTCGGGAAGGTATTTCGTTATATCGTTTTCAACCTGAACCCATGAGCTTGAAAACATACAAAATATAAGTGCGAATATGTAAAGAAGAAAAATCAAATTACGCTTATCTACTATAAATGCCGAAAAGGCTAAAAGAGGATTCTTTTTCTCCTTACTCTGATTCTTTTCCAAAACAAAGTCCCCTTTCAATCATAATAATTAAGTATACATAATATTATAAAAAAAATCAACCGTCAATCAATGAAAAATGATAAAATTTTTATCACTTTTCATAATTTGCTTATTTTTTGCAGTTGTTAATCATACATTCTGCGCTGTGATCGCAGATACGCTTAAGTCTTTCGACTATTTCTTCGGGGTTTTCTTTCATGTCGGTTTTTATCCATTGTATCAGAATCCCCGTGAAGGCATACTTATAAAAATCCGCAATAAACTGCATATCCGCCTTGGGAACATTCAGATTTTCCGCACGTTCCTCAACAACCTTAAGCGTAAGCGAATCCAAAAGCTTATACAAAAAATTCTCTGTCTGCTCATAGCCTGCGCCTCTGAAAACATTTATAATAAGCTGTTTGTTTTCGAGTATGGCATTAAAAATCTCCAACATTCCCTCTGCCCAGTGTTCCTCGCTTTTATCCTTCATAATAGCGTACATTTCGGTTAAACAAACGCTTTCGACAAGGTCGTATATATCGTGAAAATGATAATAAAACGTCATGCGGTTCACTCCGCAGTCATTTGTAATATCCGACACTGTAATCTTATTAAGCGCTTTTTTCTGCAAAAGATTTCTCAATGAATTTCTGAGAGCTTTTTTCGTAATATCCGACATTATTCTGCCTTTCCTTTCATTTTCATTTCGGGCTGGGACGGCTTTATGTAGTTTACGTTAAAGCTGTCATACGTAACCGTTTCGCCCTTTTTAAATTTCAAGAATGCGCACAAGCCCGAATAATATGCGTTTTGGAGAAGTTTATCATCATCGGGCAAAAATGCTCTGCCCTGTGTAAGCCCGATAATTTTATCCTTATACGCAATCGCTCCGTCGCCGTTTATCAAAACTCTGTCTGCGGTTTTGTTAAGAAACTGTGCCAAATCCGTTATTTGGACAGGCTCATCGCCGAAAATTTTCTCTCCGTCCTTATAAACGGCGGCATAAACCTCCTCACGGCGCGCGTCAATCATAGAGCATACAACGTTACATTCGTCCTTAACGCTCATATAAAGTCCGTCAAGCGCACTCACCTCTGCCATAGGCTTCTTTGTAACCTGCGCAAGCGCCTTAAAGGACGCAATCCCTATGCGAAGTCCCGTGAAAGACCCCGGTCCGTTCACGCACGAAAACAAATCTATATCACGAAGCGTCATATTCGCCTCTTCGAAAAGCTCTATAAGACGGGGCAGAAATGTCTCGGAATGGGTAAGCCCCGTATTTTCTCTTGCAAGCGCCAAAAGCTTATCATTTTTCAGAATTGCCGCAGTCAGCATCTTACCCGACGTATCGGCGGCAAGAATATTAATGTCTTTCAATTATAATTTCCCTTTCATCTTCATTCTTTGTGAATTTAATCGATACCGTTACGGTTTTTCGCTTTTCCAAAAATTCCTCCGCAATATCGGGCCACTCGATTATACTCACCGCTCCCCTGTCAAAATATTCCGCAAAACCCATATCAAAAAGCTCTTCTTCGCTTTTTAAGCGGTATAAATCGAAATGATTCACAGGAGGCGCTGTCGGATATTCGTTCACAACCGTAAACGTGGGACTTGAACCGCCCGAAGAAAATCCGAGACCGTACAAAATCCCATTTGTGAAGCAGGTTTTCCCCGCTCCCAAATCGCCGTAAAGAAGAATTACATCGTTCGGCACAAGCGTTCTTGCAAGGGCTTTCGCCGCGTCCTGCGTTTCTTCGTATGAATTTGTTTTATATATCGTTTTCATAGTTTCCGCCTATTCCTCCGAAAAAATTTAGAAAAGTCCCGTAATTTCACCGTTTTCCGTTACATCGATATTTTCGTATGCAGGCTTTTTGGGAAGTCCCGGCATTGTCATAATTTTTCCCGTCAAAACAACTATAAATCCTGCGCCTGCGCTTATTCTTATATCGGAAACGTTTATCTTAAAGCCTTCGGGCGCACCAAAAAGCTTCGGGTCGTCCGAAAAAGAATACTGCGTTTTCGCAATGCAGACGGGAAGCTCGGAATATCCCAAATCGGCTATTCTTTTCAGTTCTTTTTTCGCCTTTGCGCTGAAAACAACCTCGTCCGCTCTGTATATTTCTTTCGCTATTTTATTGATTTTTTCTTCCGTGGTGAGCGAATCTTCATATAACGGCTTGAATCCGCTTTCATTTTCGCAGACCTCCATAACGGCATTTGCAAGGTCAATACCGCCCTCGCCGCCTTTTAAGAACACCTCGCTCTTAATGCACTTAACGTTCATTTCTTCGCATTTTGATTTTATGATTTCAAATTCCGCGTCGGTATCGCTGTAGAACGAATTAACCGCCGCCCGCCGCAACAACGGGAACACCGAATTTCTTTATGTTTTCGATATGACGTACCAAGTTTACAAGACCTTTTTTAACTGCGTCCGTGTTTTCCGTATTCAAGTCCTCTTTTTTTACACCGCCGTTATATTTCAGCGCACGAACCGTTACGGTGATAACGGCACAGCAGGGCTTAAGCCCTGCCTTACGGCATTTTATATCAAAGAATTTTTCAGCGCCCAAATCTGCGCCGAAACCTGCTTCGGTTATAACATAGTCTGCCGCTTTAAGCGCAAATTTTGTCGCTATCATGGAATTACAGCCGTGAGCGATGTTCGCAAAAGGTCCGCCATGAATAAGGCACGGTGTATTTTCAAGCGTTTGAACAAGGTTAGGCTTTATCGCTTCCTTCAAAAGAGCCGTAAGCGCCCCCTGGAGTTTCAAATCGCTGACGGTTACGGGATTTCCCGTATAATCATAAGCAACAATGATATGCGAAAGCTTATCCTTAAGGTCTGCCAAATCGTGCGACAGGCAAAGGATAGCCATAATCTCGCTTGCAACGGTTATAAAAAATCCGTCCTCTCTTGTAACGCCGTCTGTTTTTGCTCCCAAGCCTATAACAATATTGCGGAGTGCACGGTCATTCATATCAACCGCTCTTTTTACAGCTATGCTTTTGGGGTCTATATTAAGCTCGTTGCCCTGCTGAAGATGATTGTCTACCGCGGCGCACATAAGATTGTTAGCCGCACCGATTGCATGAATATCACCCGTGAAATGCAGGTTTATGTCCTCCATGGGAACAACCTGCGAATATCCTCCTCCGCAGGCTCCGCCCTTTATTCCGAAAACGGGTCCCAAAGACGGCTCACGTATAACCGTAACGGCATTTTTTCCGAGCCTGCAAAAAGCCTGACCAAGTCCAACCGTAACGGTTGTCTTGCCTTCGCCCGCAGGAGTGGGATTAACGGCTGTAACAAGTATAAGCTTGCCGTCCTTATTATTGCTTTTTTCATTTATACAGTCAAAAGAGATTTTCGCTTTGTATTTTCCGTAGTATTCCAAATCTTTTTCATCGACAGAAAGCTTTTTTGCAATTTCTCCTATCGGCTTCATGTCGGCATTTCTTGCTATTTCTATATCTGTAAGCATTTTTATATCTCCTTAATAATTATATTTTCTTTATTATATAATATTTGTTCCGAAAAGTCAAGAGAATTTATTGACAAAACCATATTTTGGGGTTATAATAATAGAAAAAGTCAAAAGGAGAAGAAATGTGATGGATATTTTATATATAGGCTGTCATCTGTCAAGCTCCGGCGGATTTATGCAGATGGGAAAAACAGCTAAAGAAATAGGGGCGAATACGTTCGCATTTTTCACGAGAAACCCAAGAGGCGGTCAGGCAAAGGAGCTTTCAAACGATGATGTAAATGCGTATATTGAATTTGCACGTGAAAACAACTTCGGAAAAATCGTTGCGCACGCTCCGTATACGCTCAACTGCTGTGCGGCGGACGATTATAAACGTGAGTTTGCGCTCAACACCATGCTTGACGATATGAAACGCATGGAGCGGGTACCGGGAAATTACTATAATTTTCACCCCGGCTCGCACGTAGGACAAGGTGAAGAAAAGGGGAAAGAGCTTATAGCCGAAATTTTGAATAAGGTTATCACCCCTACGCAGACAACCACAATACTTTTGGAAACCATGGCGGGAAAAGGCAGTGAAATAGGAAGAAACTTTTCGGAACTTAAAGATATAATAGACATGACAAACCATTCCGAAAAACTCGGCGTATGCCTTGATACGTGTCATGTTTATGATGCAGGATATGACATTGTAAACAATCTTGACGGAGTTTTGGAGGAATTTGACAGGATAATCGGAATTGACCGCTTAAAGGCGGTGCACTTAAACGACAGCAAAAATCCCTTTTCAAGTCATAAGGACAGGCACGAAAAAATAGGGCTTGGCTCGCTCGGAACAGACGCTATTTCAAACGTTATAAACAACAAATATTTAAAAAATCTCCCCTTCATACTCGAAACTCCGAATGAGCTTTCGGGATATAAAGAAGAGATTGAGCTTTTAAGAAGCTTATATAACCCCAAATAGGTGCATTATTCCCTCAACAAGAATAACGGTTACACATGAGAAGACGGCGACTTTAAACAGTCCGCCGTTTTTCCATGCGGCGATAAGTCCGACCAAAAAGGCGCATATGCCCGAAA
>ERZ779725.1113-NODE-1113-length-15680-cov-2.653312_pt1 | contig 15680 bp, 13 predicted proteins | sample MGYA00511890_ERZ779725 | MGnify/ENA primary metagenome ERZ779725 (study PRJEB29588, sample SAMEA2148549) | human gut metagenome | biome: human gut; feature: human-associated habitat; material: faeces | place: Denmark | collected 2008/2010 ...
CTTTTTCGGGTGGTATGCCGCTTTTCGTTGTACAAGGATTTCTATATTTTCTACACATATATGTGAGCATTTAGATGTCAAAAAGACCTTATTTTATGCGGTTTTAAAGGCTCGAAATCGTCAAGGTAATATAAAACCATTAGAAACCTCAAAAATAGGGTTTTATTGCGTGACAAGAATATAAAATCAGTTTTTAAAAAGGGGGGATTAAAATCCATTTTTCGACTTGATTTCCTTAACTGATATACTGTAAAAAACAGAGTTATCAAGGGCGAGTGCGGTTCGTGCATTTGCCCTTGACTTACTTGTTCTTTTTTTGCTGATTATAATATAAATTCTGAATTATTAAACATTTCATTTTTTATTGTTTCATGTGTAAACCTGCCGGCTTTGTAGGCCTCTGCAAGTAAAATAAGATTTGTAACAGCCACAGCAGCTCCATTGATAGATTTATTTCTGCTTATCCGTTCAATTTGCGCTTTGAAATTTCCTATAAAGTGACCGGAAACAAACATAAAATAAAATTCATTTATATCATCGGCAAAATTATCCCACCATTTATTAGGGTTGACTTTTTCATTCCTTGTCTGGTTTTCACCAATGTATCTTTCCATTTCATCGGATTGCGATATTGGTAAATTGTATCCTTTGGAATACGCTTTAGTATCTATAATAACGCCATATTTACATTCATTTTCACTTGTATAAATTATACCGTCCGGCTTACGACTTCCGCCAAGATGAAGCCCCTGATAATTGCACTCTTCTGTCAGCAAGTCTAAAGTTTTCATTTCAAACAATCGATTTTGTTTGCTGTCATAGGCAAGGTCTATAAGTGCTAAATACTCATGTGAGAGATTTAACAGCTTTTCACGGATATCCTCCTTTGTTTCCGTCAAATCAGATTTTGCAAGTGATTGAGGCAGAGGGATAACGAAATCATTTATCATATCATCAAATAAAAATCTACTGTCTTTATCTATGATATTTATGCCTATATTCTGCAATCCTTTTATATCGTCCGATACCGTTTTTTCATTTTCGGTAAGGTTAACGGTTTTAAGATAGTTTATAATATCCATAACCGAAACGCTGTTTTTGTTTTCGGACAAATATTTTAATATAAAGGCACGGCGAGTGCGCAAATACTCCCTATCTCTGCCTTTAGTGGAAAACATTTCCCAACATATATTTTTAGCAATTCTTTTGTGTTTACTTTTTCCTTCAGCTTTTCTCAAAGCAGTAATTCCGTTTGCAGTAATTACATATGCTTGACCTATCGTTTCGTTATATTCTTTTCCGGCAGTTGAAACTGTAACCATTTTAGGTATTTTCTCAACGAGTCCGAGCTTTTCAAGCCAACTTGCAATCATTCTCGCATACTTGTCCGATGAACCTTCCCAATCAGCTTTCATACTTTTACGTTCCTTTGGAGCTGCATTTACCAGTGATCGTATGAATATTTTTTGTGGCATACTTGTAAAGCCATCCTCTCCGATAAACCCTAATTGCTGACCAATTTCAAACTTTGTAAGATGAGTATCATCAGTTGCTGAAAGCAGCTTTAATATTCTTATAGCAGGCGGATATGCTAATGCGGCATTGATAAGTAACTCTTTTTCTTTTTCGGATAACTCATTACCTGTTTCTCTTGCGTTTGTTATTTCTAAACCTCTATGCGTTATTTCAAATGTATCATCTGTATAATTGTATTTTATAAAACCAAAGCAGTGAGCCCAACGAACATAATTGTCAGCCGGCCAATCTCCTATAAAATCTCTTCCTTGACCTTTAACTGTTGCTTGTACAATTCCATTACATCTTGACATACTTCTCGGTGTAAAGGATGTACCTACAAGTTCGGTATATTTAATTTTAAGAGGGGTACTTTGCAATGCTTTTATCAAATTGTCCCGATCATCTCGTTTTTCAACAATTTTGGGGATAATAGCACTTATTAAATCTTTATGTTTTTGTGAATTTGGGTCGAATATAGCAACAACGTCGCAAAGACTGCGTAAATTGCTCGGATCTTGAACCCAACCAAACGCACGAAAATTTTTATTGTGTGTAGGAATTACAGAAATCATATATTTTGTCAGCAATCAATAGTTTATTATTAAAACTTCTCTGCTTTCTCCTTTCTTTGTGTTGAAACTTGAATTTGAATAGTTATAGTTTAAATCAATGATTTTATATTTTTTTGCCCATTCAAGTAATATCTTATTGATTTTCCCCTTATGTTCTATAACGTTCGATAAAGCAAATTTAATTCCCCTTTTGTTTGCATTGTCCAAATAATCATATAAAGCATATTCTTGTTCTGTTTTCCAATCCTTAAAGCCTCTGTTCCCGTCATTATATGTTCCGGTTGTTATCAGATAAGGCGGGTCGCAATAAATTAAATCATCAGGCGTGAGATAATCTAACGGTATCTGTGTAAAATCTTTGCTTAAAAACTCAATATTTAGTTTTTTGAGTCTTGAAACAAATGAAATCAAATTATGTTTCATATTTTCCGAAAATTGACTTCTGTTTCTGCCAAAAGGATTATTGTACAATAAATCATTATTAAACCTGAATTGATAATTAAAAGAATAACAAGTCAACGTGTATAAATCTATCGGGTTTTGCGTTTTATTATAAAAATCCCTGAAATCTTTAAATCCCTTCTCGTTTTCTTTTGTAAGGTTATATTCTGCTATACGAAGTTTTATTTGGTGTAGTATTTCGGATAATTCCGTATTCTTAAATACTTCAAACATTTCGATTATCTTTTTATTTATATCATTACAGATAATTCTGTTTGCGGTTACATTTATAGATACATTGCAACCACCTGAAAATAAATCAACAAAAGTCCCTATATAATTGGGGAAATACGGTAAAATTTGAGGGAGTAATTTATATTTTCCGCCTATATAATTCATAGGGCTTTTTATATTTTTTTTTGTATTGGAAACAATCGTATTTATTCCGCTGCATGTACCTATGAAATCAAATGTTGATTTTTGAGGAATTTTCTTTTTTATAAAGAAAATGTACTCGTATAAACATTCTTTTTGTTTTGTTTTTTTGCTCATATACTGTCTGTATGGAATGGAATACATTTTATATGTTTCTTCTATTCCATACTTTTTTAATATTCGCTCAATTTCATCAGAAGTCATTAACCCATCCGTGCTGTAGCTCATTACTATATTACTAAATTTTGCTTTGCTTATTAAGTCTTCAAATGCGTCAGAAACCTCGCTTTTCATACAGAATGAAGATTTTAAATCATCATACGGTCTCATTCCTGTCACTCCGTGAATCTCTGGATAATCATACTTAGAGATTGTTTCAAGTAAATGATAATTAGGAGCATACTGTCTTGAATTATACGGTGGATCTAAATATAAAATGTCACCGGCTAATTCTTCGATAAGCTTATTTGAATCTTTGTTATAGCTCTTATTCTTTTGCTTATTATCAATAACATCAAGTCTTGCCATCTCCAAATCATTAAAAGTGCGTTTATCCCAATGTTTAAGATAAGCGCCATATGTCCCCGTAATATTTGAAACGGAGGGGACACCCTCAATCAGTCCGGCAAGCAAATAATAATACTCCAATTCGGTAAGCAACTTTTCCTTTCTCCACGCTTCGATTGTGTTTCGTATAAAATCAATTCTCGCAGCATTTTTGTTTGACACATACATTCTTTCACAACCATCATGCGGAGTATAATTTTTAGTTATAAAATAATTATCATCGTTATAATTCAATATCTGTATTTGGGTTTCTTCTAAAAATTTAAATGGGTCTCCTATACCTATATTTTTTAGCTTTGAAAATGATGGTTTTGTATTGTTTTCAATCGTTGCTTTTTGTATTACATACGAAAAATGCAAGACATCATTTGAATGTACTTCATATTTAGGTTTAAAATAACGAGCAACCGCTCCAGTTCCTGAAAAAATATCACAAAAGATTTTTTCGTTTCCTGTTGTGTTTTCGGATATAACCATATCAATATTTTTTAATAAATTTATTTTACTTCCTATAAATCTCATAATCACACCTCTTACATCCCAAAACATCCTTTTATTAAATTATAACATTTACTTTCCCAAAAGTCAATGAAAATAAAAAAATATATTAAGTTTATACAAAAACTTTGGCATAAATGTTTTGTCGGTCGTAGTAGTAACAAAGATATAAATTTTTTCAAACAAGTTGTCAAATCATAATTTCAAGTGTTTATTATATGAGGGGCAAAATAAGATAAAAAATTTTTTTGCTTTCAAAGTTGCCGAAACGAAAAGTTCTGCACTGCTTATATAGGGGACGAAAGAAAAATTTTCATCAAAAAGGGTTTGGGAATATCCCAAAAATCCAAAATCAAATTTGCCGTGTGTGGCTACACACGCTTTGCTTGTTATTCCATAAGAATGGCAGGCAAAACAAAATTGATTTTTGGTGAGTGGGTACTCACTCGCTTTGCTTGCTACTCTCAAAACAATCGAAAACAGAGGTGTTATTTAATGGATAATGAGAACAAATTTAAGGTGTCAATCAGCAGTATGTCAGATTATGAATTGCCGGACGTTACAGTCAGATTTGACGATTGCAAGACAGAATATATTTTTACCGGCACATACAAAGGCAGCAGGGCAGTTTCGTCAAAACTGCTTGCAAAATGTGAAAACCGTATCAGCGAATTAGACCGTCTTTTCAAGAGTATTTACGAGGACAAAGCAAAAGGATTTTTGAACGAAAACAGATTTCAAATGCTTGCAGATGATTACGAAACCGAACAGCAGGAATTGAAATTGAAAATCACACAGTTGCCTGCCGAAATATCCGATACAGAGGAACAAAGCGATAATTTGGAACGGTTTATTTCAAAAACACATAAATATCTTGATTTGCAGGAATTAACACCGTCAATTCTGAACGATATGATAAAACGGGTATATGTTCACGCGCCGCAGATTATAGACCGAAAACGCACACAGCAAATTGATATTTGCTATGACTTAGTAGGCATACTGCCGATGTCATTACTTAAACAAAACAGTGAAACGGCATAGAATAAACTATGCCGTTTTACCGAAAACATTATTACTGTTTTACCACGGACTGTCATTTGGGGGATTTTTTTAATCTCGTTCTTCTTTTGAAACATACAGTATGCCGACGGCGCTCGGTCCTGTGTGTGCGCCCACAAGCGGTGTGAGGTAATCGTAAAACAATTCCGAATTTGGGAAAAGCTTTTTTATGCCGTCGCGAAATTCTCTCGCTTCATTTTCACAGCTTCCGTAGACAACCGCAATAAAATCAGCCTCATCGGGGTCGACATTCTTTTTAAAGTTTTCCCACATCAGGGAAAGCGATTTTTTCCGTCCGTTTATTTTAGCGTAAACCTTTATATCTCCGTTTTTATCAAGCGTAAGCATAGGCTTTATCATAGCAAGCGTTCCCAAAAATGCACTGACGCCAGAAAGTCTGCCGCCTCTCTTCATAAAAAACAAGTCGCTCAATGTAAAATCATGCTTGATTTTATATCTTAATTTTTCGGCATATGAATACGCTTCCTCCGCATTCATGCCATAAAGACGCTTTTTTGCGGTTTTTAAAACAAGTATGCCCTGCGCATACGAGCCGCTTAGGCTGTCAACTATATAAACCTTTCTGTTCGGGTATTTTTCCTCCATATTCCGCTGCGCCAAAAGAGCGTTTTTGTATGTGCCGCTTATTCCGCCCGAAATGCATATATAAATTATATCCTTGCCGTCCTTAAGATACGGCTCGAAAAATTCCTCCAAAACAGCGGAATTTATAAGAGAGGTTTTCGCCTCCCCCTTTTTCTCCAGAAGCTCATAAAACTCCTTGGGCTTAAAGGTCGGATTTTCGGGGTCGTCGGTATGCGGTTCACCGTTTATAATATACGGAAATCCAATCATTTTTATATCATATTTTTCCGCCTGCTCTTTCGTAAGATTTGAGCAGGTATCGGTTATGATTTCATATTCAAAAGCCATATATTCACCCCCATTACATTACATTATATTATACCATAAAAAGGCGTCATATGTCAATACGAACAGACGTTTTTGCTACAAAAGGTAAATTAATATTATAAAAGCTATTGACAAACAAAGCTTTTAAATTTATAATATGTTTGGAGGGGATAAGATGAGAGCGGTAATAACGGGCGCAACTTCGGGAATAGGTCTTGAATTTGCAAAAATACTTCATAATATGCACTATGACCTTACGCTTGTTGCAAGGCGAAACGACAGGCTTTTGGCATTAAAAGAAAAATTCGGTGAAAATACGCAGATTATCTGCGCCGACCTTTCGGTACGCGATGAGGTTTTCAGAGTGTTTTCGGAAATACAGACGGACGAAACGGAAATACTTATAAACAATGCAGGCTTCGGGCTTTGCGGCGACTTTGCCGAAACGGATATGAAAAAAGAACTTTCGATGATTGACGTAAACGTTACAGCCGTATATATTCTGACAAAGCTTTTTTATAAAGAATTTCTAAAGAGAAATTCGGGATATATACTTAACGTTTCTTCGATTGCGTCGTTTTTCCCGGGACCTTTGCTAACGTCTTACTATGCTTCAAAAGCGTATGTGCGCACGCTTACGGAGAGCGTACGGGGTGAAATTGCGGCAAGGCGCTCAAACGTTTATATAGGCGCATTATGCCCCGGCCCTGTAAAAACGGAATTTGACCGTGTTGCGGAGGTGAAATTCAGCTTAAAGGGCGCTGACGCACACAAAACAGCGTTATATGCCGTAAAAAAGATGTTTAGGAAGAAAACGATTATACTCCCCGCATTTTCCGTAAAAGCGGCGGTATTTTTCTCTCGGTTTGTTCCGCGCGGAATTTTAACAAAGATAATGTACAAAATGCAAAGAAAAAAGCAATTTTCAGACAAGATAAGTTGATTTTTCCAATTTTTTACGAATTTTTTTTGAAAAACTCTTGACAAAATCTTCAAAATATAGCATAATATATAAGCGCTGCAAAAAATACTATAATTATTTTCGGAGGAAACAAAATGAACAAAGCAGACTTAATTACAAAAATTTCAGAACAGGGTTATAAAAAAACAGACGCTGAAACAATTTTAAATACTATAGTAGAAACAATAACGGACGCGCTTAAGAGCGGCGATAAAGTTACGCTTATGGGCTTCGGTACTTTTGAAGTTAAGAACAGAGCTGAAAGAATCGGCAGAAATCCCCAGACAAATGAGGAAATCAAAATCCCCGCTTCCAAAGCTCCCGTATTTAAAGCAGGAAAGGCTTTGAAAGACGAAGTAAACAAGTAATTCAAAAGTGCGCTCAATTGCGGGCGCATTTTTTTATTTGAAAGGATTGATTATATGAGAATAGGATTCGGTTATGACGCGCACAGGCTCACAGCGGACAGACGGCTTGTTTTGGGCGGCGTTACGATACCGCACGAAAAAGGGCTTTTGGGTCATTCCGATGCCGACGTACTTCTGCACAGCATTTCGGACGCTCTTTTGGGAGCGGCGGCTTTGGGAGATATCGGAAAGCATTTTCCCGATACAGACCCTGCCTATAAAGGCGCAGACAGCCTTATTCTGATGAAAAAAGCGTACAGCCTCGTAAAAGAAAAAGGCTATACGCTATGCAATCTTGACGTAACGGTATGCGCACAAAAGCCGAAGCTTGCTCCGTATATCGAAGAAATGCGCAAAAATGTTGCAAAGGCTCTTAAATGTGATTTGGACTGTGTGAGCATAAAAGCAACCACAACGGAAAAAATGGGATTCACAGGCAGAGAAGAAGGCATCAGCTCCTACTGCGTTTGCCTTTTACATTAACGGCGCAAACAGGCGCAGTATGCTCCTTAAAATTCGTGTGTGCAGAGGTACTTTATTGCAGTCCTCCGCAGTTATCAAGCGTGATTCGGAGACGGTTTTCTTAAAATCGTCTCTTACTTCTTCTATAACGTGCGAATTATATATAAGAACACCGCATTCGAAATGAAGATACAGGCTTCTGTAATCAAAATTTATCGTTCCCACAGAGGCAAGCTCGCCGTCGGCAATAACAACCTTTCCGTGTACAAAACCGGGGGTGTATTCGTATATTTCAACGCCTGCCTGAATAAGCTGAAGATAATACGAACGTGTAAGCGTATGAACATACCATTTGTCGGCAATTCCGGGCGTTACGACCGTAACCTTAACACCGCTCCTTGCGCTTAAGGTAAGCGCCGTAATAAGCTCGCTCGTTATAATCAGATACGGCGTGAAAATAAGCACCTCGTCCTTTGCCTTGTTTATCATATTAAGATATATATTTTCACCCAAAGCCTCGTTATACGGCTCTACACCGTACGGCTGAATGTAGCCGTCAAACGTTTCTGTGATTTCGTAGTTTCCGTAATATTTCGTTATATCCTCGTCCTCTTTTTTTATAAGATTCCACATCTCGAAAAACAAGTGAATAAACGTTTTCACAGCCTGTCCCTTAACCATGACGGCGCAGTCTTTCCAATGACCGTGCCTAACACGTGCGTTTATATATTCGTCGCCAAGGTTTATACCGCCCGTAAAGCCTGTCATGCCGTCTATGACAACAATTTTTCTGTGGTCACGGTTATTCATCGTAATAGAAAGGCTCGGTCTTAACGGATTGAAAACACGGCAGTTTATACCGCATTTTTTCAAATGTTCGGGGTATTCGTACGGCAAATCATTACATCCGCAGTCGTCGTAAATCAGGCGCACTTCAACACCCTGCGCCGCTTTTTCTTTGAGTATTTCCAAAATTTCCGACCACATCTTCCCCTCCGAAATTATGAAATACTCCATAAGTATATATTTTTGAGCCTTTTTAAGCTCTTTTTTCAAAGCCTCAAATTTATACTCGCCCAAAGGAAAATATGTCAAATCCGCATTTTTATAGACGGGAAAACCGCAGGATTCCACATAGCTTAACTGCCTGTATATGTTCTCGTCCGTTTCTTTAAGCTCCGTAAGATTTTCTTTGCAGAAATTTTCTCCGTGTGTAAGCGCTTTTTGAAGCGTAAGGCTTTTTTTCATGCTCCAGCTGATTTGAGACGTTCCAAAAAGAAGATACATAATACCGCCCAGCGCAGGGAATGCAAGTATCAGAATAGTCCACCCCAGCTTATAGGCGGGGTTTGTTTTGTCGCCGACAACATATACAACCGCCGCCAAGCTGAAAACCGTGAGAATCGAATAAATATATACAAACTGGCTCGTCATCTTCCAAAGCAGGAACACCAAAAGCAGAAACTGCAAAAAAATTGCCGTTCCGATTATAACGCTCCTTTTTAATACAAACTTTGAAAGCTTTGCCAAAAACATCAGATTCCCTTTAGAAAGTCGCCCACCGTATCGAAATAACTCTTTTTCATAACGTCATTTCCGCATACAAGCTCGACGCTGTCTATTTCCTCCCCATTTTTATAAAACATCATTTTGCCTGCCGTATCGCCCTTTTTTACGGGAGCTTTAACAGGATAAATTTCCGTTTTTGTTTCTATTTCATATTTATCATCGGACGATATAAGCTGTTCCTTTATCTCTTTCGGGCATACGCTTACGTTTTTTTCTTTTCCGTAATCAACGCTTGCCTCGCCTGCCGAATTTTCGGGGTCGGATAAGCGGAGCATTTTGTATTTTGAAAATCCGTAATTCAAAAGCGCTTTCGCATCGTTAAAGCGTTCTTTTGAAGTCGGCGCGCCCAGCGTTACGGCTATAAGCTCAAGATTGCCCTTCTTTGCCGTTGCGCTTATGCAAAAGCCCGCCTTTGACGTAGAACCTGTTTTAAGCCCCGTTGCGTCGGGATAAAAGCGTATAAGCTTATTTGTGTTTGAAAGCACAAAAGCGCCGTCTCTTATAGTGTCCTGCCATATCGTCGTATATTCTTTAATATCATGCTTTAAAAGTTCTCTCGAAATAACCGCCAAATCCCTTGCCGATGAATAGTGATTTTCGGTATCCAAACCGTGCGGATTTTCAAAATGCGTATTTTCAAGACCGAGCTCCTTAGCCCTCTCGTTCATTTTGTTCACAAATCCCTCAACGCTTCCCGCAATTCTCTCCGCAATAACAACGCACGAATCGTTTGCGGAAGCCACAAAAACGGTTTTTATGAGCGTTTTTAAGTCCATTTCTTCATTTTCTTTGAGAAAAATCTGCGAACCGCCCATTGCGCAGGCATTTGCGCTTGCATAAAGCTTTTCCGAAAGCGATAAATTTCCCTTATCGACTTCCTCCATGGTTATGAGCATCGTCATTATTTTTGTTACGCTTGCCATGGGACGTCTTTCGTCCGCATTTTTTTCAAGCAAAACAGTCCCTGTTGCGCTGTCTGTGAGAATATATGACGGGGACGCCATCTCCGCCGTTTCACCTTCGGCAGCTGCGTTCGGAACGGCAGACACCGCAAAACCCAAAATGATTGAAAACGCCAAAAAGGTTAAAAAACATTTCTTTACGAGCTTCATAATATGTACTCCTTCAAAATTATTTCAGTACATTTTATGAACCCTAAGATTTGTTTATGCTTTTGGATGAGCCTTTTCGTAAGCCGAAATTACAGACGGCTTAAATTTCTTTACATAGTCTTTCGTCAGACTTATATTTTTATGCCCCAAAATCTCTTTCACGTCAAACAATGCCGCACCGTTCTCCATAAGATGCACAGCCATGCTTCGCCGTATAAGATGAGGAGTTATCTCTTTTTCTATATCCGCCTTTTTTCCGTAGGTTTTAAGGATTTTCCAAAGCCCCTGCCTTGTTAAGGGCTGTGCGTTTTTGTTAAGGAACAAAAACGTATTTCTTTTATCAGCCGTTACGCTTGCTCTTGCATTATGTATATAATTCCTCACAGCTTTCACCGCTCCCTTATAAATAGGAACGTAGCGAACTGCGCCGTCCTCGGTGATACGTATATATCCGTCGTCCAAAAATAAATCGTCAAGCTTTAAATTTATAAGCTCCGTAACCTTAAGTCCGCAGGCATACAGCGTTTCTATAACAGCTTCATCACGAAGCGCCTTAAAGCCCGTACCCTTTGACGCACGTATAAGGCTGTCTATTTCATCTGTTGTAAGAACATCGTTTTTCTCTTGGGTTTTCACCTTTTTTTCGTACTTTACTCCGTAAGTCGGGTTTACGTCCGTATAGCCGCTGTCCTTTAAAAAACGGAAAAAATTGCGCAATGAGGCTATATTTCTCGATAACGTTGCGGAACTTTTTCCGCAAGAGCGAAGCTTATCCATATAGCTTTCAAAAAAATCAACGGATTTCAATACCGACGTACTGCCCATTTCTTTACAGTATTCCAAAAAACCGCCGATATCCCTGCGGTAAGATAAAAACGTATTTTGTTTCATTTTTTTGACGTATCTCAAAAAGTCAAAAAACTCTTCAAGAATTTTTCCGTCCTCAATCGATTGTGTTTCGATTTTCAAATTCTTCACAGCCGTTTCAAATAAAATTACAATATCACTATAATTTTATACCATTTAAGCCGATTTGTAAAGAGTTTTTAAGAAAAATTAAAAAAAATTTTACATAAATTGCAGTAAAATAGGCTATTTTGTTGAATATGACCATAAAAAAATAAAAATATTATCAAAAATGCTTGACAAGTTGCGAAAAAAAATGTAAAATATATATATGCGAATTTTGTGCATAAAAAAAGAGTAAAGGAGAGTTTGTATGGGAGAAATACAAGCATGGCTCGCGATAGCCATTTCCTTAGGCTCATTTCTTGTTGCATTTATAATTGCTTTTCGTGTTGGTATAATATACAGAAAGAAAATTGCAGAAACTGAAATCGGCAGCGCCGAGGAACAGTCGAAAAAAATTCTGAATGACGCCATAAAGGCGGCGGAGGCAAAGAAAAAAGAAACATTAATTGAGGCTAAGGAAGAAATTCACAAGCAAAGAACAGAACTTGACAAAGAAGTGAAGGAAAGAAGATCGGAGCTTCAAAAGCTTGAGAAAAGATACCTTCAAAAGGAAGAACACCTGGACAAAAAGCTCGACGTTATCGAGAAAAAAGAAGAAAATCTCAAATCGAGAGAAAAGATTATCGAGGAACGCACCGAGCAGGTAAACGAAATTCAAAAACGGCAGATGGAAATTCTGGAGAAAATTTCGGGGCTTACAAAAGAAGAAGCGAAAGACTTTTTGATTAAGAATATCGAAAACGAGGTTCGTCTTGACGCCGCCGTTAAGATTAAGGAAATCGAATCGGAGACGAAAGAAAATGCGGACACAATCGCGAGAGAGATAATAACAAGCGCAATCCAAAGATGCGCGGCAGACCACGTAAGCGACGTAACCGTTTCCGTTGTTCCCCTGCCCAATGAGGATATGAAGGGAAGAATTATCGGACGTGAGGGCAGAAATATCCGTTCGCTCGAACAGATTACGGGAATCGACTTTATCATTGACGATACGCCCGAAGCCGTTATTCTGTCGGGATTTGACCCGATACGCAGAGAAATTGCACGTCTTACGCTCGAAAAGCTTATCCAGGACGGCAGAATTCATCCGACCAGAATCGAAGAAATGTATAATAAGTCCAAAAAAGAAGTTGACGCAATCATCAAAAAATCAGGTGAGGACGCAACGTTTGAGCTTGGAGTACATAACATACATCCCGAACTTATTAAGCTTTTGGGACGTCTTAAGTACAGAACAAGCTACGGTCAGAATATCTTGACGCACTCGCTTGAGGTTGCGCAGATTTCGGGACTTATCGCAGGTGAACTCGGCATTGACGTTACACTCGCAAAAAGAGCAGGCTTGCTCCATGATATAGGAAAATCAATCGACTTTGAAATGGAAGGCTCGCATGTAACAATCGGTGCGGATGTCGCAAAGAAATACAAGGAAGACCCCATTATCATCAATTCGATTATGTCGCATCACGGCGATACAGAGCCGACAAGCACAATTGCCTGCATAGTTGCGGCGGCTGACGCTATATCGGCGGCACGCCCCGGCGCAAGACGTGAAAATATCGAAAACTATATCAAACGTCTGCAAAAACTCGAAGAAGTTGCGGCTTCATTCTCGGGTGTAGAAAGAGCATTCGCAATTTCCGCAGGACGTGAAGTAAGAATTATGGTTAAGCCCGAAAACGTCAACGACGAATCAATGGCGCTTGTAGGACGTGAAATAGCCAAAAAGATTGAGGACGAACTCGAATATCCGGGTCAGATTAAAGTAAATCTCATCCGTGAAACAAGAGCAGTCGCATACGCAAAATAATCAAAACGCTGAAATGAGGACTTAAACGTCCTCATTTTTTTGCTTGAATTTGTGCCGTAGGGAACGCGCCGCGGTGTCGTTCCTTATGTACGCATCACACCCAAATGGGCAGAGCAAAGCTCTGCCCATTTTTTATATAAATCATAACAATTGCAGATAAAAAAACATCCTAAAATTTTGAATATGTAATTAGCGGAATGTTATGATAAAAAGTGTGTAGCAACCTTTGAAGCGGAGTTTACGTTTTTTGAGTGTGTAGCTCTTATTCAAGGGCTGCACACTTTTTTATTTTATCAAATTTTAGGAGGGTTTTTCATGAAGAAAAAATTTATTGTAGTATTTTTGGTTACTGTTAGTTTTGTTGTCGGCTCTTTTACTGGCGTATTTGCGGATTATACTCCAACTAATGACGCTTATACTCTTGTGAATTATTTAAACGGCAAGGTTATAATTGCAGGATATAAAGGCAACAAGCTTGTTGCTTTGGAAATAAATGATTATTCAGAGGATTTCAAGCCTGTTGTTTTGGACGGGGATATTGATAAAATAAAGGTTATGGTATGGGACAATAACGCCAAAATGAAGCCTGTAACAACGGCTGAAGAAATATCGTATACAGATTTTAAGTAAGCAAAACCGCAAATTGAGAAACGGAAACGGCATAAAAAACCGTTTCCGTTTTTTGTTTACTGATTTACATATAAAAATCGTGGTTTTTTATGGTGCTGTGATACGTACGGTTATTGATAATCCATTTGTTTTCCGCAGTTTTCGGGTTTAGGAAGTATAAGCACTCCCCTACCGGTTTTTCGCCCTTTAAAGCCGCTTTTGCGGCGGCTATGCTGTCCAAGGACGGTGTGTTGTAAACCGTGCCGTTCATAACGGGCTGAAACTGCACTCCGTATTTCTTATCAAATATAACGCCGTATACGGTGGACGGAAATTCAGAGCTTTTCACCCTGTTTAAAATTACATTTCCGACGGCAATTTTGCCTTTTTGCGGTTCGCCTGCGCTTTCCGCCTCAATAATTCGCCCGAGCCAAAATATTTCATCGTCCGTAAGGCTGTGGTTTTCAAATTCGCCCGAAACGCTCTTCGGCGATTCGATACAGGCATTTTTGTAGTATGAATCCCAAGTGATTTGCATATCCAAAGCATCGGCAATCAAACGAACGGGCACAAAAATACGTCCGTTTGTCAAGGTGATTTTACCGCTTTTAAAAATTTTATTGTTTTTGTAAACGTTATTTTTGTGAGGATATACCGTTAAAGTCGTATTGCTTGCCGCGATTACGGCGCATTTTTCGCTTTCATTCCAAAAAACCTCCGCGTCGAGCGCTTCGCACAGACGGCGGACAGGTGCGTACATGACGGAATTTTCGATATAGGGCGCTTCCCCGAACAAAATGTATTTTCCGTTTATTTTTATGTCTGCGTCCGACGCCGCATAAACTGACCTAAAAGGTATAAATAAAAGAAAAATAACCGATAATAGTAAAAACCTTTTCATTGTAAAAATCTCCATTTTTGCCCCCGACTATATAATTATACAATAAAAAGGCGAATTCTTCAACCCACAATATACGGAAAAAAGCCCATAAAATAGCTATTTTTCCAAAAAAATAAATTTTTTTAATTTTTTTTCAAAAAACTATTGACAAATGCGTAAATCTTTGGTATAATGTTTAAGCGTCAATAAAGCGGACTAACACTTCGCGGGTGTAGTTCAATGGCTAGAATCTCAGCCTTCCAAGCTGATTGTGTGGGTTCGATTCCCATCACCCGCTCCACGTCGGAACAGGTTATACTTGTTCCGATTTTTTATTGCATCAAAAATCTGCCGCCTATTTAATTAGACCTTCTCTTTAGCAAAAGTCACGCCGCGCCTGCGCGCTCTTCTTATAAGCCCGCTCACAGCGCTTCAGCTTGCCGCCGAATTTTTAAAAACAACTGCCCTTCAATTCTTAATATCCAAAATTAATAACAGCTTTATTGTATAAAGGATAATGCACTAGGCGCTATTCCCTGTGTAATAATGCTGATTTTCCCATATGCTTATCATAGTTTTTTCTAATTCTTTTCTAATTTAATAAAGCATATTTCTAAACTCAGCTCCTTTATGCGGTTTTACCGTTCTCATAAGCGGCGCAGCCAAAGCGCCGCATGAGCCTGCTTACAATATTCAATGCTATCTGCCGCAGAATATCATCCTAAAGCCGTTCCCAGCCGTCAAAATATCCAACATTAAAAACAAAAAAAATCCCGGTCCTCTTAACGGGCCCGGTACAAAAACCATAATTAACCGTTTCTGCGTTTTCTATAATATACGGCGCGGCCTGTTAAAATACCCGAAGCAAGCAGGATAAGCGCAGCCCACAGGGC
>ERZ779725.1115-NODE-1115-length-15651-cov-4.925878_pt1 | contig 15651 bp, 13 predicted proteins | sample MGYA00511890_ERZ779725 | MGnify/ENA primary metagenome ERZ779725 (study PRJEB29588, sample SAMEA2148549) | human gut metagenome | biome: human gut; feature: human-associated habitat; material: faeces | place: Denmark | collected 2008/2010 ...
AACGAAAGGATGACTTATGGAAAGTAACAATCCATGAATTCCTGCATTCTCGCGGTTTGCCGCATTGCAAGAAGGATGATTTGAAGTGCCTGATGCAGGATGCCCATGGCAAGAATACTTTCTACATGAAAAACGGACTGTGCCAAGATTGTCAAAAGTCATTGAAAAACATCATTGACTATCAATGAGAGTCCAAACCAACCAAGATTTTTGCTTATAATTTTGTCGCAGGAGTTCCATAATAACCACACAGAACCCAAAATACAAAGTAAACTATCATCACTCTATATTCAACTATCTAAGAACTGAAAAGGTCTATTCTTAGGGTATGCCCCATTTGGGTGTACCCTAAAGAATGGACTGCTCGAAAGCAAGCATATCAAAAACAAAAAATCCCCACTTAAACAATCACTCCATATCCATGAAAGAACCTCAACCAAGTGAAGAATAAAGAACCTTTGGCCAGATGTAAGAGTATGAACACTACACCTACTTAGTTGGGAAGTGACACAGCTCTTTCCCAAACCAAAGGTAGAAAGGCTGATGTAAGCAACAAGGTTAGTGCTCGTTTACCACTATGCAAGTATATCCTACATTTAGTAGTACATACTCGGGATCAACCTTTCTTTAATGCAGTTGGCACTTCTCTGTCAGCCCAATTCCGACCAATATCCAACTACCATACAAAACATTGGCGGTAAAAATGAGAAAGTCTATGCACCCTCTCCCTCTATCCAACGTTTTTGGTTTATAACAATTGATCAACGCATTTAACAGAAATACACCATCAATAATAAAATACATAGGTACTATCAAACAGAGATTATCCCTTATTGTTGTGGAAGATGGTCTCGTACAAGCTTGGGATGCTGAGAAGAAACAAATTGTTGATTTGTCTTAATCCTTATTGTAGTGGACAATGGTCTCGTACTATAAAGTCATGAAAACAATTAGTGTTAATCTCAGAGTGTCTAAACCCTTATTGTAGTGGAAGATGGTCTCGTACGCATGGGAATTTGACTTCTATTTTGAAAATGACATGTCTTAATCCTTATTGTAGTGGAAGATGGTCTCGTACAAGCTAGTATAAAGGCCGAAAAACTGCATCAATAGTGTCTTAATCCTTATTGTAGTGGAAGATGGTCTCGTACATTGTTACATGTGCGATTTAGGTTTTCGCGAACAAAAAGTCTTAATCCTTATTGTAGTGGAAGATGGTCTCGTACTGGCATCTTATCTCTATGTTTCAGCTAGATTAGACACAGTCTTAATCCTTATTGTAGTGGAAGATGGTCTCGTACAGATTCTTACTAGTGACAAATTGTTTGATGCAGCATAGTCTTAATCCTTATTGTAGTGGAAGATGGTCTCGTACTTGTTACTGTTTCATCTCAATGTGATAGCGATGATGATGTCTTAATCCTTATTGTAGTGGAAGATGGTCTCGTACAGCTGACGCAACTGAGCAACAACTAATATCAGATTGTCTTAATCCTTATTGTAGTGGAAGATGGTCTCGTACTTGCGCCAATCCACAATAAACGTTTTAAAATTAATGTCTTAATCCTTATTGTAGTGGAAGATGGTCTCGTACTCGACCTTATAAGACATTATTGATTATCAATAAGTTAAAGAGCTTCACTAAACAAATATTGACTTTTCTTAACCGAAAATTAACTATTCCTTAGCGAGTGCAAAGGTACGACTTTTTTTCGAGATATGCAAGCCAATTATTCTTAAATATTTAGCCATTTCCAACCCGAAAATTAAGCTCCATTAACCATTGTACGTTCTTCGCTATAGACTACAAATTCAACAATCAACAAAAAGAAACGCCAAACAATAAGCAAGTCGCCAAGAAGAGCATGAGAAAGGTATTCAAAAATTCACTTTTCAGAAACTTATTTCACGTCCCCAGCCCTCCTATTTGTCAAACAACAAACAGTATAAAAATCCAATAAATAAAGGAAAATGCATGAGTCCTGCATATAACTAAGGTATAGAAAGTATTTAAAAACAACAAAAAACAAGAAAAATGAGCCAGTGAAATATCTTTTCACTATATACTCTTACCTTTGCACCCAGAAAACCAAAGCACCTATGGTTAAAGTTAGGAGCACAACAAAAAGAATAAAGACTATGAATACAATGATCAAGAACATTTTAACTAGTTGGGAATCTTCCCTCATCCGCTTCCAAAAGATTGACTGCTGGAATTACTCTGAGAATCTGGCAACATTGGGATGGTACCTACATAACAATGACTGTACAATAGAAGAGTACTACCTGATCAAGTACATCAGAGACAGCATCATCGGAGTGAACTTCAACGTCAAGAGCGTACTCAATGCCATCCAAAAACTCATGAACATGGAAGCAGCAAAAGAGAAAGACCTCACAACCATGCTGGTGAAAATGGATGGAAACAGAGTTGTCCTGAATGGCCAGGATGTACGCTTCAAGAAAGAGACCGAGAAAATCTTCAAGGAGAAGCTCAAGTTCAAGAAAGGAATGCTGCTCCGAAACTTCGACATTGAGACGGAAGCTCCACATGACTCCAAAAAGGTAAGACGCATCGTGGAGAAGAGAATGTGCCAGGCCTATCACCGGATGCACAAGAAGGATGAAGGCTACAAAACCAGCAACAGAGAGAAGTACTGGATGTACAGAGCTACCGCCTTCCAACTGTACAACATCGGACAGAAGGAAAAGACTAGAAACACAAGAAGAGGCGAGTCCACCCACTGGAAATGGAAGAAAGATCCTATCACCAATGAATTAGTCCTCAAAAAGAAGATGGGGTACAAAAACGAAGAATCTGCACAAAAGGCTATAGCCCAATGGAAGATTAATCATCCAAAGGATTCCAGGGAAATATCAGCCTACAAATGTAACTACTGCAACAAGTGGCATATCGGGCACAAATCCAAATTTCAGAATCATCCAGCTATAGACTCCATGATTCCGCAAATGAATGTATGCAGTTAAAACATCAACAACAAAAATGAAGAGAAATATGAAAAAATCATTATTGATAGCAATCGCAATGCTCGCTATAACAGTATTCTCTGATTGCACTGCTAAACAAGTTCCAGAAAGCACCATCAATCTTCAGTTACAGAACTCTGTTGACAGAATTGTAAAGCAGGATATGAAGGAGTTTGCTGCTCAAGAAGGTATTGTAATAGTCATGGAGACCTCCACAGGTAATCTCCGGGCAGTAGTAGGATGGAAGGAAGATAAAGGGAAAGTAGTAGAAGACACCACCCTACTCTCCAAAGCCCGTGAAACTTTCCTTTTCAGAGGGGCATCCCTGCTTGCAGCTCTGGAAACCGGAAAAGTTACACTGGACGATATGTTTCATACTTATGCCGGTATTGATGTTATCGGACAGGATACCATCTATGACCATAACTGGCAAAAAGGTGGATATGGAGAACTGACGCTTCTGCAGGGGCTGGCATACAATTCCAGTATTGCCATTGACAAGGCTGTAGATGTGGCTTATCAAAATAAAGATGTTTTCTTGCAAAAGCTACAGCAAATGGGATTGGAGAAGGATTCTACTTTCAAAGGTTCCTGGTCTGTTTATGCTCTAGGCTTCCATCATAGAAGACCAACCAGCATGGTGAGCTTCTTCAATGCCATTGCCAATGGAGGAAAGATGGTTAGTCCAAAATTGCAGGAGGGTTCTGCCATCGTAGTTGACTCTATGATAGCCAAGAAGAAGAATATTGAATCGATGCAGAAAGCACTTAGATTCTTCGTCACAAACGGCTTGGGCAAGAAGGCAGAATCAAAAATGGTCAATGTGGCTGGCATCTCAGGAAGTATCCATACGGAAGATGGCATCTATGCAGACTTCTGCGGCTACTTCCCTATCGAGAAACCGAAATACACGGTATTCGTCAGCTATAAGAGACCAGGGACACCAGCTCCTGGAGGAAACATGGCAGGACGAACTTTCAGAAAGATAGCAGAGTTATTGAAAAAAAACATCAAATAAAAACAATACATATGGAGACTATTATTTCAACAATTGTGATTGTAGCTTGTACTTATTTCTTTACTCGAAAAAAAGCAAAGCCTACAGAACAAGAGCCAGATGTCAGTACACAACCTGAGGCTTCCGCAGACATACAGCAAGAAGAAAAGCAGGATGAACCTCCACACACCAAGGATTTGTGCATAGAGCTACTGAAGCAATTAAACTGTGAGGTAACTACTTCGAAAGAGAACGAGAACCGCTTGTATTTTGAGTATCAGGGAGAACATATTGTCATTGATGCCAGTAACGACAGCTACTTCATTGAAATGTGGGATCCATGGTGGTTAATTGTTCCATTGGATGATCTAGAGCAAATGTCTAACGTACGTAAGGCAATTAACGTAACCAACAGCTGGGGCGGAACAACCGTATATTACACCATCGAAGAAGAACAGAAATTTGTTCTCCATTCCAAACGCCAATGTATATTGCCAAAAGAATTGCCCAACGTGAAAGAATATCTAATGGCTCTACTGAATGATTTCTTTACTGTAAAAAAATGGCTGAACGAAGAAATTATTGTACAACAAAATAAAGAGAACTGAGTTAGGCAAACATTTTATTTATAATTTTGTCGCAAATGTTCAGTAAAAACCATACAGTACCCAGAATACAAAGCAAACTATCATCACGCTACAATTCAATTATCTAAGAGCTACCATCGTACCCCCTAGGCTGTCTTTCGTTGGAGCAGGTGCTGTCACTCCAAACCTTTCTTTTATGCAGTCGGCATTTCTGCGCAATCTCATTCATTGCGAATATCCAACTGCCATGCAAAACATTGGCGGTAAAAATGAGAACGTAGCTATGACCCTCTCCCTCAATCCAACGCTTCGCAATTGCAAAGTTATATTTTTCCATTGAAATCCCAACACATTGAAGCGTGAATCTTTTGTAATATTTGAATATTCCTTTTGGACTATATCAATTTATCTCTACATTTAAAAGAAAAACACCATCGACATTAAGCTATAGTGGAACTATCGAACAGGAATCATCCCTTGTTGTAATGGCCGATGGTATCGTACTTTACAGTAATGAGAAGTTAAGTAGAATGATCTACCAAAAAATATACGTGCCCCTCTACGTCATATTTAAACCGATGCCTTGCATCCAGTCTCATGCTAGCTTCAATGGACGATTTCGTCGAATTTGGGAAAAACACCTTCACTTGCTGATATATTTCCATAAGCGACAATGGCTTACCGGCCAGAGACAACACCTCATAAATTTTGTCTACCATCGTCCCCCAATAGATATGCTCCCAAGACGCCAACCCATAGTAGCCTGACAATCCAATGGATTTCACTTCCTTCATTTTAAGCAAATAAACGCGGATGGTATTAACCGTAAGATGACGATAATTAGGACACCTTCTTAGAAAAATGTCTCTAATTTCCTCCGCTCTCATTGGTTTGCCTCTTTCTTTCAGTATATCCAGTAGCTCATAAGTAACGGAGATTTTGTTTCTTTCAGCCACAAAACCACCTTCACGATCCACTTCCAAACCAAAGATATCCAACATCAGATAAGTAAAGAATGAAATGAAATGCTCCTTACCACCTAATTTCTGAAGATCCAGCTCCTTTAAAAACATACTTGCCTGATAATGCTCATCCTTGAAACGAATGGTAGCCAACAGTTCTTTTATCTTCTCAACCAGCTTGGCTATTTCTTTTGTATCAAACAGACATGCATTAACCAATATAAATCTATCTTGATAATTGTACTTTCGAAACTGCTTGTTTAAAGGATAGCAAGAATTTCTCAAAAATATCAGTTCCATCAGCCCAATGACATCCTGCAAATGCTCTTTTTCCAAGATATTCTTACAAATAGGCGAGTAGAATCCAATAAACGGCATTTCATACAAAAAGTCGTAATATTTCCAATGTTCATCCTGTGTAATAGGTTCAGTATTCTCCCCTATTGGGAAAAAAAGATACTTCTTAAGTTTATATGATTTTAAATTGTAGGCTTTCATCAACTCCTGAAGAGTTCTTCTTTCTGTCCCGATTCCTCTATATTCTAAGAAAAAACACCTTCTTTCATTAAACATTCCACTATCCAGATAATCCGTAAAAAGAGTGAACATCGGATAATAACCATTTGCCCGATGAAAATCAATCACAAAGGATACCTTTTTATCAGTCATGAATGGAAACAATCCTATTGTGCATAAACAGGTATGTTCAAAGTCTATGGATGTATATGCCTCTACAAGAAAATCAAGCAAAGACAACGGATAATGATCGTTCAAGGAATGATTAAGTTTATATTCAATACCAAAACGATCAAATTTATCAAAGCTATGATATGTCCATGATTGGAACATGTCAACTTCATATGTCAATCTATCTTCCACAAAAGGAAATATCTGGACATCATCTATCACCTTAAAGTTCTTTTTAAAGACAGCATAATGCAATTCCAACAAGAACCTGTTCTTATTAGAAAGACGAGAATAAAGTAACGTTCCCAATGCATCTTTACCCACCTTATGCATATAATGCTTAGCATTATCATGAACATAAAAACTAAACTCGTTATGAAGATCATGCATCAAATATTCCAGACAAAGTAAGAAAACATATAGGCATGAAGCTGCCCTAGGATAATTATCCACCATCGACATTAAGTGAGATCCCTTCATACAAATGAACTTCAGTATATCTAACGAAGAAGGGAATATTGCCTGAAATTCCTTACTATCTCCAGCATTCTCACATAAATGAGCATAACAGATGACCATCTTTTGCATGATTTCATCACCACAAAATTGCTTAATCTCCAAAAGAGGATCTTGAGAATTAATCGTAGCAAAAACATGCTCCACATCATTGATAACCTTCAATCCTATCCCTGGTATTGCCCACAACTTTTTTATCCCCATAGCCTGAAGGTCTCCAACAGTGAACAGTGAAAGAGCCCACAGTTTGTTGTAAGTAAACGTTGTTATCAGCTTATCGCCTAATAATCTGTATATCGATGTATCAATAGTATACATAATTCTTTTTTATATTTCATTGTTCTTGAATTTCTTGACATAGAAACCATCAAAGAAACTCACATAGTTAACAGTAAAAGTCCCATATTAAACAGCTTACTCTTTCTTGTCAAACGTAGAATACATAGCTACCTGTGAAACAAGTTCCTCACTTCAGAATTATCTGACTTAAGCCAAATACCATCCTTGCTAGCCACATAAACAGCCAACACCATAAGAAGAAAAGAGTACAAGCAGTTAAGCCCAACCTGAGCAGATGGCAAAGCAGCACCAACCCAGAGCAAAGGGATTACCAGAACATTTCGCCTGTTTAACCATTCATTGAAAATATATCTATTCATTATTATAAGTTTAAGCACTTTTATACAAAGGTACAAAAGTATTAAAAATATAATAGAATACCAACTTTTCGATAGGAATTTTACTGATAATTCCTCAAAATACATGAAAATGAGGCCATTTCTTTAAAAGAAATCTATTTCAGTACCCCCTTAAAAAGTATCTCTAAGAAAAAAGCACGTTGAACTGTCCACAAGTCTTTAGCACGTAGGCAGTTCAAATTAATCCTTGTTGTAGTGGACGATGGTCTCGTACGTAATGCACTTGGATGAGGTTGCATCAATAGCTCTCATGTCTTAATCCTTGTTGTAGTGGACAATGGTCTCGTACCAATTATGAAAGGTACAAACAATGAAATTTCTCTCAGGTCTTAATCCTTGTTGTAGTGGACAATGGTCTCGTACCTCTCTCTAAGGAGATGTTTGTACCTCGCAAGGAGAGTCTTAATCCTTGTTGTAGTGGAAGATGGTCTCGTACTGTAGAATTCGGATCATTACAGAATGGTGTGCTTAGTCTTAATCCTTATTATAGTGGAAGATGGTCTCGTACCTCTTTATAGTAGAATTGAAGTGCTTGAAAAAACTATGTCTTAATCCTTATTGTAGTGGACAATGGTCTCGTACCTATCTTGGATAGTAGCTCATAAAGGAGTAGTATCAGTCTTAATCCTTATTGTAGTGGACAATGGTCTCATACAGAAAACTGTTATCTCTTATCAGTTTCGAACAGCAAAGTCTTAATCCTTATTGTAGTGGACAATGGTCTCGTACTTACATCATTAAACTTAACGCTATTGTATTAGCAGTCTTAATCCTTGTTGTAATGGAAGATGGTCTCATACACGATAAGAAAATAGAAGATGCAAAGGAAGAAATCGTCTTAATCCTTGTTGTAATGGAAGATGGTCTCATACTCAATGCAATTGATCGTAAACGTGGTATCTTACCACGTGTCTTAATCCTTGTTGTAATGGACAATGGTCTCGTACTATATTAACAACAAACATTCAAATATTCCAGGAGGTCTTAATCCTTGTTGTAATGGAAGATGGTCTCGTACTAGAGCAGAATGGTAATTAGGGAGCGGTGTAATGCCGTCTTAATCCTTGTTGTAATGGAAGATGGTCTCGTACAAATCCAGAATAAATTTTATTGTTGAACCCTTTAAAGTCTTAATCCTTGTTGTAATGGAAGATGGTCTCGTACTGATTCATCTGCCTTTTTAAGGACTTTCCGTTTGTCTTAATCCTTGTTGTAATGGAAGATGGTCTCGTACTCGACCTTATAAGACCATACTGATTATCAGTAAGTTAAAGAACTTTACTAAACAAATATGCACTTTTCTTAACCGAAAATTAACTATTCCTTAGCGGGTGCAAAGTTACGACTTTTTTCTGAGATATGCAAGCCAATTATTCTTAAATATTTAGGCCTTTCAGACCTCACAATTTAGTTCTGTTAACAACAAATCAAAGAGTTAACCCCAAAAAGCACGCTTCAGCATAAAAGTAAACTACACCATCACAATATCATAAACCAACAAATCAAACTACAAAAAACTATTCCTCACATATATATAATAAGGTATTATATGCACCTTAAACAACAAAAAACAGGAAAAATGAGCCAGTGAAATATCATTTCACGATGTTCCCCTACCTTTGCACCCAGAAAAACCAAAGCCGCTATGGTTAAGTTGTTAGCGACACAGTTGTATCCATTCATAAAAATGGCATAAAACAAAAGAAAGTAGCAAAAAAAGGGAAAATTGAGTGAGTGAAATACCATTTCAAACTCCCACAGTACTTTTGCAAACGAAAACAGGAACAAGAAGTTAAACCCATTAAAATTAAAGAATATGAATTACGAATATCGCTACCTCATGGAATACCTCCCAAAGAGATACTCCGCAACAATGAAACAGGAGAATGACAGAGAAGTCATCTACGACTTCAAAAACGGCTACTGCAGCCTTAGCTTGATGAACACAATCGTAGAATGCATAAAGGAAATAAAAAACGAAACAGGTGGCAACAACTGGAGAGTATGCTTCATACCAGCATCCACACACCACAAGACAGCTAGCCGCTACCAAAAGCTCGCAACCTTCATCGAGAAGGAAACAGGAATTGCCTGCGACTACCATACCATCCTGCCCATCCAGGACCAGGAATCAGGCCACATCACAGGTAAGAAGACAAACCCGGCAGAGAACTTCAACATCAAGACAAGCGACGTTGCCGGCAAGAACATCATCCTCATAGATGACGTCATCACAAGAGGCATGACATACGTGCACACAACCAACAAACTCATCAACAATGGTGCCAACATGGTAAAGGGACTCTTCCTCGCCAAAACAATCAATCCTGACTGGGTAAGACATTCAGCATAGCCCTTCAGAGAGAACAAGAGAATAAACGTTAAAAAATATAAAGATCATGACAAAAGAACTCAAAATGAACGCCATCCCAATGACAGAGGATGCAGCATCAACAGTACAGGCTACCAATAACCTGGAGTACGTAAACCTCATGGAATATCTCCCATTGAGATACCCTCCAACGCTAGAGGAAGAAAAAAATCGCAGGATTGTAAGCAACTTCAAGAGGGGAAGATGCTCACCTGAACTGAAGAATCAGTTCACCGATGCAATCAAGCAGCTCAAGGAAGAACGCAAGGACGTGAAGCTGAGAGTCTGTTTCATACCGGCCATCACTGCAGACAAGACAGCCCTCCGCTACTCACAACTGGCAACTGCCATCGAGACAGAAACAGGCATACCAAGTGACTACCACACCATCCTGCCAAAACGAGCAACAGAACTCATGGCTACCGGAAAAACAGATCCAGCAGAGGACTTCCTCATCAACAAGGAGCAAATCGAGGGAAAAGACATCATCCTGATAGGTGACATCATCACCACGGGAACAAACTTCACCAAGACAAGTCTAAAGCTTGCAAAACTTGGAGCAAAATCAGTCATCGGCCTGTTCTTGGCAAAGACCATCATTACAAAGTAACAAAAAATTAAATCAAAAATACAAGAATAATGAATAATTATCAATACCTTAAAGAATATCTCCCAGTGAGATACCAGGCAAATGCCCAGCAGTTGGCAGACCGTCAGACTTGCTATAACTTCAAAGACGGCTACCTCAACGACGAAGTTAAGAGTGGATTCCTGAACAAGATCCAGGAAATAACAAATGGAGAAAAGACAGGTTGGGCCATCTGCTTCATCCCTGCATCCACCAAGAGCAAGACACAAACCCGCTACAAAAAGCTTGCAGAAGCAATCCAGGCAGCCGGCTACGAGGTAGCAATCAATGCCATCTACAATGAGCACGACCATGAAGCTGGTCACCTCACAGGAAAAACCGGCAACCCAATCGAAGGCTTCGGCTTCAACTCAAATGACATCGCAGGCAAAAAGCTCATCGTCATTGACGACATCATCACAAGAGGAAGAACCTTCCAAATGGTTGCAGAAAAGCTGGAAACCATGGGGGCAGCAAGCGTAACAGGACTGTTCCTGGCAAAGACCTTCAACCCAGATTACCATCCTTACTATGATCCGACGGACGATTACGATTCGGAAGACTACTACGATCCATCAGACTACTACGAGGAGGAAAAGACATACGACAACTACAACGGTTCATACGCCCAAGACGTAGAAGGCTGGAGCGACCAGGACATAGACGATGTTTTCGACGGCGATCCTGATGCCTACTGGAACATCGACTAGTACAAACAGAACGTGCAGCTGCATAACAGAAATAATAAAAAAGAAACAGAACATAAAGAAATATGGCACTCAATACAGAACTCATTTTGACATTGAAAAACCTCAAAGGGTGTGGAAACAAAACCGTTCTCTCCATAGCCGAGTTTGCTCCATCCCAAGTGCAAACCATCGAGGACCTATGCCACTTCTGGCCAACACTTAAGGGCAAGAAGTTCGAAAAGTACTCTACCACTGATCTCCAGGAAGCCAACAGAAAGGCACTGACCATCATCAACGATGCAGAGAGAGAAGGTGTAGGCATCATCTCCTATTACGAAGAAGCCTTCCCTCAAATCCTGCGTGAGACCATCAATGAAGATGGTAATGCTGACGCTCCATTGATTCTGTTCTACAGAGGCAACATCAAAGTTCTCCAAATGCCGGGCATCGCCATCATCGGTACAAGAGAACCGACAGAAGCAGGAACCCAGGCAGGAATCTACTTCGCAGAAAAGTTCGCAGAACAGGGTTTCAACATCGTATCAGGTCTTGCCATAGGATGCGACACCACCGGTCACCAGGGAGCATTGAACGTGAAGGGAACCACCACGGCATTCCTAGCCAACGGCTTGGATTGGGAATCCATCTACCCCAAAGAGAACCTGGAACTGGCCAAGAACATCGTGGAAAGCGGAGGACTGCTGCTTTCCGAGTACCCGGTAGGACAAAGAGGCAACCGCTATACCCTGGTGGAGCGTGACAGACTGCAGGCAGGACTCTCATACGCTACCATCGTCATCCAGACAGGTCTTAGAGGAGGAACCATGCATGCAGTAAATGCCACCCTCAAAGCCCGAAAGCCCCTCTTCATGATCAAATACAAGAACATGGATGGACAGGTAGGCGGAAAAGCAGAAGGCAACAAGAAGTTCCTGGAAGATGGAAAAGCACACGCCCTGACATCAGGTTCATTCGAAGATGCCCTTGCCGTCATCAGAGAATCAGTAGAGAAGATCAACAAACCCAAAATCAAGGATTCATTATTCTAGCAATATGATAAAAGGAGTGATTTTTGATCTGGACTTAACTCTTGTAGATACCACAATACTGGAAAATGCCAGAAAGATGAGAAACTGGCACGAGGCATATGGGCTAATCCCATATACCTCCATGTATGCAGGAATCCAAGAAGTCCTAGACAAGATAAAAGCACAAGGAATCAAGATGGCAATAGTCAGCACCTCACCCCGTCCCTACGTGGAAAGAATCGTTAGCCACTACCAGATTCCAGCAAGATTCATCGTTGGCTACCATGACGCCCATCCCATCAAATCTCATCCAGCCCCTATGCTAAAGGCATTGGAGTTGATGAATGAGAAAGCGGAAGATGTTCTGAGCTTTGGAGATAGGGAAATAGACATGATTGCAGCTAAAAAAGCAGGCATAAAAGCCATTGCATGCCTTTGGGGAACTAAGGAAAGAAGCATGCTGCTTGGTACCGCATACGACCAAGCAATTAGTTCTCCACTGGAGATTCTCCCATACCTGCAATGAAGATCGCAGAGACATTGAGTATGGTATGATATCCTCTCATCAGGTTCCACTAGACATCCACATTTCTAATGGAACCTTTTAAAATCACTTACACCCACAAAATACAAAATTAGAGTAAGTGAAAATACAATTCACTATTTTGCAATACCTTTGTGATCATAGCGCTCTTTTACACTTTTACGTGCCCCCTATTATAAAAAAGAGATTACTTGATACCAATATAGAACAAACTGATTCTATTTGTAGGTAATGAGTCTCTGCCCGGTCTCCCATCCACCCTTTCGGTTGAGCATGTCCGGTTCATACCATTTGTTGAAAACCACATAGTCACGCTTTGGCTGACGGACTATTACAGCGTTGAACTGTACATTGGTATGGGTCTTTCTCCCCCGGAACGGAATATACTGTCCCTGATAGGAATGAAGCCCGGACACAAAGGTTCCACCGCTATTCTGGTCAATGCCCACACTTGTAATGATGATGGTGTTGGGTACATACGTCTTCCCATCGAAGCAGGAACCATAGTAGTTCCTGCAGAATATTTCCAATACATACTTGCAGTCTGCTGCCGAGAGCTGCGCCTTGCATATCCCCACATACAGGATAGCAAGAAGAAATAGAATTATCTTCTTCATATTTAAGATGTGTTAGTTATTTATTCTATTGATATCAAACAGTCACAAAATTGCGTACAACATCTACCGTGGTGGTATTTAGCAGGGCAGCAGCCTTGGATTGAGTGATGATACCGCATGCCAATGCTCTGTAAACCCTACTCTCTAACTTTGTGACCTTCTCCTTGGTAATGGAGCCTGGTTCTGATTTCTTCGTGGAATCAGCACTGCCAAGGTTCTTGCAATAATCGGAATAGTGATTTGAAGAAACAACACCGAGATATCTTGCCTTAGACATCAGAGCATCCACTGAAATGCCATACTCACTCTGTAGATATTTCAGCTCCATCAAGGCTATCTCATGACGTTTTTCACCTATTACAGAGAGGAAAACATCATGTGGAAGAAGCATTTCGTTGGCGAAGACACTGCAAAAACGCTCTTTCTTTTTGTTATCGATACTCTCATCAAAGTAAAGAATGGCATGCGCCAATTCCTTAAGGGCAGCAAAACGAAAGTTTTCTGTATCCATGTTGCTGTTGATGGCAATCACCGGAATGGTGTCATCCAGAATAGCATGTTGGCTTATGAATGGATCAAGAGCATCAATTTCTGCTGTGATTACGCCATTTGATTCCAAGAGATTTATCACATTGGTGATAGCTGCACTACCAATTTTCCATGCCTCACGAAGTATGGATGCAGCCTGGTAGATATCAGAAAGTGTCTTTACCGGCTGTTCTGCTGGAATAGAATTGAACGAATGTTCTCTTCCACAGATATTTTCTATCTCACCAGTTCGTTCTATTGTATTTTCAATGATACTGATGATAGTCATTTCTTCCCTCTTGCTCAATCCCTGCAGTTTACCATAGCGTATGTTTTTAGGAGAAGAGCTTTTGTAGCTGAAAAGATAATCCGGGTTTATCTCCAGGGCATCGCACAGGGCTATCACTATGCCACTTTTAGGCAGCATCACTCCTTTTTCATACTTGAATAGAGTTTGCTTGGTGATAATGTTGCCCATCATATCACATAGCTGCTGCATAGACAATCCTCGCATTAATCGAGCGTTATGCAATCTTTCTGCAAAGCTTTTCTTTAAGTCCATTATATTATTATTTTGGAATAGTTACCTTTTGGCAAGAAGATTCTTACTAAGAGCCTTCTAACCTATTAGTTACGAATATTTGTTCCATAATCTTCCCCTTTTAAACGTTTAAAACGTCTTTTTGAATATACAAAGATACATGATCCCCCTCACATCGCCAAACTTCTTGCATTATTTTAACGCAAACGATACGTATGCACTTAGAACAACAAACTTGCTTGATTGTTATGCAGAGGACAACTAGAAGACCAGGAAGGCAATGAACTTGATTTCCTCCTTAATAGCATTCCATTCTCATATAGTAGATCATTTCAGATGGATGGTCTGTGTTTTCCCCGTAATATCAGTTACCACAGCAATCCCCCCATCACGAATCTCCACCTTCTCATATTTGGCATCAACTATCACCTTTCCTTTTACTGTCATAACACCCCAATGTCTGGGAATCTGTTCAAAGGCGCAATAGGCACCGACTGGTTGCGCTATACTATGGTAGAGAGGTGGCACGATAACTTTACCATCTACCTTCACACCCCATTTCTTTCCTGCTTGATACAATTCTACATGCCCTGCCTCCGACTTCTCTTGCATCAGCAATAACTCCTGTTCCTCTTGCTTTTTCCTGCGCTGCATTTCTCGCTCATAGACCAGTTTGCCAAGCCGAGGCATCGCAACCATCAAATTCTCGCTTTCTGTTTTGGGTTGATTGCAACCTATATAGGTCTTTTTCAAGCTGGAGTCAACGTAGTAATAATCCTCATGGCTGTCCATGACCACTATGCCACTGTCGTATAGGTCGGCACATAGCCAATATACATGAGTATGGTCGCCACGTAAAAAACAAACCTTTTCACTGTTTTCTTTATGCATTCGCATAGAGCCGCCATCCTCCTCTTTATATATCCATTCCTGACAACCACTGGCTGTTGAGTGTCGAAAGTTGTAGATCAAATAATATCCATAATTCCATAGGTCATATTGGGAAGGGCGAAAAGGTAAAGCAAAGTACTCGTAGGTACGAGATCTGAAGAGACCATTATATTCGACGAACTCCCATTTATTGATGGTGATTACCTCGGGAGCATCTTTCGCATGAATGTCCTCGTCTATGACAACTCTCGCCAAGAGGTCGTAGTAACATACAGTCTTTCTGCGAGGTCGATAGGATAAGATATTACCTTGCAAGAACTTCATGTCATAATAGTTGCCTGGTTCTATCACCTGTTCGCCTTGCCGGTTCACTACCGTC
>ERZ779725.1121-NODE-1121-length-15612-cov-3.359195_pt1 | contig 15612 bp, 19 predicted proteins | sample MGYA00511890_ERZ779725 | MGnify/ENA primary metagenome ERZ779725 (study PRJEB29588, sample SAMEA2148549) | human gut metagenome | biome: human gut; feature: human-associated habitat; material: faeces | place: Denmark | collected 2008/2010 ...
CGGCGCCTTCGCGATTTGCCCATACGCCGCAACCTACTATAATATAACCTACTCTGGAACCGTAATAGAAGGCGGGCTCTCCTATTCGGCCCCGATCACAAAATGGCTGATAGGGGAAAATTGGGCGAGCATAGACCTTGCCGCATACGTCGGCTACGCAGACTACCGCGGCGGCATGAGCGACAACGGCGGATACGTTTATGTAGGAACAAGCGCGGATATTTCGTTCGCAATAACGGAATATTGGTCGATGTCGGCCGGCGTGCGCTACGCCTGCAATAACGACGACGGAGGTTTCTCGGCCATAGCAGGCAAGGAAAACAACGTCTGGTTCGGGGTTAGCACATCAATCGGTTTCTAACTAAAATCTAAAATAAAATATCTTTTGGGAGAAAAAAAATGAATAAAAAAGCAATATCCGAAACTAATGAAAACTTAAAGTCCCGCATGTCAAAGAGAGACCTTATTAAAAAGATAGGGATCGGAGCGGCAGCCGCACTCGGCGCGCCCTATGTAATGGGTGCATCCAAAAAGCCAATCAGGTGGCGAATGCAAACCTACGCGAGCTCATCGCTCGGAGCCCACGTCATAAAACCTGCCGTTGAGGCCTTCAACAAGGTCGCGAATGGCGAGATGATTATCGATTTGTACTACGCGGATCAGCTCGTCCCCACGAGCGAACTATTTAGCTCGCTACAACAAGGCACGCTGGACTGCATACAAAGCGACGACGACTCCATGGGTTCGCCCGCAGACGTAGCGCCTTTCAGCGCGTACTTCCCGCTGGCGACAAGATATTCCCTCGACGTACCCGCCCTTTTCAACGAATTCGGCTTGGGGAAAATCTGGGAAGAGTCTTACAAAGACGTAAAGAACGTAACCTGGCTAAGCTCCGGAGCGTGGGACCCTTGCAACTTCATCACCAAGACGCCAATTAACAAATTGTCCGACTTGAAGGGGTTGAAAGTTTACACGTCGCCGACGGCCGGAAGGTTCCTGACACAATTTGGCGTAGTGCCGGTCACGCTTCCGGTGGAAGACGTCGAGATGGCAATACGAACCGGAGAGTTGGACGGAGCTGCGTGGTGCGGCATAACAGAGGCCTACACGGTCGGCTGGGCTAACACCACAAAATACTTCCTTACAAACAATATCTCAGGCGCGTGGATCGGCTCATTCCTCGCCAACACCAAATCTTGGGAGGCTGTGCCGGAACACTTGAAGGAATTGTTCAAGCTTTGCATGGATTCTTCGCACTATTACAGGCAATACTGGTACTGGGGCGGTGAGGCAAAACTCCGCGTAAACGGAGACAAGCTAAAGCTCACAACAATTCCAAGCGAAGAATGGAGGCCAATTGAAGTCGCGGCAGTAAAGTTCTGGGACGGAATCGCCGAAAAGGGCACGCCCCGCGCAAAGGCGGCGGTAAAGATTCTCAGAGACTTCAATGCCATGATGGACAAGGCTGGTTCTCCATACCGCTACTAATAAGAAATTATGCTTGGGTATGCGGGCGCGGGGTGCGTCCGCATATCCTTAATAATAGGGGAAAACTCCATATGTATATAAGAAGAACAAGATTTGATGACTTTGACGATTGGATTGACTCTATTGACTGGCGCAAAGCCAAAAGTCGTGCCGGGCGCATCTTTTTTAGGGTGATTTACACCTACATTCGCTTTGTCGAAAAGATTGGCGAAATTGTAGGCAACGGCGCGATGTACCTATTGCTTCTAATGATGGGAATACTGTTATATTCCATCGTGACAAATGCGATGCACAGGCCGGTCATATGGGCTATGGAAATGTCGCAGTTTACAATGGCCGCCTACTACATACTAGGAGGCGCTAGCAGCCTGAAAGACGGTATCCATGTAAGGATGGATTTTCTGTACGAGCGTTGGAGCGCCCGCACAAAAGCCTTTGTGGATTTATTTACCATATTTTTCATGCTGTTTTACCTGTTTGTAATGATCAAGGGCGGATACGACAGCTCAATGTTTGCCTTGGAATTCGACCAGAGGAACCACACGGTTTGGAGGCCGCCAATGGCGCCCATTAAGATAATAATGACAAGCGGCATGGCATTGATGTTTTTACAAGCCACAGTGGAGTTCTGCAAGGACCTTTGTAGAGTGGCGGGAAGAAAGGTATAAAAATGAGCTTATCACCTGAGATTATAATTTTGTTGATGTTTTCAACCCTAATGCTCCTGATGCTTACAGGGCAACGGGTTTTTGCAGCGATGGGTTTTGTCGGCGTCACGGCCGCGCTCTTTCTGTGGGGCGACGGCAGTAGCGCGCTTGGATTCAACGCCGCGATAAAACTATTCAACTGGTATCCGATGCTGACGCTTCCGATGTTTATATTCATGGGGTTTATGCTTTCGGAATCCGGCATCGCGAAGGACATGTACCATATGTTCCACGTATGGATGGGCTCGCTAAAAGGCGGGCTTGCGGTCGGGACGCTTCTGATAATGGTTCTCATATCGTGCATGAACGGCCTTAGTGTCGCAGGAATGGCGATAGGCTGCAGCGTCGCGATTCCGGAACTTTTGAAGAGAAACTACGACAAGCGAATGATAAGCGGCTTGATACAAGCGGGAAGCCGCGCTAAGCTTAAAACGCGGAACTGTCGGCAACAACGTAATGTATTTTGAAACCGGCCAGGGCACGGCGCTGTCGGCGAACGGCCATTGGAGAGTTGATTTGCAAACGTGCGAAGCGAGAACCTACGCTGTCGCGCGGGAATTCAAGCCTTTACTCGTAAACACGGTTGTCGGTTTTATCGGCCCCGAATACCTGTACGACGGCAAGCAGATTATACGCGCAGGTCTCGAAGACCACTTTTGCGCAAAGCTGCTCGGGCTGCCTATGGGTTGCGACGTCTGCTACACAAACCACGCCGACACAGACCAAGACGACCAGGACGTGTTGCTTACGCTACTCGCGGCGGCAGGCGTCACATACATAATGGGGATTCCTGGGTGGGACGACATAATGCTGGGCAACCAGACTACATCGTTTCACGATACGCAATACGTAAGGCAGACCTTCAAGCTCCGCCCTGCTCCGGAATTTGAGGCGTGGCTTGAAAAGATGGGCATATACGCCGACTTTAAACTTTTAAACGCGAAAGACAAAATTTTAACCAGGCTATTGAAAGATGAAAACTGACATAACAAAGACAAACAATGCCGTGCGGGCGAATTCGTTGCCGAATAAGATGGGCGGAGCCGATCCGTGGGTGTCTTTGCAGGCGTTGACAGACGCGCGGATTGCGATAGGGAGATCCGGCGGCAGCCAACGCACGCCGTCCATACCCGATTTCAGGCTCGCGCACGCGCGGGCGAGGGACGCCGTATTTGCGCCTTTTGACGCCGAAAAATTGGCTTCCGAATTTAAAGACGCCGGTTTCGAGACTCTCATACTGCACACAAAAATATCCGACAAATCATCGTACCTAATGAATCCCGAGGGCGGCAAAGAATTGAACGAGGAGTCGAAAAAGCGCCTCTGCGAAGCGGCAAAGACTTGGGATAGTGTCAACTTTGCGCTAATAGTGTCCGACGGATTGTCCGCGACAGCCCCCCCCAGCCGCAAACGAGAACGCGCTTGAAACAGTCTCCGAGCTTGTAAAGCAGCTACCGGCCGACAAATGGAAGATTTCCCCCATAATGATAATTCCGTTTGCGAGAGTAAAAATACAAGACTACATCGGGCAGATTCTTGGGGTAAGGCACTCGTTGGTTCTGATGAGAGGCCGGGGTTGGGGTCGCCCGACAGCCTGAGCGCGTATTTTACATACAAGCCGCGCTGGGAATCGGTGGAATCCGACAGGAATTGCATATCCAATATACGAATGCAGGGAATGCCTCCGAAAATTGCTGCGCGGAAATTGGCGCTGCTTTTGGGAGAGTCGCTAAGGCTCGGAATAGGCGGCACCGCCCTAAAAGACAATATTGACGACGCCAAGCTGCTTGAATCATAGACACAGCCACTGCCGCAAGCGAGTATTGCCGCAGGAGGAAAGTTATGGCTTTTCATAGCGGCGGCGGAAGCGCCCCAAAGCTCGGATATTTTGCAATGCGGAAGGGGCTATAAATTTCCGCCTCTTTGTGGGAATGGCGCATTGCACCTTTATGCGGACGAAAACCGCCTGTTGAGGTGCAATATGCCGATATTATTTATGGCGCATCTTGCCGAAAAAAAATTTTTCAATTTATTCCGCAAGCACGTCTGCCTTCAAAATAAAATGTCAATCTTATGAAGGCTAAAAATTATTTTCTGCAAAAAATCCGATATTTTGCGGCGATGGCGGAGCTTGCGAACGAAACATTTTGCCGCAAGCCCTACATTTTTAGATTTATATTTTTTTTATAAAGCAAATTGCCGATTGAAGCAGCGCAAGAGCGGGTCGATAAAACAAAAAACTTTTGCGGCTTGACAAACGGGTAATTTCGAGCACGTTTTTAGTAAATTTCGTTTGGAAACGGAAGTTCGTTAAATTCGAACGCGGACGCGCCGCTGTAAGATCCGTAAATCCTCCCATAAGCCACTGATTAAATCGGGAAGGCGGGAAGATTAAGGATACAAGCCAGAAGACGTCCAAACGGAAACAACGACATGGAATTCGCGAAATATTGCCGTGTTTTAGCAGCGCTTTTTATGGCTGACTGTTAAAGCTGCAAATATTGGCGGGTTCCAGAATAAGGCCCGCAGATGTCACGCCAGAGTTTACGTTTCCTTTGCGGCTCTTATTTCAACGAGACAACGCGAAAGGGAAAAAAATGAAAAAGTATTTTATTGTATTGGCGGCAATGCCTTTTTTACGGAATTTCCGGCCGGGCGAATCGTGCGCCTATGCGGGTTATCCGAAAAAGTTTGAATTAAAAGAGCGCCAAAGTGATTGGGAATGTGGCTTTGAATGCGCCAATTTTACAGTTTTAGCCGCCATGCGCACAACTATTTCCAAAGAAATATACGAACAGTTATGCGCGCCCGCGCGGCTGTAAAGCTCCATGTAAAATATGCGCCCGCGCGGCTGTAAAGCGGCTGGGAGCTTGACGCTTAAAACCGAGAGCAGGCTTATGATTGCAATTATCGGACGGCACTGCGCCTGATTATTTTTTTGAGGAAAGCTATCGGGCAAATGCTGGAATATTAAATCCCGACTCAATTAAGAGTTTAGTTCTCGCACAATAATGCAGGCAATATCCCCTATGGGATTAGTGTTTTGTTTTTAAGGGCAACCTCTGGCAAAGCGCTACTAAAACCCGACAGGCGCGCCAAAGCAATCGGCGTTTAAAACCGACCCGCGCGACGAGCCATGGGAGTTAAAAAAGTGGCTTTGCGGAAATACCGCGGCCCTAATTTATCGCAAAAGAAAGATTTTTTATGAAAATTTTAAAAAGAAGCGGCGCGGAAGCCGCATTTGACATCAAATTATCGCCGCCGTCACAAAGGCCAACCAGACGGTGGATTTAAAAAACACGTTAACAGCCGAGCAAATTCAGGCAATCGGCAAATATGTTGAGGGAGTGTGCGCTGCGCTCGACAGGGCGCTTTCCGTCGAGGAAATCCAAGATATAGTTGAAACGCAAATTATGAAGGCGGGCGCATTCGAGGTGGCAAAAAAATATATTACGTATAGATACGTGCGCAGCCTCGTTAGGCAGGCAAATAGCACGGATAAACAAATTCTGACGCTAATCGAATGCAACAACGAAGACATAAAGCAGGAAAACTCCAATAAAAACCCCACCGTAAACAGCGTACAGCGCGACTACATGGCGGGAGAAGTTTCAAAAGACATCGCTTCCAGAATCCTGCTCCCGCGCGAAATTATCGACGCCCACAACGAAGGCATAATCCACTTCCACGATATGGACTATTACGCGCAGCACATGCACAACTGCGACTTGGTAAACCTTGAAGATATGCTGCAAAACGGGACGGTAATCTCAGGAACGATGATAGACAGGCCAAGAAGCTTTTCGACAGCCTGCAACATAGCGACTCAAATAATAGCCCAAGTTGCGAGCACCCAATACGGCGGCCAAAGCATAACACTCACGCACTTGGCGCCGTTTGTCGAAGTTTCGCGGCGGCGCATACGCATGGAGCTTATCGAAGAACTTGGCGAATTTGGGCTGACCAAAAAAAACCTTGAAAGAATCGTAGAAAAGCGCGTGCGCGAAGAAATCGAACGCGGAGTGCAGACAATTCAATACCAAGTCGTCACCCTAATGACAACCAATGGGCAGGCCCCGTTTGTGACAGTATTCATGTATCTTGGCGAGGCGCGCAACGAGCGCGAAAAGTCCGACCTTGCAATAATAATAGAGGAGGTTTTGAAACAGCGCTGCAAGGGAGTCAAGAACGAGTCTGGCACCTACATAACGCCCGCCTTCCCAAAATTAATTTATGTTCTGGAAGAAGACAATATAGAGCCCGAGAGCCCCTACTATTATTTGACGGAACTCGCCGCAAAATGCACGGCCAAGCGAATGGTACCCGACTACATTTCCGAAAAAATAATGCTTGCCAACAAAATCGACAAGAACGGCGACGCCCACTGCTATACTTGCATGGGGTGCAGGAGCTTTCTGACGCCCTACGTCGGCGAAGACGGCAAACCCAAGTATTACGGCAGATTTAACCAGGGGGTTGTGACTGTCAATCTACCGGATATAGGGCTTTCGGCGCACGGGAATATCGAGGCATTTTGGAAGATATTTGACGAGCGCATGGAACTTTGCCACAGGGCATTGCAATGCAGGCACGAGCGGCTAAGCGGAACCTTGTCGGACGCCGCCCCGATTCTCTGGCAACACGGCGCGCTTCTGCGGCTCAAAAAAGGGGAAAAGATAGACAAGTATTTGCACGGCGGCTATTCGACACTTTCCCTGGGCTATGCCGGGCTGTGGGAGTGCGTATTTAGCCTGATAAATAAAAAACTCACAGAAAAAGAGGGAGAAGAATTGGGGCTTGAAATAATGAGAAGGCTCAATTCGTACACTGCGAAATGGAAAGCGGCCGAGAACATAGACTACTCCCTGTACGGAACGCCACTCGAAAGCACAACATACAAATTTGCGAAAGCCCTGCAACGCCGCTTTGGAGTCGTCGAGGGAGTTAGCGACAGAAATTACATCACAAACAGCTACCACGTCCATGTCGCCGAGCCGATAGACGCCTTCGCAAAGCTTTCGCTCGAAGCAAAGTTTCAGACGCTCTCCCCGGGAGGCGCAATAAGCTATGTTGAAGTTCCAAACATGCAAAACAATATTCCCGCGGTGCTCCTTGTAATGCGATATATATACGACAATATAATGTACGCCGAACTCAATACAAAAAGCGACTATTGCCAAGTATGCGGCTTCGACGGAGAGATAGAAATTGTAAAGGACGAAGACGGCAAACTCGTCTGGCAGTGCCCAAAATGCGGCAACAAAGACCAGAATAAGATGAATGTAGCCCGCCGCACATGCGGATACATAGGCACGCAGTATTGGAACCAAGGGCGCACCCAGGAAATCCGCGAGCGCGTTCTCCACCTTTAACTTTTTGGAAAGATGAACTACGCGGCGATAAAACCTTTGGATATTGCAAACGGCGAAGGCATAAGGGTGTCTTTGTTTGTTTCCGGCTGCACGCACCGCTGCAAGGGCTGCTTTAATTCCCCCGCATGGGATTTCAATTACGGAAGCCCGTACACGGAATCCATAGAACTGGAAATCGCAAAACTTGTGGAATGCCCGTACGTAAGCGGGCTTTCGCTTCTTGGCGGCGAGCCGTTTGAACCGCCCAACCAGCGAGCCCTGCTCTCCTTGGTAAAACGCGTTGCGGCAATGGACGGCAAAAACATCTGGGCATATACGGGCTACACTTACGAAAGCGACCTTCTAAAAGGAGGGCGGGCGCATTGCGAAGCCACAGACGAAATACTCGATTCAATCGACGTGCTCGTTGACGGAGAGTATGTGGAGTCACTAAGAGACATTTCTCTGCCCTTCTGCGGGTCGTCGAACCAGCGGGTGCTCGACATGCGCGCTATGCGCGGAAGCGGGGATAAAAATATTTTATGGCGCAAGAGCATGTGAAGTTAGGCAACTGTAAATAAATTCCGTTTAGATGTAATATGGAGTTGCCAAAAGCTTGCGCCATACCGCCTCCGCCCTGTTCCGTCAATAAACCATAAACTTCAAGGCTATTAAAAAGTTTGCGCAGAGTTTCCCACTAAAAAAACGCAGTAAAAAAGTTTTTTGATGCGCATTGGGACGGATTGGCGAGTCCCAATTAAAAGAGCCTTAAAATCTACGGTTAAAGAATATGAGCTTGAATAAATGAAGTTCTTCCCACAGGTTAAAGCATCATCAAATTCATAATAAAGCCATGGCAAAAAAAATTGATAGCGGGGAAAACCTAAAAAGGATATCAAAGTTTCTCCTTGATTTTGCCGACGCCCTCATGATTTCCGGGACGCAGACTTCCCGCATAGTAAGGAATGTCCAGCGGCTTTCAGAGCTTTTCGGCTGCGAGGCCAATTTGATAATGTTGCCAAAAACAATAATCATGACCCTTACAACAAACTCTGGCGAGGCTGTCACATCGGTCAGAAAGATATCGCCGGACAGCCCGAATTTTACGAGGCTATCGGAATTGAGAATTTTGTCGTGGGAGGCTTTGAGCAACGGATATTCCCTCCACGAATGTGAAACGAAGTTTAGGGAAATAATGGCCGAAAAGAAGAGGAGCTGGATAGTTCCCGCCCTGACAATCTCCATTGGCAACTCTGCATTATGCCAGCTTTGGGGCGGAGACGCGCTTCTCATGCCGCTAATCTTTTTAGGGACTTTTATTGGCTATGTTCTAAGGCGCGAACTACTGAAAAAGAAGCTTGGAATGAATCCGTCTTTTGTTTGCGCCGCGCTCATATCAGCCCTGATACCGGGAGTCGGGGCGGTTGTGTTCAATCTTAATACTGACATCGCCCTGTCAACAAGCGTCCTATGGCTCATTCCGGGAGTTCCCCTTTTAAATTCTATCATAGACCTGTTCGAGGGGCATATTCTTGCGGGATTTTCCAGACTGATAAAGGCGGTGGAACTTATATTGTCCATAAGCTTCGGCCTTTTGATTGCGATAATTATCATAGGGCACTCAATTATATGATAACGAAAATAATCATAGACTATATTTTTTCCGCGATAGCAGGAATGGGATTTGGCATAGTATTCAATCCGCCCTTTAAGGTGCTTATTTTCTCCGGGCTATTTGCAGGCGCAGGGCATTCACTGAGGCTTTTGCTAATGGCGCAATATTCGGTAAATATTTTTGTAGCCACCCTTGTCAGCGCATTTTTTATCGGCATACTTGGATTTTTAATGGGGAGAATAGAGGGGTGCCCGTCCGAAATATTCACATTTCCCGCGGTGCTTCCAATGATTCCCGGAATCTACGCCTACGAGACATTTCTAAGCGTAATAAAGTTTCTCTCGGAAAACGGCGAAAGCAAAATGCGCGAGGAATACCTTATGGCTGTAATGTCAAACGGGATAATAGCTTCATCAATTTTAGTCGCCATAGTTTTGGGAGCGTCCGCCTCGGTCTTTATAGACACGTTGTCCAGCAATATAAAAAACCGCAAACTTAGAATCCGGCTGAAGAGAAAATATAGAAATGCAATAAACTAATATGCCGCATTGGAACGAAAGCGTCAGAATGCAAAAACGGAAATAATCCATTCCTCCATTTAAAAAAATTTATATATAGTTTGCAGATAAATTGCAGGCAAAAGAACTATTTTATAAATGCGGCAATCGCTTTTCTCTTAAAAAAGCGCAGGATGTATAAAGGCTTACAAAAAGAGCTAAGATATTTGCCAGAGTAAAAAATTATATAATTAAAAATTGGCGCGATTTCGCGCGCATCAACAGCGGCTTATATCGTGCGATACTGAGAATTGGACTATTTTACGTAAAAGTGGAATTGGCATTAAGGCTGATAAAGTAGCCCCTTTAATTTTTTCGCAAAATATTGTGCGCTTACCAACCCAATCCTGATTTTATATAAGTTGGAGAATTAAAACTTTTTATTCTATGGCCCTTTTCGTCGCATACGATGATGACTTTTGAGGTTTTTGTCGCAATGTAAGAATAGGTTGTAGAATTAAAGCTTATAAGAAAGCCGCCGCGAACCATAACAGGGCCTTTATCTTTATAGATGTAGATGGAATTTGATTTCTGGATTGCGTTTACTATCATGGCAAAAAAAGTTATTTCTCTTTGGACGTGGATTAGATGAATATTCAGATGTACTTATCTGGATTGATAACATAATTATATTTTACATAAATAAAATGCAAGGGCAATTTTTACACTATATATTTCAAGATTTATACCAATAAAATACCCTAATTTGTAAATAATCCCACAACATAAAAAAAATAACTTCCCGATAGATTAACTCGCTACATTTCTGCATATTCAACATATAAACTTAAATAAATTTAAAAATTCAGCTTGATTGCATAAATAAATATGCTTTTTTAAAAAAACAATATGAGTAACGAGTTAGGGAAATTTTTAAAGACACGTATTATAAATGCTGGAATGTCGCAGAAAGACTTTGCGAAACAGCTCGATTTATCCCCCACAGCCCTAAGCCAAATAATTACCGGGAAGGTCAAACCGCGGCAAGCGACAATCTCCAAGATAATGAAACTGCTAAATCTTTCGCGCGAAGAAGAACAGACGCTCATAAAAACGTTTGAAAATTATTCGTCGCTACCGGAGGACAAATCCGCGCCGAAAGACCCTATTCGCGTGTATCAGGAAAACCGCGAACGCGCATTCAAGTATATAGAGATGAAAGCGAGGTCTATATTATTTAATGAAGAAGTCGAAGGCATTTTGAAAGATTGCGGCGTAAGATATAAAAAGAATTATATAAAAAACGGGCTAGTTTGCGACTTTCTTCTTGAAGATGGACAGGTAGGCCTCGAATGCAAATTTAACGCCACTCGCGATGTCGAGAAAACATTCACAACACTAAAAATCCTGTTGGATAATTTAGAGTTAAAAAAAATCGCGCTCATAGTGCCGCTAAAATCCGAAATATCGGAATCTATTATTAAAGATCTTGGGGTACTCAATATCAGCGTCATAAGCCTATATGAGCTCGGGAACTTTTTTAAGCGATAAACTTGAAATTCTAAGAAAGCGTCTAACCGTATAAAATAGAGGAAAATGTTATGGAAGTCATGGAAACTATAAAGGATTTCCCCGACACGGGTAATATTGTTTTTGATTATTTGTTTACCGCCCTAATGTTATTTTTACAAGCCTATCTATGGTGCGTTGATAAAATATTAAAATACCCTGTCGTAACCGCGATTTTCCTCATCGTTGTTCTTATCCTTGCGATAATAAATAGGACGATTGTGACAGAAATACGCGGCAATTTGTGGAAGTGGAGAAAATAAGGGAAACAAAATAGATTCTTATTATACGACTTTTGCAGTTTCACAAAATGTTGCCGCCAAATTATTGCGCCAAACGGCTGTTAAAGTTTAGGCGTATATATGGTTTGATAATTTTTTAGACATGAAAACATACTATTTTGAAAACATAAGCATTTTGCGGGAAACAAACCATATTCATGATTTAATAAAATTACATTATCGTGCAGAGTCTTATACAGGGGGAATCTGCAATTATACATTGGCAAAACCTATTGAATAGAGGCTGTTGACAACTTTAGCCTTTCCGCTCGCAATTAAAGGTACTGGCGATGTTACCAAAGAAGTTTCTTATATAGCAATGCCGTTATTTTTATCAGCCACCACAGCCATTGCCATATATTACAAGCTGTTTCTTACAGATAGGATCTTTGAACTATACGCTATTAAACAGCGAGTTGTGACAGTATTTTTATCTATTACAACAACAAATCCGCTATCTGTTTTGCTGAAACTTACTTTTTTTTGTTTTCATCAAAAATTCCATTAGCATAATTCTCAGCTAATTTAAGAGCTTGTTCAATTTGAGTAGATGTCATTTTTTGTTTGATAACACGCATTGCTTTTGTTGCCTTATTATCTCCATTTGCGTATGCCGCTGAAACCCATGCAAGAGCTTTTACATTATTCTGAATTACCCCGTCTGCATTATAATAGCAAATTCCCAGATTATGTTGTGCTCTGGCATAGCCTTGCTCAGCGGATTTTCGATACCATTTAACTGCTTCCTCTACATTTTTTTCAACTCCATCTCCACAGCGATAGCAAACTCCAAGACTATATTGCGCTTCAGCATTGCCTTGTTCAGCTTTATTCTTCAATTCACTGATGTTCGCGCCAAAAGTCATAATTGCAGAAATAAATGAAAATAGTAATATGAATGATAATCTTTTCATGCTACAAATACAAAATCTTAATATTTTTCATTGCAATATAAAATACATAATACTCCTTTATTGAGGCTGTATCGATAGCGATAGTTATGTATTTTTAGTCTCCCGATAGATTTTAGAAAAAAATATTCGCATTCTATCACAACTAAATGCATACTAAAAAAACATTAGAGCCCAATTCTGCCTCTGCTTAAATTTTAGCTTATTTATTTTTTGGGGGACGAAAAGCCTGCCGCAATGGAGCGCGTGATTACGCTACTATTGAGAATTTGAAATATCAATGCAGTGCGTTTTTATTAAAAATTAGTCTCTGATAAAATGGGTGCGTACCCTCGGCTCATAAACGGGCTTTTCAATTCCGTTTTTTCTTCCGCTCTCTATGCATTTTAACAGCCATACCATATTCTGACCGAGAGTCCTCATTGTCTGCAAACCCTCCTTGTCTTTCCGAACATCTGAAGGCGTAAACCCATGCACAGAATTCCAATATTGAGACGAAACTATCGGCATATTGCAAATAGTGAAGTATTGATTCAGCTGCTCAAATGTTGCGGAGGCTCCACCGCGCCGGCACGATACAACAGCAGCCCCAACCTTCCCCGCCATGCGGCTTTCAGTCGCATAAAACAATCTATTCAGAAATGCGACGAGCTGCCCCGTAGGAGCGCTATAATATACAGGCGAACCAATAACCAACCCGTCAAATTCATCAAGACGTTTTTGAATATCGCGCACTATGTCGTCGCGAAAGCAAAAGCCAGTCCGCATACAAACCCCGCAGGCAATACAGCCGGCAATTGGTTTTTTACCCAAATATAGAATCTCCGTCTCAATTCCGCCGGCGTTTAGAGTAGATTCAACTTCCTTCAAGGCGGTGTAGATGCACCCTTCCTTGTTTGAGCTTCCGTTAATCAATAATACTTTCATTAGAGCCTACAATTTGTGAGCAAGTTCTTCTGCCTGCTTACATCCGTCCGTTTTGTTTATGTCGCCAATTTCAAGAACGCCGGGCAACAGCACTTCGCCAAAAACTTCCCATTTTAGCAAAGATGCAGACCTTTCTATGGGCATACGAATGCCGTCCATTACGGAAACATCATTTTCCTCGCAGCAGGCAATAATTCCGCATTTTTTCCCTTCAATTTTCTTGCCGCCCACAACGAACGAGAACATTCGGTCGATTACGCCTTTTATCTGCGCCGGGATAGAGTACCAGTATGTGGGCATTGTAAAGACGACGGCGTCGGCTTCAAGAATATGGGGTGCGATGATATTGAAATCGTCGTCGAATGAGCATGCCTTGCCAGTCTTATAGCAAGTTTGGCATGCATGGCAGCCGCCAATATTCATAAACGCGGCGTCAAAGCGCTTTATCGTATGTCCGAGGCGCTCCGCCTCGTCGATAAAGGTCTTAGTCATTGCAAAACTATTTCCATTTTTTCTCGGGCTGCCTGTGATAACGGTTATTTTCATAATTTAGTCCTATTTTTTTATTGTATTTGAATTTTGATTATAAGCTTTTGCTACGCATTTCCATTCACCGTCTATTTTGATGAGAAGCAGATAGTCCGTAAAGTCAATTCTGCCGCCCCATTTCTCTTCGAGAACGCGCACAACCGCCAGAGTTTCTTCGATATCGACAATATCAATGCGTGCCTTGAAAGTATCGCCCGCGCTCACAGTATCAACATTGTGATAGAATTGTTCGATGTTGCCATGCTCGAGTTTTCCGTCAAGGTAGCCGAATAAAACAGCCTCGTCTATAAATAATTCCTTAGCATAGCTGCTATTTCCTTCGGCAACGCTTTTGACAAATTTCATAGCCGCATCCTCTACGGCTTTATACTCTTCAATTTTTGCTCTCATGAATTATTCCTAATATGTTATTAAAGTACTTGTATGATTATGCTCAATATGCTAGCACTACTATGTTTATTTGTAAAGTACGCACAAATTTGTAATATACTAACCCAAAGGGAAGTAATGAGAAATAAAAAAGAGCAATGCTCCTCGGAAGGCATTAAATTGGAGGATACAGGATACGGATATACACTCTCGGTAATCGGCGGCAAATACAAGATGATAGTTTTATTTTGGATAGTGGAAACGGGCCCTGCTCTCAGATTTAACGATTTAAAGCGAAAGATAGGCTCAATATCTTTTAAAACTCTAACCTCTACTCTTCGCGAGCTTGAGAGGGACGGAATAATCCAGCGAAAAGTCTATCCGCAAATTCCGCCAAAAGTAGAATATTCTCTTACTGAGAAAGGGAAATCATTAATTCCTGTTATGGATGCCATTTGCGACTGGGGAACAGCAAACAGAAATAAATAATCTACGACAAATCCTATTTATTGCAAATGCGAAATACCTCACGAGCAGGTACATCAATGGTTGATAGATCGGTAGGAGAACAACTTCACCATTGGTTTATTCCAAACAATGGTTGGGGTAAATATGTTCCCAATGCAATAAAAAACCAACCTTGGAATTTGAATGCAATGAATGCATATGAACATGGTTTGGTTCACGGAACAATAAAAGGTGGAACCTCATATAGTAATCCGTTGACTTCAATATATTACCAAACACCAAACTGGGCAAAAGCAGTTGGAATAGGAGGAGTATTAGGTGGAAGTATACACCTTTCAAATGCAACATCTAATTATTCTTCTTTTGGACAAAGTTTATATAATCTTGGAGCTTCATACATAACCAACACCAATAGTACTTCTAATTTATCATCACTTGGAATTAGTTTTAAATAAAACGGAGAATTATGAGATATCCTATTGTTTTTTATACGACAAATATATTACCGATCCCATTGATGATTCCGAATAAAGGCGCTGCTGGCGGACTCGCTTCAATAAATGAAAGGTTTGTACTTAAAAAATTTGGAATAAACGCTATTAATTCAGGAAAATATAAATGGGGTATATTTGACTCATCTGGGGTAGAATATATGGTTACTCATATAGAAAATACTGGGCTATATTTCAATATATGGGATATAATATCATTTAGCCCATCTTTTTATGTGAAATTTAAATTTGAAAGAAAAATGCAATATAATAGTGATGATTTTAAAGAAAAGATTTTAAATATGCTTAAGAAAAACGCTAGAAAATGGAAATTAGCTGGGCATGATTCTCAGACAGATGGTTACATTATAAAAAAAATAATTAGAGCA
>ERZ779725.1124-NODE-1124-length-15594-cov-3.315786_pt1 | contig 15594 bp, 17 predicted proteins | sample MGYA00511890_ERZ779725 | MGnify/ENA primary metagenome ERZ779725 (study PRJEB29588, sample SAMEA2148549) | human gut metagenome | biome: human gut; feature: human-associated habitat; material: faeces | place: Denmark | collected 2008/2010 ...
CACGTTTGCATAGTCTGTCACTACGCGCTGCACGCGGCGCACAGTGGTCTCCTTGGATACGCCGCGCCACAGCTGCAGGAAGGCATAGAGCCAGTTTTCCAGCCGGACGGCCAGCGCATCGCCCTGCTCCAAGGCGCAGAGCTTGCGGGTCGAGGCTCCGATAGCCTGCGTGACGATCGTTACCGAGCCTTGCTCGGCGTCGTAATCGGAGATGGTCAGGGGTACTCGTTCGCCGAATTCGTCGATGCGGACGATGATAAACTGTCCGGGTTTTGCCGCTCGTGCTACGCGGGGCGCATGAATGCGCATCAAATAGATGTTCTCCGCGAGCACTCTTTTTTCAAGGATTGTGTACATTACTTTTTTATAAAAGGTTCTATTTGTTTCCGTTCTCTCCGCTCGGCTCCGTCCGTACAGGTCGGTACCGCGCCTGTCTGCCGGAAAATGTCGGAGTTCCCGCCTTTTTCCGTCCGGCCTCCTGTTTCGGCCGGGTCTCTTCGTACCTTACTCTTCGACAGCGGCCGTCAGGCGGATGCTCTGCATCGGACGCGCGGGGTCGTTGGCGATAAGTATCAATCGCTCCGACCAAAGACCGTAATCCCGCCGCGACGCATCGAATGTCACCACGATTTCGCACGCCTGGCCGGGTTCGATCCGCTCTCCGCCGCGAAGCGAACATCCGACACCTTTCGGAGTTTCTACGGCCCGGATTATCAGGGCCGATTTGCCGTAATTACCAAGTGTCAGAGATCGCTCTGCCGGAGCTCCTGTCCGTTTCACGGGGCCAAAATTAATAATATTTTTGTTCACTTGCCACTTTGGGGCGTTTTCTTGTTCCACCCGGCGGGGATCGTCCACAGCAAAGCCGTGCAGAAAGATGTCGGTCCGTGTAGGACGACCGTCGATACAAACCGTGAGCAACTCTTTCAACGTGCCGTAACGGGGATTGTCCGCCGGCAGGTCGTAGCTGAAGGTAAGGACTCCTCGTTCGTTCGGAGCGATCCGGCGGGGATAGTCCGCCTGAAGAAGTCCGCTCGCCTCTTCGGGACGCAGCTCCAAAGTCAGGGGTTTGTCCGAAAGGTTGGCATATCCGATGGTAGCGACCGAAGTTCGGCCGTTATAAATATAGGTGAAAGCGTGAAAATTGTCTTCGAGTCGCAGTCCGTCGCCGCAGTCGATGGGATAGAGCTCTTCGGGGGTCTTCGGACGACCGATGACGGAACCCGTAATGCGCAGTTTGGCGGCGATGCGGCGGTCGGCCGTAAAGACGGCCAATTCCCGCGAAAAGTTGCCGGGGCGGTTGGCAGGATCGTAAGTTACCGTGATTTCGGCCTCCTCGCCCGGGAGAATCGGTTTACGCGTATATCGGGGTGTGGTGCAACCGCAGGTCGTAGTGACCTGGAGGATCACTTCGGGGTGTTCCCCTTCGTTGCGGCAGACGAAACGATGCGTAACCGGGCCGTCGGTTTCGCGGATGGTGCCGAAATCCCACGCGGGCCGGTCGAATACCAGCCCGGATTGGGCCAGACACGACAAAGCGTTCAAAATCAGCACAAAAGTCAGCTGACAGGTTTTTCGAAACATCTCGTAATACGATTAATTCTCCGTAAAGATACGAGGTTTTTGCAAAAAAAACGGGACAAATTTTGCAGGAATAAAAAAATGCTATATATTTGCACTCCGAAAACAGGGGTAAACCCGGGTTTTCGAAAAAGCCTGAATAGCTCAGTTGGTTAGAGCACATGACTGTTAATCATGGGGTCCTAGGTTCAAGTCCTTGTTCAGGCGCTTAAGAAGGCTTCTTGCCTTTCGGGAGCTTAGCTCAGCTGGTTCAGAGCGTCTGCCTTACAAGCAGAGGGTCGGGGGTTCGAATCCCTCAGCTCCCACAAAATCGAAAATCGGATGAAAGCCACTCAATTTTTTGAGTGGCTTTTTTATTGCTGGTTTTACGAGAAGGTGTTCTTTGAGAAGAGGATCTGCGGAGGAATGAATGTGATGGCATTGGTTTTACGTAGGATGTGAAAAAGTAGGATTTTTTCGATGCTTCGGTTTGTTCTAAACGAGGATTTTAGTATTTTATTTATACATCAAAAGTATTAAGTCGTTTAATGCGAGGAAATTTCGTTTAAAACATTTGAACGCGTGCGGGAATCCGTTCGTACCGGTACGGTTTTTTGGCACGTGTTTTGTTTTTCTGAAGGAGCCGGGTCGGAGCAATAGCCCGATTCCGGCGAGGTTTCTTCATTTATTTAAGTTTGGGTTAGTAGTTTAGGAGGGTAACCTCCGAAGGCGGAAAGCAGTCGAGAAGACTCCTTTCCGTTTTTTTGTGCCTGCTGAAGAAGGCAGGCAGGACGATTTCTGTTAGTGTTATTTTTAGAAGACAAGGTCTGCCGGATATTGGGCTATCTGTTCATGGCAGGGGCTGTGGGGCGCTCCGGAAGGTTCGACGAACTCTTGCCGGGATACCTTTGTTCGGGGACGTTTGGAGCCTATCGCATTTTGTAGCTGATCCGGGCAGAAGTTTCCGGGCAGGTCGTTTCGGCGATTGGGGATTGGGTCGTTTTGCCTTCCCTTCCTCTTTCCTTTTGACTGTTGGCGGGCTTCCTCCCGGCTGTCCAGGTTGTCGGGGGAGGAGCGACGTCGGGGTGATTTTTGCGTGCAGACGGTGTCCCGGTCGCTGCTCGGGGTGTTTCGGGAATCGGTCGTGAAACGGCTGAAATTATCCGGGCAGGTCGTTATTCCGCTTCGTTTCGTGGTTTTTCGCAAAGAATTTTGCCTTTTTCGGGAAAAATTTGTATCTTCGTTTCGATTGCAGGGAAATGCGGACCGGTTTTTGCATCTCTCCTAAATCCCCGGGCGGATGAAGATTTCGCCGGGTTTGGTTTAATAATTAAAAAGAAACAACGATATGTCGATAACGAAGTTCAAAGGACAGCCGGTGCAGATTGCCGGTGAATTTGTCAAGGCAGGAGCTGCGGCTCCCGATTTCGAATTGGTCAAGACCGATCTTTCCACCCTTTCTCTGAAGGATTTGCGTGGAAAGCAGGTGATCCTGAATATTTTTCCGAGCCTCGATACGGGCGTTTGCGCCGCGTCGGTGCGTAAGTTCAACAAACTCGCGGCGGAGCTGCCGGGAACGGTCGTGCTGGCCGTTTCGAAAGACCTGCCTTTCGCTCATGCGCGTTTTTGCACGGTCGAGGGAATCGAGAATGTCGTTCCCGTGTCGGATTTCCGGAAAACCTCGTTCGATGAGAGCTACGGCGTGCTGATGACCGACGGCCCGTTGAAAGGGTTGCTGGCTCGTTCGGTGATGGTCATCGACGGGGACGGCAAAGTCGTCTATACCGAATTGGTGCCCGAGATCACGCAGGAGCCCGATTATGACAAGGCGCTCGCTGCGGTGAAGAGATAGCCGCGAGGCTGAAAATCGAAGGAAGCCGGCTGTAGCGGATTTTTCTGCGTCGCGCTTTGTCGCGGAAGTCTTTCTGTCGTGGACAGATCGCACCTCCGGATTCACGCAAGACTTGAACAGGTGCTTTGGTCCGACTTCTTGGAACAGCGTCCCGTCACTATGTGGCGGGACGTCGTCGTTTATTTCCATAGGGGCTTGCCGCTTTTCGTATCTTTAATTTTGTTGTGGATATTTTGTTCCGGCAAAACACAAATTTATTTGCTTTTGCGTTCGGTTCGTTCGCATCTTGGACGAAGCCTAAGATACTTTCGTTCGGTAAGATACGAATGGGGGCGCTTTGCCCTCGCTTATCCGTATCTTTGCAGAAGATAGGATGCGGTTCGGCAATCTGTGCGTGCAAGCCCGCACGATTCCTCTCTTCTTTTCCTATCTTTGACATAGTCTTAGATAGGATGCGCCTCGGAAAACAGGGAACAAGTTCCCGTTTTCTCTCGCCTTTCACTATCTTTGACTTCGCCTGGATAAAATCGGATTCCGGTTGTGTTTGCCCCGGCTTTTTCGTATTTTGACTTCGTCTTAGATACTTCGCCTCGGCAAAATGCAAATAAATTTGCTTTTGCATTCGGCTTATTTGTATTTTTGTCTTCGATAGCGGCTGTTTTTACACGATATGGAGATTGTTTATCACATAAAACCTTTTGCGGAACTTTCGGTGGGGGAGCTGCATGCGGCAGCTTCGCTGCGCGAACGGGTCTTCTACCTCGAGCAGCATGTCACGACGCTCGATGCCGATGAGAAGGATCCCTTTTCTCTCTTCCTGTGGGCCGAGTGTGAGGGGCAGACGGTCGGATTTCTGCGGATGATTCCGCGTGGGATTGCTTATGCCGAACCGTCGATCGGACGCGTTTGCGTTGCCCGAACGTACCGCCGTCGGGGAATATGCCGGGAGATGGTGAGCCGAGCTATCGGCTACATGGTTCGGGAGTGGCGGGCGGAAGCGATCCGCATTTCGGCCCAAAGCTATTTGATACCCTTTTACGAATCATTCGGATTCGAGGTCGTATCGGACGAATACCTGGAAGCGGGCATTCCGCATAAGAAAATGCTGATTCGCCTGGATCGGGAACATGGGCGAGAAGCGTGAAGCCTGCGGTGAAAAAAACCGTCGCACCTGCTTTTCGCCAGCCTTGTAACGACAAAGCGACTGCGAGCCTGCGCGACGGGAAATAATACCACTTTTTATTTTTTAACTCGTTATTAACCATCTTTCGTATGTGCATAAAACATACCAAGCGAAAAATTTTGGAATCGTGTGCGGAAAGAAAAACGATAGGGGCGGGCGAAACATTTTTATTTTTCGATCCGAAATCGGTTCGGTAACGGGTGGAATCCGAAGGCATGGAAGAATTTATCGCTTCGCTGACGCAATTTTTTACCGACTGGGGTTATGTCGGTCTTTTTCTCTCGGCTTTCGTCGCCGGGAGTATCCTGCCGTTCAGTTCCGAGGTCGTGCTGGTGATTCTGGTGCGGATGGGGCTCGACCCTTTGCTCTGTCTGTTCGCTGCCGCTTCGGGGAATACGCTCGGCGGTATGACCTGCTATTGGATCGGGCATTTGGGCAAGCGGGACTGGATTACCCGTTACCTGCGGGTCGAGCCGGCGAAAATCGACCGGGTTTCCCGTTTTCTCGAAGGGAAAGGGGCCTTGTTCGCTTTTTTCACCTTTCTGCCCTATGTCGGCGAAGCCGTCGCCATCGTACTCGGCCTGATGCGCAGCAATGTCTGGATTACGGCCGTTGCGATGTTCGTCGGCAAATTGCTCCGTTACGTGGCGATTGTGGCTGCTTTGCAGGGAGTGCTTTCGTGGTTTTGAGGCTGTCGGCTGCCGGAACTTGCGTGCGGCACGGCGAACGGCATATATCTTGTTGCGTCGAGAATAGATAGACTTGGTTATGAATCAAAGAATCCAAAAACAAAATATCCGGGAGAAATATTGGCGCTATTCGCTCTATGTCATTCTTCTGGGGCTGGGTACGGTTATTTTTGTAGAACTGATTCCCTTTCTGGGCGGCCTGTTGGGAGCCCTTACGATTTATGTACTGCTGCGCGGGCAGATGCGGGCGCTGACGATCCGCCATAAATTGCGGCGTAGCCTGGCCGCTTCGCTGCTGATCGGTGAAGCCATCGTCTGTTTTCTGATTCCGCTGTCTCTGCTCGTGTGGTTGCTTGTCGCTAAATTGCAGGATGTGACCCTCGATCCCTCGACTGTTATTCAGCCCATTCGGAACCTGGCGGAGCTGATTCGAGAGCGGATCGGCTATAACTTGCTGGATGGGGATAATATCGCCAAGCTGGTGGGACTGCTGCCTCGGGCCGGGCAGTGGGTATTGCAGAGCATCGGCAGCTTTGCAGTCAATGTGGTGGTGCTGCTGTTCGTTCTCTATTTTATGTTGATCGGCGGTCGGGAGATGGAGAGCTATCTGCGCAAGTTCATCCCTTTTAATCGGACGGTTACTCAGGAGTTTACGCGGGAAGTGGTGATGATCGTCCGTTCGAATGCAATCGGCATTCCCTTGCTCGCGGTCATACAGGGGGCGGTCGCTCTGGTCGGCTATTGGTTGTGCGGTGTGCCGTGGGCGCTGTTTTGGGGCGTAGTAACTTGTGTCGCTACGATCGTTCCGCTGCTCGGAACGGCGCTCGTATGGCTGCCTTTGGCGGCTTACCTGGGGCTGATCGGGCATTGGGGCGCAGCCGTCGGGCTTTTGGCGTATGGGGTGGTGGTCATTACGCAGGTCGATAACCTGGCCCGCTTCGTCCTGCAGAAGCGGATGGCCGACACGCATCCTCTGGTGACGATTTTCGGTGTGATTATCGGCTTGTCGCTTTTCGGTTTCATGGGGGTAATCTTCGGTCCGGTGCTTCTCTCCATCTTTATTTTCTGCGCGGATCTTTTCAAACGGCGTTATCTCGATGAAGCCCCGATGAACGAAGTATTTACTCCGCCTGCGGAACGTTCGTCGGAATCAGGCAGGGAATGAAGTTCCGGCAGTTCTATTTCTGTATGTGCCGAAATCGTAGGGTATCGCTCCCGGCAGGCTGTTTCGCGGGTCGCAGTCGTTTGCGAATCCGAATTTGCCGATCGGAACTACGGATGGGTGAAAATGCCTGCGTATTGTTTGCCCGTTACGGCGAAGGCTGGACCGAGGTTGTCGGCCCGATCTTTTTCGGGGAATGACAGGATACTCGGTTTGCTGCGATTCATGTCAAAGGACGGGGATGAAATAATCGTGTGACGGAACTTCTGTTTTTCGGATTATTGTTGCTGCGGGAGCGGTCGTTGGCTGCGGCCGGCCGATTTGGAGCGGGGGAGTTGCAAACGGAGGTTGTCCGTATGAGGATTTGGCCGGGTATGCGTGTTTTTACTTGAAACCGAGGTGTGATTTATATGTCCGTATCGTGGAATCCCTGGCACGGGTGTCAACGTGTGAGCGAAGGTTGCCGGGAGTGTTATGTTTATCGCCAGGATGCTGCCTGGCAAAAGGACGGCGGGCACGTTGCAAAAACGACGGCCTTCAGCCTCCCCGTGCGCCGAAGTCGGGACGGCCGGTGGAAAATTCCGGCCGGGGAGATGGTGTTTACCTGTTTTACATCGGACTTTCTGCTTGCCGAGGCCGATGTCTGGCGCCGTGAGGCATGGGAGATGATCCGTTTGCGGCGGGACCTGCATTTTATGTTTTTTACCAAGCGTATTGACCGGTTGTCCGAGTGTCTGCCCGGGGACTGGGGTGCAGGGTACGAGCATGTGACGATCGGTTGCACGGTGGAGAATCAGCGGATGGCCGATTATCGGCTGCCGATTTTCCAGAAGTTGCCGATTCGTCACAAGATCATCGTTTGCGCCCCGCTGATAGGTCCCATAGATTTGGCCCCGTATCTCGGACCGGAAATCGAACAGGTATCTGTCGGCGGCGAGTCGGGTCCCGAAGCGCGTGTTTGCGATTATGCCTGGGTGCTCTCCCTGCGGGATCAGTGTGCGGAACACGATGTTTCCTTTTGCTTTCATCAGACCGGGGCGCGTCTGCTCAAGGATGGACGTCTGTACCGGATTCGGCGGCAGTTTCAGCATACGCAGGCTCGGAAAGCCGGGATCGATTTTAAGGCAGGAGGGTGATGTTATGTGCACTTGCATAAAAAATCCGACACTGTCAGCAGTGCCGGATTAAATTTAGGAAATGGTATTTTCCCTGTGGGAGGTTAAAAATCCATTTCGATCACGCGATGCTGTTTGTCGAACTTGATCTCCATTCTGTTGTCGAGTTTTACCTCGGTGCTGCGTGTATCTCTTTCGATCTGTACGATCTTGTTGTCGGGATAGCTGTCGGCGACGTACTTGGCGATCGGTGCAGGGATGATTCCGGTCGGAACGGCGCTGTACTTGCAATCGATGTCGGTCCACTCGCCCTTGCGGTCGAACTCGATCTTGTCGCCGTTTTTGAACGCGATTTCATAGCTTTTCCGAAAATCGGATTCTTCTTTGGCAAAAGCCACTTTTCGATCCCCGAAATATTTCTTGATGAACTGCTGTGCTGTCTGGGGCAGTTGCGAAACTTGGATCGGTTTATCGTTGCCGGCCGAGGCTGTCGTGGCCAGTACCAACATACTGACGAACAATACTACGATTTTTTTCATATTTTTTACAATTAAAGTTGTATTGTTTATCCTTGCAAAATTGAGGCCTAATTATAAATTTCGTTTTCGATGCAGACCGGCGGTTTCATAAAAAAGAGGATCGCTGAATTTTCAGCAATCCTCTTTTCTTGGGGATGAATGCGATTACTCCTTGCCGGCCAGGGGCGCTGCCTGCGTATAAGTGCGAGTCGCCAGCTCCTTGTCGAGCATGAATACACCCATCTTATCTCCTGAAACGAGCTTGAGCGAGTCGATGATTGTCGTGGCGCTCTCTTCTTCCTCGACCTGTTCGTCGATGAACCATTTGAGCATACTTGCCGTTGCATGGTCTTTCTCTGTAACAGCCATGTCGTACAGGTTGTTGATCATTGCCGTAACCTTCTTTTCATGAGCCAGCGTATCTTCGAAAGCCTCGAGCTGGCTTCCCCACGATGTTCTCACTTCGGCGATCGGAGCCAGCAGAACCTGTCCGCCGCGTGCGAGCAGATAGTTCATCAGAATGCGGGCGTGATCCTGTTCCTCCCGGAATTGGATAAAGAACCAGTTGCCGAAACCTTTGAGGCCTTTCGATTCCGCCTCGACCGACATAGACAGATAGAGATATGCCGACCACATTTCGGCATTGATTTGCGCATTGAGTGCGTCTTGTAATTTCTTGCTGATCATAACTATTTTTGTTAAATTGTTAAATTTCCTGTTTTTCCGTTATTTTCCGCGAACTCTTCCGCAGCTGTCGTTCGTTGAAAATGCCGAGCGAAACATTTCTCTTTTTCGGTCGGAGAGTTCCGGAACTCCGGTTTTGTCGTTGCTTCGTCAATCGCTTTACCCTGCAAAAATAGTGCAAGTCTAAAACGAGGCGGAACCGGCCATCGCCCGGAGGCTTTTACTTTATGCAAATATAAGCAAATAACGTCTATTTCGTGCAGATTTTTTATACGATTATTTGATATCGACATAGGGGAAAACAATAAACGATGCCCGACTTTAGTCGGGCATCGTTTGAAGGTATTTCGTTTGAAAAATTAGCAGTTTTCGCCGTCGTAAGCCCATTTTACATAGATGGAACCCCAGGTATATCCGCCGCCGAACGACGCCAGAATCAGGTTGTCCCCTTTGCAGAGAGCCGCTTCGTATTCATACAGGCAGAGCGGAATCGTCGCTGCGGTCGTGTTACCGTTGCGGTCGATATTGATCATACATTTCTCGCGTCCCAATCCCATACGTTTGGCCGTTGCGTCGATGATGCGCAGGTTGGCCTGATGGGGTACCAGATAGCGGATGTCCTGGGCGGTCAGATGGTGGCGTTGCATCATCTCCTCCGATACGTCGGCCATGTTCGATACGGCTGCCTTGAAAACGGCCGGCCCGTCCTGGGTGATCGTGTGCCAGTTGTTGCGCACGGTTTCTTCGGAAGCGGGATAGCGCGAGCCGCCTGCTTTCATATAGAGGTGTTGTTCGCCCGAACCGTCCGAATGGAGGATCGCATCGATGACGCCGTAACCCTCTTTGTTGGGTTCCAGCAATACGGCCGCTGCGCCGTCGCCGAAAATCGGACAAGTGTTGCGGTCCTTGTAATCGACGATCGAGGACATCTTGTCGGCGCCGACGACGATTACTTTTTTGGCATAGCCCGTTTCGATGAACTGGGACCCTGTCGTCAGGGCGAACAGGAAGCCGCTGCATGCAGCGGAAATGTCGTAGGCGAAAGCGTTTTTACAACCGGCCTGGTCGGCGATCAGATTGCCCGTCGAGGGGAAAAACATATCCGGGGTAACCGTGGCGCAGATCACGATGTCGATCTCCAGCGGATTAACCCCGGTTTTTTCCAGCAGGTCTTTGATGGCGCGTGCGCCCATATAAGATGTACCCAACCCCTCTCCCTTGAGGATATGGCGGGTTTTGATGCCGATACGTGTCATGATCCACTCGTCGGAAGTGTCCACCATTCGGCTTAATTCGTCGTTGGTAAGCAGATAATCAGGCAGGTAGGCCCCTACACCTGTAATTGCCGCTGTAATTTTCTTCATTCGGGGAGCGGTTTAGTTTTTGAAAGCATTCTGCAACTTCGCGGTCACGCCGGTTTGGGCGCAACGTTCGGTCGTAAGAATCATATTTTTGATTGCCAGCGCCGAAGAACATCCGTGTCCGATGACTACCGGGGCATTGACACCGAGTACCGGCGTGCCGCCCACGTATTCGTAGTTCATATCCCTCCAGAACGGAGTTTCGGGGATTTTAAGCGCTTTGTTAATCCGGAAAAGCCCCTCTACGGTTTTCAGCAGCGTATTGCCGACAAAACCGTCGCAGACGATCACGTCGGCCACCTGCCCCGAGAAGAGGTGAGAACCTTCGACGTTGCCGACGAAGTTGAACTCTTCGGATTCTTTCATCAGTTCATAGGCCGCCTTGCTTTGGGCGTTGCCTTTGGTTTCCTCCTCTCCGATATTCAGTACCGCGACCCGGGGATTCCGGATCCCGAGCATAGCCTGGGCGTAAATCGAACCGATAATGCCGTATTGAGCCAATACTTCGGGCTTGCAATCGACGTTCAGACCTACGTCGAGCAGCAGGACTTTCCCGCCCGTGACGGTCGGAGCGACCGTGGAGATCGTGGGACGTATCACGCCTTCGATCGGCTTGACGGCCTGCATCGAACCCACCATCATCGCTCCGGTGCTGCCGGCGCTGGCGAAGCCGTTGATGAGTCCTTTGGCCAGATAACCGAACCCGACGACGATGCTTGAATTGGTCTTTTGCTGGAAGGCTTTGGCCGGATGGTCGCCCATTTCGATCACCTCGGTCGTATGTACGATATCGAACCGGTCCGCCGCACAGTTTTCCGCTTTCAGGACTGCCCGAATCCGATCCTCGTCGCCGAAGAGTACGATCCGGCATTCGTCGCCGATTGCATCGACGGCCATTACGGCGCCTTTGACTGCTGCCTCCGGGGCGAAATCGCCTCCCATGGCATCTACACCAATCTTTAACATAATCTGAGATTTGGTTAGTAAAATAGATTACGCTCTTTCGGCTGAAAATCCGAAAGGGACCCGGCGGCGGAGATTATTCCGCCGCTTTCTTCTCGATAGCCAGCTTGCCGCGATAGAAGCCGCATTCGGGGCATACCCGGTGGTAGAGTACCGATGCGCCGCAGTTCGAGCAGGTTACGACCGTGGGAACGACTGCTTTGTAGTGAGTTCTACGCTTGTCGCGGCGGGTTGACGAGATTTTGTGTTTAGGATGTGCCATTTTGTATTATCAATTATTAGTTTAATGTTTCTTGTCTTTTTCTTCCTGCTCCATCTGTTGTTTGATGGCGGACAGTTGTTCGGTCCATTGTCCGGAGCCCGAGGCCTCTCTTTCCCGCTGTTGCGTTTCGTTCTCGATCGTTTCGAACTCCTGCTCGGAAACGATGCGGAAGCGTCCCAACATATCCGGATCGCACTCCCCGTCGGGGTGCACCCGCTGATAGGGCAGAGAAAGGACGATGCTTTCGTAAATATATTGCGTCAGATCCACGAAATCTTCCGAGGGTGAGAGCCACAAGGTATCTCCGTCGTATTCGCGGACTTCGTCGGAGAATTTCACCAGCAATTCTCCTTCGTAATCGATCGGAACGGAACAATCGCCCAGACAGCGATCGCACTCCACCACTACGCTGCCCCGGATCGAAATCTCGAGGCGAAGCTGACGTGCCGCCCGTAAAAGATTCACCTTCACGTCGCAGTGCCCGCCTTTGATTTCGGTGTTTTCGAAAAGCCGGAACAAGTCGTCGCCCGCTTCGAAGTCGAACGTATGTTCTCCCTCCGAGAGGCCTTTCCAGGCGATGGAATATTTTCGTGCGGCGTTCATTTCGATACTTCCAGTCTGCAAAGTTATGAAAAAAACGGAAAAGTACCAAAGGTTTCGCCGGTTTTAGCGACTCTCCCCGCAGGGATGTGTGCCGGAATGATTCCGAGTGCCGTCTGCCGGCGGTGTATCCAGGAGAGATTGTTGCCCGGATGTGTGGAACATAGCGATAAAAAAGTTATATTTGTCCTGTGATGAAATCCGTTGAAAAATTTACGGTCGAAATCCGGAGTGGCTTCGACCAGTGGTGGCGTTACAATGCCGCGCTGATGTGCGGGGCGTTCGATGCCTCGGGTAACCGGATCGGCTTTGCCTCGGCCGAGAGCCGGGTGGCTGAGATGGGGAGCAATCTGGAGGCACCGCCGGAGGGGTTGGACCTGCATCGCAGTCTTACGCTCGAAACCGTTCCGTGCGAGCGTATCGTGCTCTATATTTATGTGATCCCTCATACGCTGCCCCGCGACAACGAAATCGGGGGACATCCTCCGTTCCCGTTGCAGGTACGGATTCGCTATGGCGACCGGACTGTGCTCGATAAGGAGTATTCCATCAACCAGTGGGGAGGGGCGTCGATCGAGCTCAAGGTGTCGCAGCCGTGATGCGGGCCTGCGGCCGTAGGCCGATGCGTCTATGGCCCCAATTTTCCGATCTCCGTTCTGAACCTGTTGCGATCGTAATAAAAGAGGTTCTCCAAAATTTTGGAGAACCTCTTTTTATCCGTGTAACGAGGGATTATTTGTTGTTGTATGCGGCCATCTTACCGATCAGCATAATGATCTTGTTCGAATAGCCCCATTCGTTGTCGTACCACGAAACGAGTTTCATAAAGCGATCGTTCAGGGCGATACCGGCCTTGGCATCGAAGATCGACGTACGGGGGTCGCTCGTGAAATCGGTCGAAACCACGTCGTCCTCGGTGTAACCCAGGATACCCTTGAGTTCGTTCTCCGAAGCGTGTTTAACGGCGGCTTTCACCTCGTCGTAAGTCGCTGCCTTTTCCAAACGCACGGTCAGATCGACTACCGAAACGTCGAGCGTCGGAACGCGGAACGACATACCGGTCAGTTTGCCTGCCAGCGCGGGGATTACCTTGCCTACGGCCTTGGCTGCACCCGTCGAAGAGGGGATGATGTTGCCGATCGACGCACGGCCGCCGCGCCAGTCCTTCATCGAAGGACCATCCACGGTCTTCTGCGTGGCAGTAGTCGCGTGTACGGTCGTCATCAGACCTTCGATGATGCCGAACTTATCGTTGATGACCTTGGCCAGCGGAGCCAGGCAGTTGGTCGTGCACGATGCGTTCGATACGATATCCTGGCCTGCGTAGGTATCGGCGTTCACGCCGCATACGAACATCGGGGTATCGTCTTTCGAGGGGGCCGACATAACGACGTATTTGGCGCCGGCCTTCAGGTGGGCCTCCGACTTTTCGCGGGTCAGGAACAGACCGGTCGATTCAACGATGTATTCTGCGCCTACTTCGTTCCACTTGAGGTTCGCGGGATCTTTCTCTGCGGTTACGCGGATCTCGTGTCCGTTAACCACCAGCTTGTCGCCCTTTACCTCGACCGTACCGTCGAAACGACCGTGTACCGAGTCGTATTTGAGCATGTAGGCCATATAATCGACCGGAATGAGGTCGTTGATGCCTACTACTTCGATAGTGTCTGCGTGGGTGCAGGCAGCCCGGAATACCAACCGGCCGATGCGACCGAAACCGTTGATACCAACTTTGATCTTTGACATGACGTATTTTATTTTAGGTAAATATTCGTTGTCGATTTCCCTTTCGGAAGAACAAAATTATACACTTTATCCTTTATAAACAAATATACTCGCAAATATTTCGCCAGAATACGGCGGAAGGCCGGAAAACTTTCCGGCCTTCCGATCATCAGGCGTATCAGTTCGTTATTCTCCGTCGGGAGTCATCTGTTTGGCTCGTTTGGCCATGGCCGAAGCGAAGACGAAATCGTTCAGCTCTCTGTTGCGGGCGTGCAGAATTTCCTCTTTGGTTCCTTCCCACCACTTGCGTCCTTCGTGGATATAGACGATCTTCTCGCCGATCTCCATGACCGAATTCATATCGTGGGTGTTGATGATCGTGGTGATGCCGTATTCCTGGGTGATCTCGTGGATCAGGTTGTCGATCACGATCGAAGTCTGGGGGTCGAGGCCCGAGTTGGGTTCGTCGCAGAAGAGGTATTTGGGATTCAGTACGATGGCCCGGGCGATGGCCGCACGCTTGATCATACCGCCCGACAGTTCTGCGGGGTAGAGGTGATTGGCTCCGTTGAGCCGCACGCGCTGGAGGCAGAAATCGACCCGTTCCATCTTCTCCTTTTCGCTTTGCTCGGTGAAGAGGTCGAGCGGAAGCTTGACGTTCTCCTCGACGGTCGAGGAGTCGAGCAGCGCACCGCCCTGGAAGAGCATGCCGATATCGCGGCGGATCGCCTTTCGCTCCTTGAATCCGAGGGCCGTGAAGTCGATGTCGTCGTACCAGATACTGCCGGAATCGACTTCGTGCAGGCCCACCAGACATTTGAGCAGCACCGTCTTGCCCGAGCCGCTCTTGCCGATCACCAGGTTGGTCGTGCCGGTGTCGAACTCGACGCTGACGTCGTCGAGAACGACGCGTCCGTCGAAGGATTTCGAGATATGGTCTGCCTTGATCATATAAGCAGGATTTGGGTGAGAATCAGGTTGAAGATCATGATGACGATCGAGCTGGCCACGACCGCCTTGGTCGAGGCGGCCCCCACTTCGAGCGAGTTGCCTTTGGCGTAGTAGCCGTAGAAGGCTGAAATCGAGGTGATGATGAAGGCGAAAACGGCCATTTTGATAAGTGTGTAGGTGATCGAGTAGGGTCGGAAGTCGTACAGCAGGCCCTGCACGTAGTCGTCGGGAATCATGATGCCCGTCAGCGCTGAAATCAGGTAGCCGCCCGCAATACCGATCAGGATACTCAGGATCGCCAGGAAGGGGAAGAAAAGCACGGTTGCGACGATCTTCGGCAGGATCAGGTACGACGCCGAATTGACACCCATGATTTCCAGGGCGTCGATCTGTTCGGTAATGCGCATCGTGCCGATTTCGGAGGCGATGCTCGACCCTACCTTGCCGGCCAGGATCAGGGCTACGACCGTCGAGGAGAACTCGAGGATCATCGTCTCCCGCGTGGCGTAGCCGATAATGTATTTGGGGATGAACGGCGATTCGAGGTTGATCGACATCTGGAGCGTGATGACCGCACCGATGAAAACGGAGATGATCGCCGTCAGGCCGATCGAGTTCAGTCCCAGCGACTCCATTTCATAGATGATGCGACGGCGGTAGATCGCCCGCTTCTCCGGCCGGGAGAAGACCTTGCCCATCAGGATAAAGTAACGGCCGATCAGTTCGAAGATTTTCAGCATAACGTTTTTTACTGCTTGTCCGGGTTGTTTTTGTCGGTTTCTGTTGCGGGGACTTCTTCGAATTCGATGTAGTCGCCCACGTCCTTGCGGACGCGTTTTTCACCGGCACCTTTCGTTTTGCGGATATGGATTTCGCCGCGCAGGGGTACATGGATTTGATTACCGCGTGGGAAGACGAAACCGGCAACATGGTGGAGGATTATTCCGGCCTGGAGGACGATCTGTTCAT
>ERZ779725.1137-NODE-1137-length-15506-cov-2.335318_pt1 | contig 15506 bp, 14 predicted proteins | sample MGYA00511890_ERZ779725 | MGnify/ENA primary metagenome ERZ779725 (study PRJEB29588, sample SAMEA2148549) | human gut metagenome | biome: human gut; feature: human-associated habitat; material: faeces | place: Denmark | collected 2008/2010 ...
GACGATCATCAGGGCCACGTAGTCGGGGCTTGCCGCGAAGACGGTCCAGACCCAGATGAGGCGCACGGAGCACATTTTTATTTTTCCTCCGAGCTGAAAAAACTGCGTGCCGAAAATGCGGATATAAATATTTTAAGCTTTCATAAAACTTTGCCGTCTTTGACGCAGACGGCTGTCATGCTTGCAAAAAAGAATGTGGATTTTGACCTTTTGGAACGCTGTAAAAATGCCGTTACTTCAACCAGTCCGTCATATCCGCTTATGGCGTCATTGGATTATGCGGTAGCAAACGGCTCGAATGTCATGGAAAACGCACAGACGGAAATGATATGCGGTTTAAAAGAAAAAATACAAAATAAAACCGATTTTCTTGTATACGCTTCCGATGACCCGTATAAGCTTCTTTTGAATTTCAAAAAAAGTAAAATAAGCGCGGCGGAAACGGAAAAATTTCTGCGCGAGAGATATAATATATTTATAGAAGGGATTTTCGGGGATAATCTTCTTTTTATGCTTTCGCCATATAATACAGAGGCGGAAACAGAGCTTCTTTTTGAAGCGTTATCAAAGCTTAATAATGTAAAATCAGAAAAAACAGCGAAAGAAAAAATCCCCGTATTACAGTTTGAAACGGTTATTTCACCGAGGGAAGCGTTTTTTGCAAAATCCGAGCGTGTAAGTGTAAACAGCGCTGTCGGAAAAATCGCCGCAGAAAACATCACGCTCTTTCCGCCGTGTGTTCCGATTGTTTCACTGGGCGAGAAAATCACAAAAGAGGCGGCATATTATATTTCAAAAGAGAGAGAAAGTATTCTAATTGTAAAATAAGTTTAAACTTGGTTTGTACGGAAAGGAAAGATTATAAAAGTGAAAATTTCGACAAAGGGCAGATATGCCTTAAGAATGCTTACAGAGCTTGCAAAAAACTACGGCGGCGACTGTATGTCTTTAAGCGAAATAGCAAAACGGCAGGATATTTCAAAAAAATATTTGGAGCAGATTGTGGCTCTTCTCAATAAATCGGATTTTCTCGTTACGGAACGAGGAAACCACGGCGGTTATAAGCTTGCAAAACGCCCGTCCGAATATACGGTTGGCGATATACTCCGCTTGACCGAGGGAAGCTTGGCGCCCGTATCATGCCTTGAGCATGACCCGATTGTCTGCGAGAGAAGCGGAGACTGCGAAACGCTTCCCGTTTGGCAGGGGCTTTACCGAGTTGTAACGGATTATTTGGACAGCATAACCCTGCAAGATATTTTAGACCACGAAACCGAAAGCTACTCGAATAACTATATAATATAAAAAACGCTGACCTGTTTGAAAGGTCAGCGCTGTTTTTTTGTACGCATTTATCTGTTGTTTATAATCATGATGATTTTTGCCGCAAGGTAGGCGATAAGCACAGCGGCAAGAAAGCTGCCCATACAAATCCAAACAACCCACATATAGCTTTTCTTTTCGTTTGTCGGCTTTATGCGTTCGGCTTCGTATATCTCTATTTCATCTTTTCCCGTTATATATTCTTTTACGGCGTCTATCACCGTTGTAAGCGTTTCAACCTTTTCGGCAGACGAAAAATATTCGTTATACGTATTGAAAAATTCGCTTTCGCCTGCAACGGTATACAGCTTACTGTCTGATTTTATTACCGTTCCGTTGTCGGAAACAAGCCTTATTACGCGTTTTCCGATTGGGTAATCGGGGTTATATTCAAACGAAAAGCCCGAAATCTGCAAGAAATTATCCGATACGGATTTCTCGTAGTCAATTTCGCCCGTTTCGTTTTTCACTATCTTATTAACGCACATTTCCATGGCTTTTAAAAAGTTTGCGCCCGTTATTTTGCGAACCTCTACAGTATCGTTTCTGTCAAAAAGCGAATACAGTTCATTACCTGTTATTTCCACAGAAAGACCGCCTTTTATATCAGAGCCTTTTATAACGGCGAAATCCGCTTTTGCACAATCTCTCAAAGCCTCCGCAAGAAAATTTCCGAGCGGAGTGGATTTTGTTTTCAAATCCTGTTCATTATACGAAAGGGGCATATTAAGCCGTCCGACAGCCTCGCTGTTAAACGAATCTATTTCCTCCTGCGCCTTTTTCATTTTCTTTTCCAAATCGTTTGTTTCGGGGTATGTGTCATTTATATTTTTGAGGTTATAGTTTGACGTCTGAAAGGACATAAGCTGTCCGCCGTTTACCTTAACGGACGTAACACCCACAGCGTTTCCCGCAAGTCCTGTATTAACCGCAAGCGTCCTGCCTATAGGCGTACCCCCTGCGCTGAAATTGCCGGTACCGCCCTCGATTATTATTGTAATATTCGGGTTTTGTTCCGCAATTTCTTTTGCAAGAGACGGATTTTTTGTATTTATAACCGCAACAATTATCTTTGAACCGCCCGACCGAAGCTTAGAAGCAAATTCCTTTGACGCCTCAAGCGGGTCCTTGAATTTGAAATCCGCAGTGTCAGCCGCGTCCGTTACCGCAAAAAATCCCGTTTTCACACCGTTTAGCGTTTTCACAAGCGTTTGGTCATAAATATACGTTTCTTTTTCGGCAGACGCGGATATTATATTCGATGAAATTATTTTAAATTCCGCAGGCGCAAGTATTTCGTCAAGCTGTGCTTTTGAATATCTTACATCATTTACACCGAGCGTTGCGAAGTCATAGCCCGCTTCGTTCATAGCGGAAACGATTTTGCCGTTAAGTCCCGAAGAATTAAGCGATGTATCGCATAAAAAGTTTCCCGAATCAATAAGAATTGCGTCGGGAATCCCCGTCTTTACGGAAAGAACATTGCCGTAGCCGACCGTTCCTTTCGCTTCGTCTTTAAAAATCGTTCCCGACATATCGCCCGTATGTATGAAATTAACGTCAACAGCCGCCGCAAATGCAGTCGGCACAGCCGTTATTATCATTAGAACGCACGCAAACGCCAAACAAAAAAATCTTTTCATATATTATTCCCTTTCAGTAATAAATCTATAACCTTACACATTTCCGCACGTGTGGTTTCGTAAAGCGGATGAAAACAAAAGTCCTCAAAACCGTCTATTATCCCTGCCGAATGAAGCTTTTCCACAGCCAACAGCGCATACGGAGCAAGCGATGAGGAATCAAGAAATTCCTCCTTCGGGTAAGATTCGAGAGTTCTGTGCGAATTTAAAAATGCTCTGTAAATAACGGTACACATTTCCTGCCGTGTAACATATTCTCCGCCGCCGAATTTATCGGTACAGATTGTATCAAAAATACTGTAATATTCGCATATTTTAGCATAATCGCTGTACCATAAATCATCATTTATATCGTTGTAAGAGCTTTTTGAGACGGTGTGTTTATCGCTCAAAAATGCCTTGCAAACCGTTTTTGCAAGCTCCGCTCTTGTTATTTTTCCGTTCGGACGGAAGATTTTCCCCAAATATCCGTCAACAATTCCGTTTTTTGCAAGACTTATGATATAAGGCTTCGCCCACGGCGCTTCGCTTATATCCAAAAATATTTCCTCCGCAGTATCGGGTTCTACGGGGTTATCGGGACTATCGGGCGGAGTGGGGTCATCGGGTTCGGGCGGTATATCTTCGCCGCCGTCATCGGGAATATCGGGTTTTACCGCATTATACATAACCGACATGAAAAATTCGTTAAAGCTTTCGGGGAGAGCCATGTCATTCTCCACAATGTAGTTCATTTCATCTTGAAAAGCAACGTCAAAAACACCGCACACATCGGCAAATTCTTCGTCCGCCAAAACCACATTAAAGAGAATAACAAGGAAGTATTCCTCCAAAACCTCTCTGTCCTCCGGCACCTTAAGCCGGTCCGCTTCGTTGTCCATAGCGGTCAGAAATTCGTTTATTCTCGTATTTGTAAGTCCGCCGTCTCGAAGGCGCGTTAAAATCTCCGAGTCCGTCGCTGTAAGATAATCATATGTAGACCTGTCTCTTGCGAAAACCTCGGCGCAAAAAAGCAGTATTATACTTAAAATAATTGCCGCCGCACGTTTGAATTTCATTGTGCCTCCTTATTTGGGGAGCGTGCCGTAAAAAACGGCACGCTTTATAAAATTACTTCAAAAATGCCTCGTAAGCTCTGAATGCTTCGTATATATCGGCTTTGTGAGCAACTTCGAAAGGGGAGTGCATACACAAAAGCGCAACGCCTGCGTCGATAACCTCTGCGCCGAGGTTTGCTATATACTGCGCAACGGTTCCGCCGCCGCCCTCGTCAACCTTTCCAAGCTCCGCAAACTGATACGAAACATTGTTTTTGTCCAAAAGTCCTCTGATTTCCGCCGTAAATTCTGCGCTTGCTTCGGAGGAACCGCCTTTTCCGCGTGAACCCGTATAGCGGAGAAGGGCAATTCCTTCGCCTGCTTTAGGAGAATTTTGTAAATCGTAAACTTCGGGATAAATCGGGTCATACGTTGCCGCAACATCAGACGACAAACAACGTGTGTTTTTGAACACCGTATTCATCTTAACAATTCCGAAAAGCTCTTCTATGAAATAATGCAGAAATTTAGACTGCATACCGCTGTTGCCCATGCTTCCGACTTCTTCTCTGTCTGCTAAAAGCACAACTGCGGTTTTCTTCGGTTTTTCGGTATTCATAATTCCTTTAAATGCCGTATAAGCGCAAACTCTGTCGTCATGACCGTAGCCGCCGACCATGCTTCTGTCAAAGCCTACGTCAGACGCTTTTCCTGCCGGTACAAGCTGAATTTCCGCCGAACGGAAGTCCTCCTCGCAAATGCCGTAAGCGTCTTTTAAAAGCTCCAAAAGATTATCCTTAACGGGGTCTTTTTCCGCGTCGCTTTCATCGCTTCCCGCAAGAACCATAAGCTTTTCGCCCGTGATTCCCTCCGTCATTTTTTTAAGAACCTGCTTTGTTGCAAGATGCGGAAGCAAATCCGTTACCGTAAATACGGGGTCTCCCTCATTATCACCGATATTAACCTCGACTTTTTCGCCGTTTGTTTTCACAATAACGCCGTAAGCTGCCAGCGGAATCGTAACCCACTGATATTTTTTGATACCGCCGTAATAGTGCGTTCTGAAATATGCAAGGTTGCCCTCCTGCGTAACGGGAGACGGCTTTAAATCAAGTCTCGGCGAATCGATATGCGCCGCAACAAGATTCATTCCGTTTTCTATATCCTCTTCGCCCAAAACCGCAAAAACAGCCGAACGTCCTCTGTTTATATAATAAACCTTATCGCCCGCCTTGGGATTTTTTACGTCGCTAAGAGGTTTAAATCCGTTTTTTTCGGCTTCTTTTCTGAAATATTCGGCGCATTTTCTTTCCGTTTTCGCTTCCGTCAAAAAGCTTTTGTAGCCGTCACAGAACGAAAATGCGGATTTTTTGTAGTCCTCGCCGTTTTTCTTAAATAAATTTTCACTCATAATCTATATTCATTCCTTTCAATATTTCGTCAGCCTTGTCAAACATTTCCTGTAATGTTGAATCGTTTTCTATAATGTATTCCGCCGTTTCGGGGATATTTTGCGATTCGATACGTTTTTTTGCGGAATTTTCGTCCAAATCATCTCTTTTTTCGATACGGCTTATGCAGCTGCCGCTCTTTACGAGTATCATAATATTACACATATCCTTTATTTTTGTGGTATGAAGAAGCGCGCCGTCTACGGCAATGTTTTTTCCGAGCGTTTGCGCCCGTTTTATTTCTTCTTCCACAGCTTTTGTGATTATGGGGTGCGTAAGTGCGGACAGCAAATCCGCTTTATGCTCCGAAAAAACATATGCTCCGAGCTTTTTGCGGTCTATTTCTCCGTGGGCGTCCAAAAAATCTTTTCCGAACGCATTGATTACCGCGCTGTAACCCTCGTTTCCCCGTTTTAGAATATTATGCCCCAAAACATCGGTATCTATAATATAAAAGCCCTTTTTATGAAGATATTTGCAAAGCGTGCTTTTGCCCGAACCGCTTTTTCCGTAAATTCCGACAATCATTACAAAAGCGCCGCCTTTATGGCAATAGCAACCTCGGTACGTTTTCTCTGAAGCTCACAGCCTATTTTGTAAGGCTCGTATAAGTTTCCCTCAAAGTGTGCCGAATTTGCCGCACAGCCGCCGCTGCAATAAAATTTTGAAAAGCATTTATCACAGCCGTTTATGTGGTATATATCTCTCTTTTTAAATTCTTCCTTAAGCTCGTCTTTCTGCGGTTTTTCATCGGTTAGGACATTGCCCATAAGGTAATTTTTTTCACCTGCAAACTGATGGCACGGATAAATATCGCCGGACGGAGTAACGGAAAGATATTCGCATCCCGCTCCGCAGCCCGATATTCTCTTGAGTGCGCACGGACCGTTGTTCAAATCTATCATAAAATGAAAGAAGTTGAACGTATCCTTGCCTGCTTTTTCACGCTTTATTATTTCTTCGCCCAAGCGTTCGTATTCGCTGAAAATTTCAGGCAAATCTTCTTTGCCGAGCGCAAGCGGACTGTTTTCGGGGAGAGCAACGGGTTCAACCGAAATTTGCTTAAATCCCAAATCCGCAAGATGAATAACGTCGTTTGCAAAATCGAGGTTGTCTTTTGTGAACGTCCCTCTTACATAATAATTCATCTGATTTCTGCTGTCGGCAATGTTTTTGAATTTATCTATAATTATATCGTAAGTACCTTTGCCGTCAAGAGTTTTACGGTTTTTATCGTTTATCTCTTTTCGTCCGTCGCAGGAAAGCACAATATTCGACATATGCTTGTTTATATATTCCATATGCGTGTCATTGATAAGATTTCCGTTTGTCGTTATTGTAAAACGGAAGTTCTTACCGTGCTTTTTGCCCTCGGCTTCGGCATAATCTACGGTTTTTTTCACAACGTCAAAGTTGAGCATAGGCTCGCCGCCGAAAAAGTCGATTTCTATATTGCTTCTGTTCTGTGAATTTTTTATAACAAAATCAATCGCCTTTTTTGCGACTTCTTCGCTCATAAGCGAGCGTTCCCCGTGGAACGCACCTGTTCCCGCAAAGCAGTAACGGCATCTTAAGTCGCAGTCATGCGCCATATGCAGACAAAGAGCCTTAACGGGCGGATTTTTCGTCTTAACCTCATATACGGCTCTGTAAATATCCTCGGAATAGAGCGTTTTGTTTTCAATAAGCTCATCTATTTCCGAAAGCGCCTCATCTATCTCTTCTTTGGTATATTTTTCTAAAGCGGTTTTATTTATATTTTCCTTATCAAATTTGTTTTCGTCCAAAATATCATAGACACAATCGGAAACGACATGAACCGAACCCGAATATATATCCAAAACAATATTTTGACCGTAAAGCTTATATTTATGCAGCATAATTCTTCCCTTTTTTTCGTTTATATGTACATCAATCAGGAAACCTCAAAGAAATTTCCTGATTGTGCATGAATATTAAAATTTTTTCGATATTACTTCTGCTCGCATTTCTGGTTTGCAACCGTGCAGGAAGTTTTGCAAGCCGACTGGCAGGAGGTCTGACATTCGCCGCAGCCTTTTTTTGCCAAGTCTTTCGCTAAATTTTTTGAAGTTAATGTTTTAATCTGTTTCATGATGTTTTTTCCTTTCATTTATAAGTTAAATTTTTATCAGTTTAGATTGACGCCGATTATTCCGCCCGCTACGGATATTACAAGCATTATGAAATATGTAAGGACGGCTTGGTTTATGGGTCTGCCTCCGTAAAACGAAGAAAAAACCATAAACAGCGTAACCAAAGCGCCTCCCGCAAAAAGACCTCTTAGGTAGCCTTTTGTGCTTTTGCCCGAAGATGACCATATACCTGTAAGAAAAGCCGTCAAAAACAAAAGTCCGCTTACGAAAATCGGTATATAGTCTTCATTTACGGCAAAAAGATAGAATGCGGCGGAAAACAAAAGCACACATACCCCAAAGAACAAAATCCCTTTAAGGACTGCTTTCGTTACTCCTGCCGTACCGCTCTTATTAAAACCGCTCATAGCTTATGCTCCTTTTTAATATACTTTTTGTATAAGTATATTAAACGGGGCGTTTATTTATGCTTCCTGTTTTGTAAGAACGTCTTTAATTGCCCATTTTTTGAATGTAAGCTTAAGTCTGTCGGCTCCCGTTTCGATAACAACGTCCTCGTCCTTAACGGAGATAACCTTGCCCTCGATACCCGAGCTTGTTATAATTTTGTCGCCTGTCTGTAAAGCGGCGAGCATTTCGCGAAATTTCTTTTCTTTCTTCTGCTGGGGACGCCAAAGAAGAAAATAGAATATCGCAATCATCAGTATAAGCGGAAAGAACGAGGAGATAAGCGCTCCCGCACCGCCTGCCTGAGCCTGAGCGGCTTCACCCTCCGCAAAAGCAATAGTGGCAAATAAATTCTGCATTTTTTACACCTGCACACCGTGCATTCCTTTCTTTTATAGTTATTATATTTAATTTTACCAAAAAAACCGTGAAAAGTCAATAGCAAAAGCAAATTTTTTTGTACATACGAAAAAAATTTACGGTTTTTATTGACTTTTGGACAAAAATATGGTATATTTTATCTTATGAATGAGTAAGACAGACAGTCGCGGGGAAAGCTTTTTATAAGGCTTTCCGTGAGGAAAGTCCGAGCTTCACAGAGCAGGGTGCCGGCTAACGGCCGGGGGAGGCGACTCTAAGGAAAGTGCAACAGAAAAGTACCGCCCTGATTTTAGGGTAAGGTTGAAAAGGCGAGGTAAGAGCTCACCGCAGATACGGAGACGTATCGGGCGTGTAAACCCCACCCGAAGCAACGCAAGACCGCACCATAGCTTGCTCGGCTGTGCAAATTTGCGGCTAAAGCCTGTCGGCAACGGCAGGCGTAGACAGATGGCTGTCTGATACAGAACTCGGCTTACAGTCTTGCTCATTCTCTTTTTTATATTATAAGAAACCGGGTGAATTATTTGAACGAAAAGGTTTATAAAACACTTGAATTTGATAAAATTTTGAATATTGCGTCTCGATATGCTGTCCTTGACAAAACAAAGACGGCTGTTTTAAAATGTGAACCCGAAACCGACCTTATAAAAGCAGAAAACGCTTTATCACATACGGATTCGGCTATGAAATCGACTGTTATGCACGGAAGCGCGCCCATATACAATTTCGGCGAGTTTGATTCTGTGGAGAAGCGTCTGGAGGTTAGCGGAACCTTAAGCCAAAACGAGCTTTTGAGAACTGCGCTCCTTTTTAAATCCGCACGTCTTATGAAGTCGTATATTTCGGACAGCCCCGAAAGTACGCTCTTTTCATATACGGAGGCGCTTTTTTCGGAAAAACAGCTAGAGGACGAGATTTCCTCGAAAATCATTTCCGATGAGGAAATCCATGACAGCGCAAGCCGTGAGCTTTTTGCCATTCGGCGAAAAAAAGAAAGTACGCACGGTAAAATCAGAGAAACTTTGCAAAAATATACAAGCTCTCAAACATATAAAAAATATCTTCAAAGCTCAAACGTAGCCTTGAGAAACGACCGTTTCGTGCTGCCCGTAAAGCAGGAATACAGAAACGAGATTCAGGGACTTATTCATGACAGCTCCGACAGCGGAGCAACTGTTTTTATCGAGCCTATGACGATTGTCAAGCTTAATAACAGCTTAAAAGAACTTGAGGGCGAAGAAAAGGCGGAAATTGAAAGAATACTTGCGGAGCTTTCGGGGAAAGCGGCAGGCTTAACGGACGAGATAAAATCAAACCGTACAATTTTGGAAACGCTCGACCTTATTTTTGCAAAAGCGAAATATTCGCTTTTTATAAAGGGTGAAATCCCGGCAATGAACGATAGAGGTATAATAAACTTAAAAAAGGCACGTCATCCGCTTTTGAATCCCGAAACGGCTGTGCCTGTTGATATATCGCTGGGGCGTGATTTTGATACGCTCGTCATAACGGGACCGAATACGGGCGGTAAAACTGTTTCGTTAAAAACGCTCGGACTTTTTTCTTTGATGGCAATGAGCGGCTTTGCAATACCTGCGTTTTTCGGAAGCGAAGTAAGCGTTTTTCATGAAATTTATGCGGATATAGGAGACGAACAGAGCATAGAGCAGTCGCTTTCAACGTTTTCGTCTCATATGAAAAATATTTCAAAAATTTTAAACGGCGATTTATACGAGAGCCTTGCGCTTTTTGATGAGCTTGGCGCAGGCACTGACCCGACAGAGGGCGCCGCCTTGGCAATTTCCATTATTGAATATTTGCGAAAAAGAGGCGTGCGCGTTGCCGCAACGACACACTATCCCGAACTTAAACTGTATGCTCTTTCGCATGACGGAGTTAGGAATGCGTCATTGGAATTCAGTGTGGAAACGCTCATGCCGACATACAGGCTTATTATGGGTATGCCCGGGCGCAGTAATGCGTTTGCAATATCCGAAAAACTCGGAATCCCCGAAGAAATTATAAAAAACGCACAGGGGGCAATATCCGAGGACGCGTTGAAATTTGAAGAGGTTTTGTCGGCAATTGACGAAAACCGAGTTATTGCGGAAAAAGAAAAAGAGGAAGCAAGCGCTCTAAGAGAGCAGGTGGCACAGCTTCAAAAAGAACTTAAGGAAAAGAAAGACGACGCATACAAAAAGAACAGAGAAATCATAGAAAAAGCAAGGCAAGAGGCCGTTTTCATAACGGAAGAAGCGCAGAAAAGAGCGGAAGAAATAATAGATACGCTCAACAAAACGGCGAAAGACCAACGACAGCGCGCAAAGGCTGTCGGCGACGCAAGACGTATGCTCGGCGAGGAAAAGAAAAAGCAGTCCGAAAAACTCGTGTCGGAAACGAAAAAGAAGCATAAAACATTAAGCCCGTCCGATATAAAGGTGGGACTTACGGTTATGTTTGAGGATATAGACGCTCCCGTTTCGATTGAATCGCTTCCCGACAAAAACGGCAATCTTACCGTTTTGGCAGGCATAATGAAAGTGAAAACAAACCTTTCAAAGCTTTATGCCGTAAAAGAAGAAAATAAAGAACCGAAGAAGAAAAAAATAACCGTATCAACGGGCGTTAATATAAAAAATAAGCAGATACGTCCCGAGATTGACCTTAGGGGTATGAATTTGGAGGAGGCTGAATACGTTACGGAAAAATTCATAGACGACGCCGTTTTGGGCGGAATACCGTCAATAACGATTATACACGGCAAGGGCACGGGTATACTTCGTGCGGGTATTCATCAGCTTTTAAAGAAAAACAAAGCGATAAAGTCGTTCCGTTTGGGTACGTTTGGCGAGGGTGAAGCAGGGGTAACGGTTGCGGAATTGAAATAAAAAAAGTCTTTAGAAAATTATCCATAGCGCCGTTTTTTGCTCGGGGCGGTACGGCACGGAAAGGAATAGGTATAAAAATGGAATATTTCAAAAATTATGTTTCAAATACATTGGCAGGCACAAGCGGTCAGTATATTTTCAAAGCGGAGGACGAAAATAAGGTGCAAAAGGGCAGAATTTTTTATAAGATTTTTTGCGGCGGAAAATATGATTATTCGTTTTTGTTTTCGAATATGACGGATTCTACCTTCAGAGAGGACGTAAGCTGTAATCAACCGTGCGGCGAGTGGGAGCTTATAAGCGCACACGTCGGAATATGCACTTCTTACGGCGATAACAGCGCGGAGGATACAAAAACACCGTATGCGCTTACGTTTTCGGGCGAAACTAAAAAGCTTGTTCAACCCTCCGAAATGTTCTGTTCAGACCCCGTTGTGCTTGACTTGAAGAACGGAGAATATATTTGTATCGAGATAGAATTTAAGGGCAGAGAATTTGTATATCACCCCGAAATACAGATTGATTCTTTTGTTTTTGATGAAAACAGATGGGTTAAATCGCCTATGGTACCGAATCCGTGCATGGTGGGCTGCAGCAGAAAGCCAAAAGCAAGAATAGGCTTTTTGGGCGATTCCATAACGCAGGGAATAGGAGTTACTCCAAATTCATATATGCACTATACCGCACTTTTGGCGGATAAATTGGGTACGGACTATTCGTTTTGGAATCTCGGAATAGGCTGCGGACAGGCTCGTGATGCCGCAACGGATAACGTGTGGCTTAATAAGGCAAAGCAGAACGACATCGTTTTCGTTTGCTTCGGTGTGAACGATATAAACCATGATCAAAGCGCCGAGGAAATCGAAAAGTCGCTTTATACAATCGTAACGTTGCTAAAAAAACAGGGAATAAAGGTGATTTTGCAGACTGTACCTCCGTTTGACTATGAGGGCGACCACGCAAAAACATACAGAGAAGTAAATCAATTTATAATGAATGATATGCCAAAAATCGCAGATGCGGTATTTAACAACACAAAGGTTTTGAGAGTGTCGGAGGAACAGGCGACAATTGCGAAATACGGAGGGCCTCCGAATGAGGAAGGCTGTCAAAAATGGGCGGAAGCCTTGTATAGCGCTGTATCGGATAAATTATGTTAAAGCTGAAAAAACCGTGTACGTTCTGCGGTGAGCGCATGAGCGCTTCGGGACACGTATGCGAAAAATGTATGAAAGAAATAATAAAATATTCTCACGGAAGCAAGTGTATTTACTGTGGAAGAGCATGCGAAACGGGCGAAAGCGGAGTATGCGGCTTCTGCAAAAAGGTGAAGCCTAAATATACGCTTGCTTTTGCTGTATTTTCGTATAAGTCCGTTTATGCGGAGGCAGTAGTCGGACTTAAATACAGAAATGAATATTTCAGAATAGCGGGCATGGCGGAACTTATGACGGAATTGATTTTAAAGCAAAATGTGAATTTTGACTGTATTGTTTATGTGCCGTCGGCTTTTGAAACCTTTTGGAGGAGAGATTACTGCGTTCCGCAGGAGCTTGCCTGCATACTTTCCAAAAAATTCGAAGCGCCCTTTTATAACAATTACCTTTTCAAAAAATCGGGCATAACCAGCCAGACGCTTGTTGATTTTGAAAAAAGATATACGAATATAAAGGGCGCGTTTTATAAAAATCCTCTTTGCCGTGCCAATATAAAGGATAAAACCGTGCTTCTTGTGGACGACGTTATAACGACAGGCTCTACGGTGTCGGAATGTGCAGCCGTTTTGAAAAAGCACGGCGCAAAATATGTATATGTTGCCGCTTTGGCATATGGTTCAAGCGTTATATAGAAAACGTTTCGTTTTCCGTAAGCCCCAAAAGGTCTATTGCACGCTCGAAAATTTCTTTCGCATTATCAAGCTCCTTGGGGTGGTGAGCGTCGGAACCCATATAGAATTTACAGCCGGCATCACGGGCAATTTTATACGGTCGCAGAATTGTATCGGCTTCAAAGTCCTCGAATTTCATATCTCCTGAATTAAGCTCTATTCCCACGCCTTTTTTTGCCGCAATCGTAAAAATGCGCTGTAAATTCTCCGTTTTCCATGTGTCGATCAATTCCAAAAGCTTGTCCCTATGCCCCTGCATCATAAGCGAACACGTGAGGTGTGCCATTCCGATTTTATGAAAAGGCAGATCCATATTAAGAAGCGCCTCAAATCTTTTTAACCAAAAATCCGCGATATCTTTAACCTCCGTCATACTTTTCGGTATCGTTTCGCCTTTCATATGAAAATGATTTATGGGAACAACTATAAAATCAAAATCCGAAAATCTTTCTTTGCTGAGCCCCAGCCTCATATTCATATCCATTTCCGTTTCACAGCCGAACAAAAAGCGTATTCCCGTGTGCCTAGGCAGCGGCAATGCGGCGCTTATGTGGTTATAATCCTGCTTTGCATACCATTGCGACATGGGAGGCTGAACGTTTTCGTCCCAAAAGTGGTCGGTTAAGCAAATTGTTTTAAGCGAATTTTCCTTTGCATATTCCAAGATACGCGTCGAAGTTTGCTCGGGGTCGCCCGAACAAAGCGAAATCTTGCTGTGAATATGTAAATCATTATCAAAAACATACCTCATTTTTTATCATTCTCCCAAAAAAATTTTTAAATCCTCCAAACGCTCTTCGGCGGCTTTTCTTCCTATTCTGTAAGCAAGGCGAAGCTTGTCGGGATTTTTTTCAACTCTGCTTACAGGAAGCGGTTTTTCGGGACGTATAACAAAAGCCGTTCCCTTTTCTTCCTCCGATTTAACATAATCCGTTTCGCTGTTATACATAATATGACGGTTTTCCATAGCCTCCGTAAGTCTTGGGTAATCCTTGTATTTGCGTCTTACCAAAGGCATCATTTTGTTCTTTTCCTTGCGGTATTCAATCGGCTGCGTCAAAACGACAACGTTTTTTTCGTAGCCGATATCTCGGAAAAATTTCAGCGGGATAGAATCCGACATTCCGCCGTCCAAAAGCTTTTTGCCATCGATTTTTACAATCTGCGATACCAACGGCATTGATGCGGACGCGCGAATCCAGTCAAAGCCATGGTCGGAAAGCCCCTCGTATTTGTGATAAACGGGTTGCCCCGTTTCTATATCCGTGCATACGACATAAAATTCCATCGGATTTTTTGAAAATGCGTCAAAATCGAATGCGTCAAGCTTTATCGGCACAATGCCGTAGCAAAAGTCTGTGCTGAACATATCGCCCGTTTTGAAAAAAGTGCGGAATCCGCTGTACCGCCTGTCTCTGCAGTATTTTGTGTTGTATCGCAAAACTCTTCCTATTTGCCCCGACTTATAATTACAGCCGAATGCCGCCCCTGCCGAAACGCCTATCATTCCGTCAAACGTAATATTATTTTCCATAAGAACGTCCGTAACGCCTGCGGTAAAAAGCCCGCGCATTGCGCCGCCCTCCAAAACCAATCCTTTTTTCATTATATCACCGCCGAAAAAATTTTATTATATCAGATTATAGCATATTTTAAAAACTTTTTCAAGAGTTTAAAACAAAAATAAAAAATTATCTTGACAAAAAAACTTTTTTATGGTAAAATAATTAAAATGTCTAAAAGGAGAAACGTCGGAATGAAATTTGTTTTGGAAAACGGAACCGTATTTTACGGCGGCGAATTTGTAAAGAGCAACGTATTTGTCGAAAACGGCGTTATAACCGATATATCATCTTCCGCACCGAATGACGGCGATACTGTTTATAATTGCAAAAATTGTTATATTTTTCCCGGTTTTATTGATGTTCACGTACATTTAAGAGAACCGGGATTTTTTTATAAGGAAACGATAAAAACAGGAACAATGAGCGCGTTATCGGGCGGTTTTACATCGGTTTGCGCCATGCCCAACCTAAATCCCGTACCCGATTGCGCGGAAAATCTTGAAATCGAGACGGATATTATAAAAAAAGACGCGCTTATAAACGTATATCCCTATGCGTCGATTACAAAAGGGGAAAAAGGGGACGAGCTTTCCGATTTTTCCGAGCTTTATAAAAACTGCGTTGCGTTTTCCGATGACGGACACGGAGTGCAGAGCGCTGAAATGATGAGAAAAGCAATGGAAACGGCAAAAAAATACGATAAAATTATAACACAAACATATGTTCGAGTATGTTCTGCTCTAACAGTCCAGATCTGATTTTATCGAAC